>JAEIGA010004975.1_pt1 | contig 20408 bp, 22 predicted proteins | sample 9270691 | NCBI WGS metagenome assembly JAEIGA01 (sample SAMN17057246, study PRJNA624740) | gut metagenome | biome: biome; isolation source: fecal sample | host: Bos grunniens | place: China: Xizang | collected 2019 | reverse complement strand
TGGTATTGGACAACGAATATATGGCAGACATAAAGATATAAAAGTTATGCTTGAAGAACTTAGTAAGGTGAACTATCCAATTCAGAAAGAATTAAAAGGATTAAAAGAAATGCTCGAGAGTAGTTATATTTTTAGGAAAGATTAGTAACTTTAAAAACTCTGCCATTTAGCAGAGTTTTTTATGTATTCATTCCGGTTTTTAATCAGCTTCCTAATAAATATACTTATATTATATAAGGAAGTGGAATGATTATAGATATCGATAAAATCACATCAGATATTGAAGAACTAAAGAAATACTTTGGAGAGGAACAAAAACTTTTTCCTCAAAAAACAATAGACCAAGAAGTAAATGAGGAAATGGATAATCCTCAATACCGTCAGCAAGAATTGGATGCTAAATTCTTAATTAAGTGCTTTAAGTATTTGAAGAAGCTTGGATATATAAAGACACAATATGAATTTAGTGAGCAGTTTTTAGGCAAGAACAAATATTACTTTGGAATGATATTATCAGAACAAAGACATCCGTCACTTGATGCAATTCATCACTTAATAACCGGCATATCCCAGATAAACGATGGGCTAAATAAACTAAAACACCTAGATAACCTTTATGAAGAAGGGCAAGGTTTAATAACAAAACGATTACTAAAGTACTTTTAGTTTATTAAGAATTTTGCCTGAGTGTCAAATTGCTTTTTTTCGTGGTTTATTACAAACGCACAATTAATTTATTTAAGACAACAAATAACTTGAGACGTTTACTTTTTTGTGATATTTGTCTTTTAAAGACGGTTGTTACTAATAGTGGCGGCACTAAAATTTTGCGTACGTATTGATTCCCGGCGTTTTTTTGCCCGACGATGACGTATATACGTCAGTACTAAAAAAACAGTAAAAATCCTAAAAAAAATAACGAGAAAATCCAGCAATTTCAAAGACTTAAATCCTGATTTCTCTCTGTCGGCACCATTCTTTAATTAAGCCCCTCTAATGGGGTCTTTTTTTTGCCTTGATGTATAGGCGTTTTTAAGTCTGCCCGTCATTTAGTCCGTCAGTTATCCCACACAAGACAAGCTATTACCATTACTCTTCCAATATTTTTTAAATTTTCACCCGAACGAATCTTAAATACACCCCATACTTTTACCCGAATGTATTTCTACAACATCCCCGAAGTTTAAGATATTTGCCCGATTCGGTGATACAATACTTGTATTAGAGCTGTTTAGCCCCTCGGCGTTTAGAGCTGAGACTTCGCTTTCCAGCTCTTTCTTTTTATCATAAAATACTCGCCCCGCTTTTTTCTCTTCACTTATATTTATATTTTCATCATAAGCCGAAACTATATTTTACCAATGAAATTTCTATACTCTATTGCATTTAGTGAAAAAATATGATAAGATAATGGAGTAAATTGTATTATTATTGTCCCTTACCTTAAGCAAGTAAGATGCAGGGACTAATGCTTAAACATAAAATTTAATTATTATGAAGTGTTTATTATTTTTATTTTACGTTGTGATTGCAATATGGGTTATTTACATTTGCTTTTGTCATAAGAGCTCTACGGATGGATCCTATTACAAAATTAGGCGAACTCCTCTATTTTATTTTTTTGGAGCCCCTTATAGGATTGTTAGGAGTGAAATAGAAGGATACCTTACATATATTTCTGTCAGAATAGACAGAGGTATTGTAATTAGCTTTCTAGTCTATCCAAATGGGGACGGCGGCTACTGGATAGATTGTCAAATTGAGAAATGGTTTAATATGTATGATCTCGACATAAGATCTTTTTCTAAAAAGGGGCAATTTAGAAGCCCTGATGACATCAGTAGTAATTTTGGAATCGATGAGATAAGAAATTATCAAGATTTTGTAATGACTGATCAAGATTTCGAAAAAATCAAAAAAAGCCTTGTGGTTGCAGCAAAGCACGTAGAAGAAAAAAAGAAGCAAAAGGAAGTAATTAAAATCTTTTCCTAACTAAAAGCTTGGATTATTCCTAGCTTTTTTTATTTTCATATACTAAAGAAATATGATGGAGTAAAAGCGACAAGTATAACAAATTGCTTAGAGCAATGGGACTTGCCGCCGAAATCCAAGGTTTGCTCAGAGGGTATTTGAAATAACAATATCTTTTTTATACTCTAAAAGTCTAAACTTTCAGGTGATAATAAGAAATCTTTTAACCCTACAATTAAAATACCAGATTCATTGTAGTACGGTTTTCTGCCACCTCCAACGATAATGATTTTTTTAAATCCATTAGGAATATTAAGAAGTGACCTTTCTTCCTGTTTTTGTTTTTCTTCAGTAGGCATACTATATGCTGATTGTATGTAATATCTTTTGCTTCCCAAATTAACTACAAAATCAACTTCTAATTTCTTTTCTTGCTTTTTCCCTGCATTATTCAAATTCAATACAGATATTGAATTTGAATAATGCTGGCATTCCTCCATATACACTATACTCATTCCAAGCATCGTCCCAATCTGTGTTTTTATGAGCATAAAATTCGGCAAAACTCAATGGATGAATACGAATTTCATCTCATCTACCTCTAAATTCTGTAACAATATCAGTTGATAAAAATTTAGAATTACTTCCAGTTACATAAATATCCAAGGAAAATCTGCAATAGATATGCTTTTGGAGAAGATTTAGGATATACAATATATTTTTTATTTTCATTAAAAATACCTGTTAATATATTATTTTTAAGGTAATCAACATAATCTAGAAAATAATAGCATTGACTAAAAAATAAGAATGTTTATACTACACTCTTATTAAGGAATTAAGATGAAAAAACAATATACTATATATACGATAGGATACACTGCTTTTCCTGATGAAAAACAGTTTATAGATGTTTTAAAGAAACTAAACATTACTTGTGTAGTAGATGTTAGAAGTAACCCCATTGCGTCTGAATATTATCAAGTGTATTCAAGAAACAGTTTAGGACCATTATTAAATCAAAATAGGATTTTATATCGTAATTATTCAAAAGAATTTGGAGCACGACAAGAAAATAAAAAGTATTATATGATATATAAAAATGAAGGCAAAACAGAGCAATGCTTAAATTTTGAATTGTTTACAAAAAGCAATGAATTTATAGATGGGGTAGAGAAAATTAAAAAAGGAATAGATTTGGGGTATACTTTTGTTTTGATGTGTGCTGAAAAGGATCCAATAGATTGCCATAGAACAATTATGATTGCGAGAGCTTTATCTAATATGGATTTCGATGTTAAACATATTTTATATGATGGTACAATAGAAACTCAAACTTCAATTGATGAACGTTTGTTATGCAAATATAAATACCAACCAAGTTTTTTGCAGTCAAAGGAAGAGCAAATTGCCGAAGCATATAGGAAAAGAAATATTGAAATAGGATACAAAGGAAGTTATTAGATGTTAGAAATATATACAATAGGGTTTACCCAAAAAACCGCTGAGCAGTTTTTTAAAATCTTAGAAAAAGCACAAATACAATGTTTAATAGATGTTAGATTAAATAATGTATCACAATTAGCAGGTTTTACAAAATCAACTGACTTGAAGTTCTTTCTAAAAAAAATATTAAATGCACAATATTGTCACTCTATTAGTTTTGCACCAACAAAAGATATTTTAGATCAATATAAGAAAAATAAAATATCTTGGTCTGCATATGAAGAAAGGTATTTAAATCTTTTAAAAGAAAGGAAAATTGAGAATATTTTCGAAAAAATGTTACCAAAAGAAATTTCAAAGGTTTGTTTACTATGCAGTGAAGCAACTCCTGATAACTGTCATAGAAGACTTTTAGCAGAATATTTGAAAGCAAAGTTAAATATAGAAGTTAAAATAATTCATTTGTGAGGAATTATGTTTTTTTATAAAACCACGAAACATATTGAGAATAACGAAAACAATGTTATTGATAATAAAAAAGAATTATTGTTTCTTGTTTTAACTAAATCTGCAAAAAGTCATAATTTTTGCGTTGCAGGTATAGATTTAAATACAAAAAAAATTATTAGACTTGTATCAAATGAAAAAGGTGATGCTATTTCTAAATACAATTTTATTTTTAATGGAAGAGAGATAAACTGTCTTGATGTCATTAAAGTTAGAGGATATTATCATCCATTAAAGATACAAACTGAAAATTTTATATTAAACAGTATAACTGATTATGTGTGGACAGCAACATCTTTATCTATAATAAAAAATTTCAATCTAATAGATAATGGAAATATACTTATAAATAATCTTCCTTATTCACATAGTGATGACGCTTCATTATTTAAAGGCTCATTAATGATAGTTGTTGTTGATAATGTAACAATTTATTCAACCACCAACATTCAAGGACAAAATAAAACAAAGATTGATTTTACACATAAAGAAATGGAATATAGAGATTTTAGAGTTACTGATTTTGATTATTTTGCATTATCTCACAGTGTAAAAATGAATAAAGCAATAATTGTTATTAGTACATCAGAAACTCCGTATGAATTAGATAACAATTTTTATAAATTTGTAGCTAAAATTTATGATGTTTCATATTTTTTTAGAAATAATAAACCTAATGTTAAAAATGAATATTCTAAACACCATTTTCAAAAAGGAGATATTGTTGTATCTGACCATTTTGGTAGAGGTACAATCCTAAGTGTTGGAGATGAAATAGCAACAGTTCTATTTAGTAATGGTGAAGCAAAAATACACATAGATTATATAACAAAAGTAAGTTAAAGTTATTTTCATAAAACATTTCTCATCTAGATTCCGCTTTTTAATCAAAACTCAAATTTTTAGATAAATAAAAATATGAGTATAAGAAATGTATTAAATAATTTATATTTAGTTCTATCAAAGAAAGAGAGAATATTAAGAAGGCCTGATATTGGAACTATTATCGTAAAAGATAGTGGAATTTGCACACATAATCATATTCCATTTACTTTGGAAAACCTTGTTAGACTTTGGACTGAGAACACTCGTTGGAAAATCAAACACAATGGACACCCCATATACATCTATAAAATCAAAAAAAATCTAGCCAATAGACAGAGCAATAAATGATAAATTTTATTTAGAGATATAAGTAAAATCCTCGATAAATCGGGGATTTTTTTATATTACATTTATAACATTATCCTTAAATAATTCTTTTACCTAATATTAATAAAGAAAATTCTATTATTCTGATGATTATATATGACTTGGAGATAATGATGAATAAAATAAATATGCCTGTTTTGGCTTTTAATACTATTGATATAGGTTTTCGCAATCAATTAATGGGTGCCGTTAACGCATTAAATAAATTCTCCAAGAATAAAACTGTACCTGAAAAGTGTTTTCTAAACCCACTAGGAATAAGCAATATTAATGATATGAAAAAATCTTTTTGCTTTTCTAATTTTAGTAGTTATAGGGCTTTTAGAAATGAAGTATTTTTAATGCTTGATGCATATATAAAAGGCAATAATATTATCCCTAAGGTTTTTGTTTGCGCGTATAACATGACAGAAAGCCTTACTCCTGATAAAAATATAGACATGATATGCAAAGCTGTAAAAGAATATTATAAAAAGAATAATTTAGGTAAAATATTTACAACCGTTTTAACCAGCCGATTACACAATTACCAATATGTTGATTTGATAAATGTGCCTAAACATATGTTGACACATCGTAGCAGAATTAGATTATTAAATAATAAAAAATTACGTAAAAAAACTCTTATTACGGTTGGTATCATTCATAAGTTTTCACTAAAACTATTAAAAGATAAAAGAACTGAATTAGAAAAGATTATTGAAGAATTTAATAAACATAAAGCATATAAAACTCAATTAAATAAAATTAAAAAATTTATAAAATCTGATAAAAAAATTGTAATTTGTCTTGGTGGACGTGTTGATGGAAATGAAATTATCTTTGATACTAGTTACGCTAAAAAACTGTTAGATAGATGTAAATCTCTTATTCATAATAAATATAGTATTGCAATAGTTAATGGCCCCAGAACACCCAATGATGTATCAGATTTCTTGTATGAACAAACTTTAGAAATGGATAATATCTTATTTCATAATTGCAAATATGTAGCAACAAATGTAAACGAAGAAAAATCTTGGAGAATTTATTCGGGTAAAAACAAAGAAGCATTCAAAAATCATATAGATATAGGCAACATTTACCCTGGCATTTTAGGTTACGATAATACTTTAGTAGTTCACACAACAGATAGTTATTCTTGTTGTGAAACACCTACAATAGGTATTCCAACTGCAATTAGCTCTGATGGCATATACATTGATAAAAACATTAGAATTGATTGTATCAATATTAGAGAACTACTTATTCCTAAATATGTATTAAGCTTTGAAGATTTTGTTCAATTAGCAACTTATATGAAAATTGAACCCAAACATCTTAATCCAACACGTTTATCAAATACTTTAAATGTATTTGTTGAAGCCGTTACTAATCGCTTAATAAAAAAATAACATCACAAATATTTCAGATTTTGATATTGAAAGTTATTTTTTGTATCATATTTTCTTTATCTATATAGAGAAAGGCCCGATTATGAGTAAAAAATGGTTTTCTATTGATGAAAGAATTAGATTTCTTATTTCAGCAACGTTTGTTATGTTCCTTAGATTTCTTATTTTTAGTGCATTAGGATTAATCTACTCTCCTGTTCATTACCAAATAATTCTTGCTATTACCTGGGCTACTTCATCAATTTTTGCATTTGTTATATATAAATTTTTGGTTTTTACAGCTCCAGGAAACCACTTACATCAATATTTAAAATCACTTGTGATTTGGACCTTAAGTTATTTTTTTAATACTTTAATATTGATGTTACTTATCGATATACTTAATATGGGACCTTACATATCTCAAGCTATTGCTATCTCTTTTTTATTATTAACAAATTATCTACTTTTCAAACATTTTGCATTTAAGCACTCTCACTCCAATATTGTAACAAAAATTTACGATATTCTTGACTAAAAAACTATTGCAGAACATTAAAAACTATGATATTATTAGCTTATAAGGAAGATTTTTTTATGGAGAAGTGTTATGGGAAACGAAATGCCATCAAGAACTGAAGAAGAACGCAAGGTAGCTCTTGCTAGCGCTCTTTCAAGAGTAACTGTACATGTTACCAATAAGAATAATGAAAATAGTGTCCTTCAAAGGCTTGAGGCTATTGCAAATAGACCTGATGAGAAGAACACTGAAGAAAAAGCAGCCACAAAGAAACCAGTTAGTCTTTATGAGGCTATTATTGAAGAAAAAGAAAACTCTAAGAAAATGGAGAAAGCTGGAATTGGATTAGTACCTCGTGAAACTGCTGATAAAGATAATAAAAATAAAGAAAAAGATAAAGAGAAAGAGAAAAATAAAGAAAAACCTTCTAAATCAGCTGATGAAAAGAAGAAGGAAGCTGCTCAGTCCTGCAAACTACCTAGCGGATATGAAATCAAAGAGGTTGCAGGCAAATATATGCTTGTAAACCCTAGATTCCCAGATAAGATGACTGATGTTACTGAGGTATTTGATAAAATTGCTCATTACAATGAAGAGGTTGAAGCAGTGAATAGAGCAAATGCAGGTGCCTCAGCAAATGAACCTAAAAAGGACATTATCACTCACGATGATAAAGTAAATGAAGTATCTGAATCTTTACCAAATGTAAAAGATGTTAATGGCAAAGATGTATTTAAGGAAGGTGATTTACAAGCTGTTGCTGAATTTGCTGTTTCTAAAGCTGAAAGCGAAATGAATCGTGAAATGGAAGAACAAATGAAAGAAAGTGATGATAAAAATAGAGAAGGAGATGGAAATAGAGCTAGACGGATAATGAACCAAGAGCTATCTCAAAAATCTAGATAATATTATAGCTTGCTATTTGATCCCCCTATACTTTAGGGGATTTTTATTATAGAAAAACGAATATACTTATAGTTTTAAAATAAAAAAAGCCCTCCATTGGAGGGCTTTAGTTGCTACTGAGGCTGGTTACTCACCTAAGTAAACCAGCGCAGTTGCCTCGATGTTGTTCTCGGCTGCGAACTTTTCAAGCTTAGCCTGACTGTGCGCAACCAAACAGAGAACTTTCACGTTACACCCCTGCTCACGGATATCTGCGATGTCCTTCTGAAGACCTTCTCCGGTCTTGAAGCTTTGCTTGATGAGCAGAACATCGTGAGGAGCGCCGTAGATAAGCTTCTTCAAATTATCCGGTGATCCGGTCACAATGGTGCGAAGTTGCGCCATCATAGCCAACTCCATAATAAGCTCACGAAGAGGGTTCGAGAGTCTGGCCTTGCCCGCAGGGATCAACACACAAGTGTGAGGTATCTCCTGGAGAAGTTTTTCAACCTGCGCCTTTACGGCTTCTTTAAACTCTTGACTTTTATCAAGTTTGTAAAGGTCTACGACCTTACCTGACAGGGTTGGTGTTGTGAATCTCTCAACAATTCTTGTTAAATCGCTCATAATTTTTGGGGATTTTAGTTAACAATCAATATAGTAATAAACACAATCTCATCTTTACAAAGCGTATATTGACAGAAAAAATATAGTTTGTCAACACAAATTTTAATTTTTTTTAATTTAAAATAAAAACGGGCTGAGAACTGGTTTATTTTTCTCTGCCCGTTTTATGAACATACTAAAACTTCCCTGTTGCTTTGGTATATTCAAATTCTTTTTTTCGTAAATAAATTTACGCCTCTTTATACCCTGATTTTAGTTTTTCAACTATTCCGGTATAATAACAACTTTTAGCCTGAGGAGTGCTAAAACACTATCTAATAAACATATTCTTATACTAATAATTCTTAAATCTTCGTTAATTAGAAAAACATAAAAAATAGCGTATAACAAGAAAAAAAAACACTTATTATACGCTATTTTTTAAATAACTGATTTTCTTATTTTTTTATTTTAAAAATTTTTCTTCTTAACTATTACTCCCTTTTCTTGAAAGCTATAATACTCTTTTTTAGAGATAATTATATGATCAATTAAGCTTATATTTAAGTGATTTAGAGTATCTAATAAACGTTGTGTCATCTCTATATCTGCTCGTGATGGAGTACAATCCCCACTTGGATGATTGTGTGCTATTATTACATGTGAAGCATTGCTTAGCAAAGCTTTGCGACCTATATCTTTATGACTTATAATTACAGCTGTTGATGTTCCACTATTTTCTATATCTTGGTTTATTATTTCTTGTTTATTATTAAGGTATATTACTAAAACTTTTTCTTGAGAATCGTAGCCAATTTTTGTTCTACAAAATTCTACTAGCTCTGATTTGTTAGCAATCGTCTCTGCATCTTTATTTTCTAGATTTTCCCAGCAAATCTTATTTGAAGATGTATGCATTAAAGAACATAGCACTGCAACATTTGCAGAAAGACCAGAAACACTTATAAGTTCATTGGCTGGTGTTGTTAAAACATTTGCCAAACTTCCATATTGTCTTATTAAAGATTTTGCTAGAGGCTTCACATCTTTTCTTGGAATCGCATATGTTAATATTAATTCCAACAATTCATAATCAGGCATTGAACGCCCTTCATCTGATAGATACCTCACTCGCAATCTTTGACGATGACCTAAATAATCTGGAGCATCTTGTGATATTTTTTCTTCTTTTTGTTTATTATTTTCTTTTTTCATTTATTTCTCTTATTTATATGGAGGTTTATCTAATCCCTTAGGTGAATATGTAAATACTTCACACCCATCTTTTGTAACACCTAATGAATGCTCAAATTGAGCTGATAGTGTTCTATCTTTTGTAACAGCTGTCCAACCATTAGATAAAATAGTTCCAAACTTTTTACCAATATTTATCATTGGCTCAATAGTAAAGAACATTCCTTCTTTAATTAATGGTCCTGTGCCTTTTCTTCCAAAATGAAGTACATTTGGCTCATCGTGGAAAACTTTGCCTAAACCATGCCCACAAAACATTTCAACAACAGAATAACCATATTTATGCGCATATTCTTCTATTACAGCGCCAATATCACCAAATCTAGCCCCTGGTTTAACAACATCTATTCCACGCATCAGGCATTCATATGTTACTTCACAAAGACGAGTTGCTTTTAGTTTTGGCTTACCAACATAATACATACGAGATGTATCACCATACCAACCATCTACTATAACGGTTACATCGATGTTTAATATATCCCCCTCTTCTAATTTTCTATCATCTGGGATACCGTGGCAAATAACATGATTAACAGATGTACAGATTGTTTTAGGATAACCATGGTAACCTAGGCAAGCTGGTATTGCTTTATGATCTAAGATAAATTTATGACATAATTCATCCAAATATTGTGTTGTAACACCAACATCAACAAAATCTGTAATATAGTCAAGACACTCTGCCGCTAAACGACCGGCTTTACGCATTCCATCAAAGTCTGATGGTTCATATAGCTTTATTTTATTTTCATCTGTTGTTGCCAATTTTTTGCTCCTTAATAGATTTTGTTCTACTTTTGTTTATAAACCAAAATATTTAAATTGCAATTTTTTTATTATAATTTTTTACTATTTTTTGATTTGGATGAATGTTTTTAAAATAAAAATACTTATATCAGTAGAAAACATAAATTATGGAGGATTACATGATTTTAAAATTAGCTCAAGGAATGTATAGTTTTTCATTAGTTATTTTTACTTACATATCAGCAAAATACTTTACAGATATTGGGGTTGATAGTTTTTATGAAACATTAAATACATCTCAAGCAACACCTGAAAATAATTACTTTACCTATATTTGGAAAATTTTATATACATTATTGTTTTTGAGTTTTTATATTGTATTAAGTTCAAAAAAAAGCATTGAACAATATGAAGATGCAAACGTTTTGTTTATCTGCCAATTATTTTTACAAGTTCTTTGGTGTTTTAGCTTCTTTTATATGGAACAAATTATTGCCTCAGCTATAGTTATTTTTCTTTTAGATATTTTAGTATTATTGATGATGCATACATTTTATCATATAAACAAATGGGCTTTTTATTTATTGATACCTTACCTTTTATGGATTTTATTTGCTTCGTTTTTAAATATAAATATAGCTATTATTAATTAACATTAAGAGCATATTTTTTATAAAATTTAAACTAGACATACAAAAAAAAATATTATAACTTACTTTAGTTAAAATATTTAATTTAATTTTTGGGAAGAAAAAATGTCTAGTGTTAACAATATAAGAAAAACATTCTTAAATTATTTTGAGAGAAACGGACATAAAATTGTGCCTGCTTCATCTCTTGTTCCAGATAACGACCCTACCTTGATGTTTACAAACTCAGGTATGGTACAATTTAAAAATATCCTAGCAGGTAATGAAACAAGAGATTATACACGAGCCGCTACTTCCCAAAAAAGCGTTAGAGCTGGTGGAAAACACAATGACTTGGATAGTGTTGGATATGATGTTAGACACCACACATTTTTTGAAATGCTTGGAAACTTTTCTTTTGGTGATTACTTTAAAGAAGAAGCTATTTATTTTGCTTGGGAATTATTAACTAAAGAATTTATGATCCCTAAGGAAAAATTAGCTGTTACATATTATCATACTGATGATGAAGCTAAAAATCTTTGGAAAAAAATTTCTGGATTACCTGAAGATAGAATTATTAGTATTGCTACAAAAGATAATTTCTGGCAAATGGGAGATACTGGTCCTTGTGGTCCTTGTTCTGAAATTTTCTATGATCATGGTCCAGAAGTTTGGGGTGGTCTTCCAGGTACTCCTGAAGAAGATGGTGACAGATTTATTGAAATTTGGAACCTTGTATTTGACCAATATGAAGATTTACCCGATGGAAGTCGTGTAAATATCAAAAAACCTTCTATTGATACTGGTATGGGATTAGAGAGAATTGCAGCCATTTTGCAAGGTGTTCATTCTAACTTTGATATTGATACTTTTAAAAACCTTATTGGTGCTATTTCTAACATAACAGGAACAGATCCTAATGGTCCATTAAAAGCTTCACACAATGTTGTTGCTGACCACTTAAGAGCAATGTGTTTCTTAATTGCAGATGGTGTATTACCATCTAACGAAGGTAGAGGTTATGTTTTACGTCGTATTATGCGTAGAGCTATGAGACATGCTTATTTATTAGGTATGAAAGAGCCTATGATGTATAAGTTGTTACCTCAATTGCAAAAAGAAATGGGTGAAACATATCCTGAGCTTTATCGTTTTGAAAAATTAATTACAGAAACAATTCATACTGAAGAAAAACGTTTTGGTAAGACTTTGGATAAAGGAATGAAATTGCTTGATGAGGAAACTGCTAACCTTTCTGAAGGTGATATGTTAAATGGTCAAACAGCATTCAAACTTTATGATACATATGGGTTCCCTCTTGATTTAACTCAAGATGCATTAAAACCTAGAGGTATTGAAGTTGACACCCAAGGCTTTGATGATGCGATGGCTAAACAAAAAGAAGAAGCTCGTAAAAACTGGGCTGGAAGTGGTGATGCTGGAACTGAAAAAATTTGGTTTGATGTTAAAGAGAATATTGGTGGAACTGAATTTTTAGGCTACAAAACACTTAAAGCTGATGGTATTATTAAAACTCTTGTTCAAGATGGTAAAGAAGTTGAGAGTGTTAATTGTGGTGAGTTTTATTTAGTTGCAAACCAAACTCCATTCTATGGTGAAAAAGGTGGTCAAGTTGGTGATATTGGCGAAATCATTGGTAATGGTTTCAAGATTGAAGTTACAGATACAAAATGCAAACTTGATAATGTTTATGTTCACTGCTGTAAAATGATTGAAGGTGAAGTTAAGGTTGAAAGTTTTGCAAATTTTGAAGTTAATGAAAAAAATCGCTTAAACATTTGTGCAAATCACTCTGTTACACACCTTGTTCACAAGGCTTTAAGAGATGTTTTGGGTGAACACGTTACTCAAAAAGGATCATTGGTTGCTGGAGATAGAATGAGATTTGATATTTCTCACCATAAACAAATATCTCAAGATGAAATCAAAATTGTTGAGCAGATGGTAAATGAAGCTATTAGAGCCAACTATAATGTAAATACTATTTTGATGAGCCAAGAAGAAGCTGTTGAAAGTGGTGCAATGGCTTTGTTTGGTGAAAAATATGGTGAAGAAGTTAGAGTTGTTTCTATGGAAAAAGATGGCAAAGTTTATTCTCGTGAACTTTGTGGAGGAACCCATGTTTCTAACACTGGAGATATTGGTTACTTTAATATTATTGGTGAATCAGCTGTTGCTGCGGGAATTCGTCGTATAGAATGTGTAACCGGCTTTGGTGCTGAGGAATATGTTCTTGATTTGGAAGCAAAACTACACAATGCTTGCGACACATTAAAAACTAATGTTAATGACTTAGAAGCTCGTATAAACAACTTGCTTAATGAAAAGAAAAAATTAGAACAAGAAGTATTTAACTTGAAGAAAGCTCTTGCTTCTGGTGGAACCAATTCTCAAGATGAAGCAGAGGTTGTTAATGGAGTTAAATTCATTGCAAAAGTTATTTCTGATGTTCATCCTAAAGAATTAAAAGCTTTTATTGATGAAATGAGTCAAAAAATTGGAAGCGGTGTTATTGTTCTTGCAACTGATAAAGATGGCAAAGCATCTATTGTTGTTGGAGTTACTAAGGATTTAACATCTAAGTATAACGCTGTTGATTTAGTTAAAATTGCATCCGCACAAGTTGGTGGCCAAGGTGGAGGAGGAAGACCTGATATGGCACAGGCTGGTGGAAGTGATGCAAGTAAGCTAAGCCAAGCTTTTGAAGAAGTTAAAAAAGCTTTGTAATTTATAAATAAAGCCCTGAATTATCGGGGCTCTTTTATTATTTTGCAGATAACACTATTATCTATTTATTTTGTACCTAATAAACACCACCATTTTTTTATTTTATATTTTAAAGGAAGAAGTTTGGGTGAATATATTTTATCTTCTTCTAATTTCTTTAATAAAGGTAGAGTTTGTTTATACCATTCTTTATAATTTGATTTATCTCTTTTATATGGATCTATAATACATATTTTTAATATTGCTTTAGCTATTGCTATTTGCATATATTTCCAGACTTTTTCATTTAATTGAAATATATTTAAATTAGTTTTTCTGATAAATCATTTCTAATTAACACAGGATATATTGGGTGAGGAGTATAGTTTTCTGATATAAAATATGTATCATATGTTAAAAATTCATTTAAACTCCAGCGCTTTATAAAGTTAAGTCTACTTTCTCTTTTAACTGGGAGCTCATCATATATTTTACTTAAATTTTCTATAAAATTTTCAACTTTAACCCCATTTCTTATGCTATCAATAAGTATTTGATTTGTATAAATATCACCAAATATAAACTTTGGTTTATACATTTTTATAGCTCTATTTAATGTGAATGGTTCGTTATAATTGTATATATAATATGCAACAGGAGATATATTTCCTACGCCATACCAATAATACGACACATCCTTACCATAAATATTTATATATTGTATAGTGCTTATTAAGTAATCTTCTTTTGAGTGGTTGGAATAAATCAATTTATTAAGATTATAATATATTCGAAATTGATTATTTAGTGGCGCTAAAAAGAATGTTACACCACCTAGAATAACCATTACACAAAGAATAATTTTTGTCTTTAACTTTGATATATTATTTACAAGATAATTACCTATTATAATGGAACATATAATATTGCTTAAAATAAAATATTGGCAATAAGGTGCTCCTGTAATATATTTGGAGATATAATCACCAATAACAATAAATGCTATCATATTTTTATAAACATTACCATTTTTCATAAAATATTTAATCATAAATATTGATAAAAAAGGAAGATACTTTGTTGCAAAAAATGATGAACAAAAATTACCATCGCCATGAAATTTTTGCATTATGAAATTTAATTTATAATTGAAATCTATATATATTTTGAGAATATTATGATGGTATAAATATAGCGCAAATGATGACAATATAACTAATGGCAAAATTGATGCTTTTAATAGAGATGATAAATTAATCCTCTTTTTTATTAATAAATATAGAGAAAACACCCCTGTAAAAAATAGTATGATTAATATTTTTTGTAAAATTAAAAAAGACATTGTGAAAAAAAGAAATGCAATATTTAAGCTTTTTTGTTTTTTAGTTTCTATATACTCACAATAATAGTAAAAACCAATGAAATAACTTAATAGCATAAATACATCTGGCTGCATTTCAAAAACTAAAAAATAGCTAGTTGAAATAGAAAAATATATAAATAAAGATAATACTAGACTTATTACTGATAAATTCATAAACCTTGTAAAAATTTTATATAAAACAAAAAATAATCCAGAAAATGCTGCAAATGTAATTATTCTTGAAACATATAGGATAATTGCATCGTTATAAAACAGACCTACAATTGGTGCTAATATATACCACATTAAAGGATTATGATGTTGAAAGAAATCAAGATATGGAACTTTTCCATTCCAAACCAGCCATGCTGAATGAAGGTGTTCTGCATGATCCATACAAAAATAATGCCAATAAAAAGCATAACATAATATACTAACTTCTATTATGCTAGATAAACAAATAATGTTTGATAAAAACCTACTTTTTTTCATATGACTGATTATATATTTAATATCTTATTTTGAAATATTTTAATTACGTATATTCACACATATATATAAACGAAAAAAGCGCCCCATAAAGGAGCGCTTTAATCTTTTGCGGTCATCCGATTAGAGTATCCATGCAAAGCACTTTAACTCTTCGTACTCTTCATCATCACAGTTGAGGATAAGCTCTAAAGTCTCTTTGTTTGACTTTTTGAGCAATACCTCAGCCAGGGCCTTCTTCTCGTACTCTGAAGCTTCCTCGTAAAACATATTGATGTATGCAATCTTACGACTACGCACCAATATATCTATACACTCTTTAGCCATTTTCCATTCTTCAGTGTAATTATCGAAGAACACTTGATTCTGAATGAAGCCTCTCACCTGTTCCTCAGAACCATTCTCTATCAAGAACTCAAAGGCTTTTTTAGATAAGCCATAGTTTGATACAAAATAGAGAAACGGTATCAACTCATCTCTTTTGATGAGTTCAATCTGACCTTTAGTCTTTACCTTGCAAGTACGATAGTATGTTGCAAGCGTACGCCTGTCTGCATACCTAATCACCTGCTCTTGATGTTTTTTGAACTCTGGTGCATCTGGATATACGGTGTTTACATACACCTCAACCTTATCTGCTGGTCCGCACTCAAAGAGAAACTCAATGCTCTCTTTTTCTAATCTCTCATTTTTTAGATAGCTTCTAAAACTATCTAGGTTACCACTCTCAATTAACCTTACTTCTACTTGCGTCTTAGACGCATTTTTTACTTTTGCCATAATTTTATTTTTTTGACTTTTATTATTTTTTGTAAAAAAAAATTTTGTACATCATGCAGAAGCTCTTAGACAACTTTCTAAAAAACTGTATAATAACAACTTAATAATACACATCACTTTATTTTTACAAGCTGCATATTAACACGATATTTCTTTTTTGTCAATATTTTATTTTATAGACAACTAATTTAGTTTGATTTTAAAATAAATTTTACACTAAAAACTGATAATAACTAAAAAAAGCGCCCCACTGGGACGCTTTTTTTAACTCATAATTAGCCCAAAACAAAGAGATATGGCTTTAACACCTTAATCTCACTAATCTCAGACTTAACATCGCAGTCTTCCATTCTCTTCGTTGCATCTGCAACTGCTTCAAGCTCACTTGGAGTTGCCACCTTTGTAAAGTACTTAATGTAGCGAATGTTACCACTTGCAACCAAGTCATTTATCTGCGCTTGCTCGAGACAATTCTCGAGATAATACTTTACCAGCTGGGGACGTCCTTCTGCTAGAAGGAAAGCAAAAGCTTCTTTTGTCAGCTTAGGACGACGTCCCACAAAGTAACTGAACTTACTGAAGTCTCCACGCTTGATTAGCGCAATCTGGCCTACCTCATCAAGTGAATGGTATAGGTAGTATGTAGCCAAGGTCTTTCTGTCTCCATACAGAGCAACCAAATCCTGATGTTTGTAGAACTCGCTACCTGCAGGGAAAACCCCGTTGATATAAGCCTTGATTATCCCAGATTTTTTTGACTTGAAAACAGCTCTTTTTACTGCTTCTGAAATCTCACCTTTGGCGCTAATATACGCTACAAATTCTTTCACTCTACCCTGATTGATAATTTCAATCAAGTCGCTCGTTTTTTTCTTCATAAACTATATTTTTTATTTATAATTAAATAGCATTGCGCATAGAGACAATCTAAGACTATAACGACTTTTTTACCTCATAATACACATATGCTTAATTTATTGAGTGGTAATTTAGCGCATACTTTTACTTTTGTCAACCATTTTGTATAAAAAATATTAATTACATATCTTTTTTATTAAAAAAAAATGATTAAATAGTTGTATGTATTTTTTTAGGAGGATTTTATGAAGTATAAAATAGTATTTATTATTGGAGCAATATTAGGAATGTTAAGTTGCAAAAACACAAACAATCCTAATACGAATTATTCATATCAAATACAGGGAATTACAGCATACAAAGGGCAAAATGTATCATCTTTATTTAATGACAATGGCGCACCAAATGATATTAAACAACTAGATAATAACAAAATAGTTTGGATATATTATACAAACTATCGCCCTGTTGGTGGTGTTGAACTTATTTCGTATGACCAACCTCAAAATATAAATAATGCAACTAATTGCGTGGTAAATGTTATTTTAGAAGAAAATATAGTTGAACAAGTCTTTACCAATTGTTCTTAAAAATAAAGGCGCTACTTAAAGCGCCTTTGGAGATATTAAAAGAAATAATATCTTAATCCTATTGTCAATTCTTGTGCATTTTTCTTTAAGAAATTACTATCTGGAAATACATATCTATACATTGCACGAACTCCTAAATTTTCATTTATATTTATTTGTCCGCCGAAACCTAAGCGATACGCTGAACCTTCAAAATCTTTCATTTTACCATTTAGATTACCACCATCTAAAGTGTATTTTGCATAACCAACTGATGTTAAAACTTCTACAACACCCAAATTTAATGTATCAGAAACAATATCTATACCGTAGCTTTCTGGTTTTGCATTTGTACCATTTAATGCATTTTGAGATTTAAATTTTTGATAAAAAGCTTCAACTGATAAAAAACCTAGAGTTTTAACACCTGCATTTAATGATACTCCATTTAAATTATCAAAACTTCCAAAACCGTTTGTTGTTGTTGAAACATAATCAAGCCCTACATGTGGAGACACAACAAAGGCATTTGCATTGAAAGATAAAAACATTGCAAATAATGTTAAGTAAATTTTTTTCATATTAAAACTCCTACTATGATTAAATTTCTTTAATAATTATATCATGACTTTCTGGATTATATGTTAATCCTAATTTTCCGTCTCTAAATTCCTGTGCTGTTTTACCAAAAACTTCAAAACGCCAATCTTTTAATATTATGTTTTTTTGATTTGGATTTTTAATAAACTCGCGTAAATTTTTTTCTGACGTTATTAGATGTGATACAACACCATACTCATTACTTTTTATTTTTAGTAATAACTTTAGTATTTCATAAAGTGATTGTTGACTTGGTGGAAGTGACACCTCTTTTTCTTTGTCTTTTCTTTTTAAACTCTTATCAAACCCATTTTCAGATAATTCATTTAGCACTTCTAATATTTCTGTGATTAACACGCTCTTTAATAAATCAGAACGCATTCCCCTAACCTTTTTCATATCTTCTAAGTCTTTGGGGAAAATTGTTGCTATGTTTATTAAGATATCATCTTTTATCAAACTTTGGCGACTAATATTGTGTTTAATAGCACGTTCTTCACGCCATTTAGCCAATACCTTTAGAGCATTTAAAAACGACATAGAATGATTGTTATGGCGAATTCTCTGCCATGCATCTTCTGGATTTATTTCATAATGAGATATATCTACTAAATCTTTTAAGTCATCTAAAATCCAGTTTTCACGATTATTTTCTTTTAAATATTGGGATATTTTTTTATAGCATTCAATTAGATGCTTTACATCACCTGATGCATATTCTAATTGCTCATTACTTAATGGACGTAATTGCCAATTTGTTAAACGACATGATTTATCTAATTCTATCCCACAATATACTCTAACTAAATTTTCATAGCTAACACTTTCACCTAATCCACATGCTTGAGCTGCTATTTGAGTATCAAAAACGCAAACAGGCACTTCTCCTGATAAATTATATAAAATTTCTATATCTTGACGACCTGAATGAAAAACTTTAGTTATTTTTTTATTACGCATTAAGGCAAAAAATGATTTAAAATCTAGATCTGGAGCGAGTGGATCTATTAAAAAAGTTCCATCTTCATACCCTACTTGAATAAGACATAGAATCGGATAATATGTTTTTTCCCTAATAAATTCACAATCTATTGCGATTGTCTTTTGTTTACTCAAAATTTTACAAGCTTTTTCTAGGTCTTTTGTGTTTTCTATTAAATTCATTGATATATTCCTTATTATTTTATTGTATACTATAAACTAATGTTTAAGATTTTTTTAATTTTAACTTGCATTTATACTTTGATTGCATTAGAAACGTTATAGTTTGTTTAAAATATTTATTTAGAGGCTATCATGATTGAATATAGAACTCATACCTGTGGCGAATTAAGGGCTGCGAATAACAATCAGAGAGTAAAACTCTCTGGATGGATACATCGAAAAAGAAATTTAGGTAACTTATGTTTTGTAGATTTGAGAGACCATTATGGTATTACTCAATGTGTTGTTGATAGTTCTAGCGATTTATTTAATAAGATTGAAGAAATTAGAGTTGAAAGCGTTATCACTGTTGAAGGTATTGCTGTTATGCGCGAAAGTATTAACAAAAACATGCCAACAGGTGATATCGAGGTAAAAGTTGATGCGATAGAAATTCATTCTGCTGCCGATATATTACCTATTCAAGTTTTTGGAGATGACAATGCTCCTGAAGATTTAAGATTAAAATATCGTTTCTTGGATTTAAGAAGAGAAAAAATTCATAACAATATTATACTTCGTTGCCAAGTTATTAAAAGAATGCGTGAATTAATGAATGAACAAGGTTTTTTGGAATATCAAACTCCTATTCTTACAGCATCATCTCCTGAAGGTGCTCGTGACTTTTTGGTTCCTTCAAGACTAAACCCGGGTAAATTTTAT
>JAEIGA010004974.1_pt1 | contig 20409 bp, 20 predicted proteins | sample 9270691 | NCBI WGS metagenome assembly JAEIGA01 (sample SAMN17057246, study PRJNA624740) | gut metagenome | biome: biome; isolation source: fecal sample | host: Bos grunniens | place: China: Xizang | collected 2019 | reverse complement strand
CGAGGGCCGTATCATTGAGCAGGGGCCGCCGGAGGAAGTCTTCGACCACCCCAAGACGGAGCGTCTGCAGGCATTCCTCAATTCCATGCTGCACGCATAAGCCACAACTCCAAAATGTTCAGAATCCTTCCGGTGTGCCGGGAGGATTTTTTTGTTTTGCATTGCAGAATTATGGCTTGATTTTTTGGAAGCTGTGTGCTATAATAGATACCGTTGCATGGGGGCGTAGCTCAGCTGGGAGAGCGTACGGTTCGCATCCGTAAGGTCGAGAGTTCGATCCTCTTCGTCTCCACCAAAATGAAACCGACTGATGATACAAAGGGTGTCAACAGTCGGTTGTTTTCGTTTGTACGGAACTACCGGGCGTTTCGCCCGATTGTTGCTTTTACCAGAGAAGAGGAGATTTTGAATGGACAATGATCGGATGATCGAAAGACTGAAAAATGTCGGGATCACATTTGAAGCAGGTCTGAGCAATGAGGAATTTGAGAAGATCGAATCTACCTTTGGCTTTCGCTTCCCATCGGAAATAAAATCATTTTTTGCCTGTGGTCTTCCGGTCGGTGATTTATTTTTCAACTGGCGGGATCTTTCAGCGGAGAATATCGAAAAGTTTTACAGCTTTTATCAGTCTATGGATGACATGTTTCTGTTCGATATTGAAAACTGTATTGATTTGCTCAATAAGTTTCTTGGAGACAGATTCTCCGGAATAGAGGATAAAGAAGCATTTACCAAGGCGGTACTGGAGGATTTCCATCACAGTACGAAGTTGATTCCGTTTTATGCGCATCGGTGTTTCTTTGATGGGATGAATCATATGCCGATTGTCTCATTTTTGCAGGCGGTCGATACGATTTTTTACGGAGAGAGCTTTGAAGATTATCTTGAAGTGGAGTTTTTAGGCAAAGAACTTTGGATCAATACGGTTCCAGAGCGTATGAAAGAAACGGGTATCTGGTACTACCTGATCAGTTAAGGGAAAGCAGACAGAACGCAAGGAGACCCTTCCATGCAGCACCAAAAAAAGAAAGGGGTCCAATAAGTGGATGTCGCTAAAAAATTGTGGATCAATTTCCACGACTTAATCGCAAACTATGAAAAAGTAGTCGGCTATGCCTGTAAGAAATCGGATTCCTTTGCTGTAATTTCCAATATGGAGAAGCCTTGTGCAAACCAGCCGCTTCGATTTGAGCACAATCAGGTGATGGAAGACCTCGGCCCCTTTCTGGAGCGTCATATAGAAGGCATCCGCAAGTGGCCGGGCACGTGTACACGGGATCACCGTAAGATCATGCTGGTCTATCGTTCCTGCAAACAAAGCCGGCAAATATTGCAGAAAATGCCAAATTTTTTCTTGCCGGAAGACTATGAATTGCCGGAAGATTTGTGCTTTTACCGGAACGGCAGCCATTGGTTTGCAACGATTTCGCATGAGGAGACAGCATTTCTGACCGGCGCAACCGCAGAAGATCTTGCATTTTTCAAAGAAAACGGTATCCGTATGTATGATTGAAACAGAGCGATTTTTTTGAGTGGAAGAATGGATGCAGGAAAAATCCGGAACAGAGGACAGATAATTTCGCTCCTGCACTTGCATCGGACCGGGGATTTGTGGTATGATATGAAATGTGTTTGGATTCTGCCTGCACTTCAGTAAAAAGATGGAGAAAGATAGGGATACTTATGCGTAAAGTTGGCTTTGACAACGAATTATATGTACAAAAGCAGCGGGCGCACATTCTGGAGCGCATCCAGCGTTTCAATGGCAAGCTGTATCTGGAGTTTGGCGGAAAACTCTTTGATGACTATCATGCGGCACGGGTGCTGCCGGGTTTTGCACCGGATGCAAAAATCCGCCTGCTGCAGTCGCTGGCACAGGAAACGGAAATTGTGTTCTGCATCAGCGCCGGCAGCATCGAGAAGACGAAAATCCGTGCGGATCTGGGTATCAGCTACGAAACTGACCTGCTGCGCCAGATCGGCGATATGAAAGAACTGGGATTGTCGGTCAACAGTGTGGTTGTGACCCAGTATACCGGTCAATCGGCGGCGGATGAGTTTGTCCGCAAGCTGGAAGTGCGCGGAATCCGCAGCTACATTCACCGTCCCATCAGTGGTTATCCGGCAGCAGTGGAGCATATTGTCAGTGATGCCGGTTACGGTTCCAATCCGTACATCGAGACGACCAAGCCGTTGGTCGTAGTAACGGCACCGGGTCCCGGCAGCGGCAAGCTGGCAACGTGCCTGTCCCAGATTTACCACGACCACAAGCGCGGCGTGAAAGCCGGATACGGAAAGTACGAAACATTCCCCATCTGGAATCTGCCGTTGAAGCATCCGGTGAATCTGGCCTACGAAGCGGCAACGGCCGATTTGCAGGATGTGAATATGATTGACCCGTACCATCTGGAAGCATATGGCCGCATGACGGTCAATTACAACCGGGATGTAGAAGCCTTTCCGCTGGTGCGGACCATTCTGACCCGGATTACCGGCAACGACAAGTTCTATTGCAGCCCGACAGATATGGGCGTGAATATGGCGGGCAATGCCATTGTGGACGATGCGGTCTGCCGGGAGGCAGGATGCCAGGAAATCATCCGCCGTTATTGGAAGGGCGTCGGCGATCTGAAGCAGGGAAAGGAAAGCCCCGAAACGGTGGCAAAGCTGCAGCTGATTATGCAGCAGCTGCACCTGCAGCCGGAGGATCGCTCCACGGTGATCCCGGCGCGGCAGCGCAGGGATGAATTTCAGGCACCGGGCGCCGCACTGGAACTGCCGGACGGTTCCATCGTGACCGGCAAGACGTCGGACCTGCTCAGTGCCTGCAGTGCCGCTATGCTGAACGGTATCAAGCGGATGGCAAATATTCCGGAAGAAACACTGCTCATCAGCCGCAGTGTGCTGGAGCCGGTGCTGGATCTGAAAATCAATCTGCTGAACAGCCGCAGCGGCATTCTGAAGGTGGACGACGTGCTGAATGCGCTGTATATTTCGGCGGTGTCGGACCCGGTGGCGGCAGAAGCGGTGAAGCAGCTTCCGCTGCTGCGCGGCTGTGAACTGCATTCCACGCAGCTGCTGCATTCCGGCGATCTGGGAACCTTGCGGAAAATGGGGGTCAATGTTACCTGTGAGCCGGTATTCCCGGAAAAAACGGTTGTAATCTGATAAGCTGAATCGAAAGAGGGCTGCCGCAGAATCCTGCGGCGGTCCTTTTGCGTTCCAAAAACGAAAAACTTCATGGTTTGTTTATTGTATTCTGCGAAAAAATACAGTATAATGAATTCGATTATCTGGAAAGATCCGCAACAAAGGAGATAATTTTATGAATGTAATGGTGGATTTTCTGATGTGTTTTCTGGCTGCCGGTGCTGTTTTTCTGGCAGTAGGACGCAATACGCTCGTGACAGGCACGCGTTTTGGCGCACTGCTGATTGCAGTGGCATTGTCTGTTCCGGTGGTGCATTTCGGCGCACCGCATCTGGCAAAGCAGATTCCGAATCCGCTGTCGGATTTTGCACTGCAGGATCTGGCGGAATTGGGCGGTGTTGATACCGCCGGTCTGCAGCCGGAGGAGTACAGCACCCTCATCAACTATAACGCGGTGAAACATACGCCGGGGATGGAAGAATTGCTGGCCGCCTATGGGGTGGACCGGGCCGGAACCGATGCGGCAGCAGCGCAAGGGGTGCAGGCAGTTGCAGAATACATGACGATGCCGGTGTGGCAGGCGCTGATTGGTGTGCCGCTCCGGTTGCTGATGGTGGTCGTTCTGTACGGAGTTCTGCTGGCGGTGCTGCGGTCGCTGCTGTATCGACGGTTTATGAAGCTCAAGCGCAAAAGCATCGCACCGCTGACGGCGGTTTTTGCGCTGCTTTCGATGGTTGTGGTCATGGGGTATGTCGTGGTACCGGTTTTTGAGGCATTCCGTCCGTTTTCCATGGGATGGCTGGACGTGTTGAACTGGGACCGTGCCTGCGCAGACTCGGTGGTTTATCCGGCGTTCCGGATGCTGTACCTGTTGTAAGACAGGCAGTATAGTGAAAGGGGGAGCTCTGTGATGACAGAGGCAATGCCTTGGATTCTGGACGGTGCCGTGGTGCTGGTGATGCTGATTTACATCGGAATCGGCATCCGCAGAGGAGCGGTGCGCACCGTTGTGGAATTTGTCGGTTTTTTTGCGGCATTGGTGGCAGCGGCAACCGTCAGCGACGCGGTGACGTCGACACTGTTTCAGTCAGCCATCCGGCCGGTGGTGCAGGAGTCGATGACCAATGCACTGGAAGGAATTACAGCCGGCGCGGCAGATCCGATGACAGCACTGATGGAAAAGATGCCTGATTTTGCAGTACGCTATTTTGAAAATGCACAGCTGCGTCAGCAATTGGCACAGGCATTGACGGTAAGTTCGGCAGAGGGAGCACAAATGCTGACGGACAACGTAGTGGGACCGGTGGTGCAGATGCTGCTCCATGGGCTGATTTCCGTCGTGGTATTTATTGTGGTGATGATACTGATCCGGATGCTGGCAGGCGCATTGGATCTGGTAGCAAAACTGCCGGTATTGCGCCAGCTGAATGAAGGACTTGGCGCCATCTGCGGCGCCGCCAAAGGTGTGGTGATTGTGATGCTGCTCGTGACGCTGACCATGGCGGTGTTGCCGTTCCTGCCCGAGAATGATTTCATTACTGCGGGGCATATTGAAGAAAGTATGATTTTTCGGTGGGCACATGAAATCAATCCGCTGAAAAACTGGAAAGAATGGATCGGATGATCCGTGGGACCGGGAGCTGGGTCATAATACAGCTCAGGGAAGGTAGGGAATAACGATGCTTTGCAACCGATGCAAAAAAAGAATGGCTGTAGTGTTTGTCTCCAACGGCAAAGACCCCAAACCGCAGGGATTGTGTACGGTGTGCGCCAAGGAACTGGGTCTGACGCAGGTCAACGACATGATGAAGCAGATGGGCATTACCGACGAAATGCTGGAGGAGGCCAATGACCAGCTGACCGAGCTGATGAACGGGGGAGATCCGTCGTCCTTGTTCGGAATGATGGGGTTCCAGAATCCGGAAGCATCCGGCGAAGAGGATGAAGAAGAAGCCGACGGCGGCGATGATTTTGAAATGGGCGGTACGCCGACGTTTCCGAAGACGCTGCAGGAGCTGTTCGGCGGAATGCAGGGTCAGAACAATGACCGCAAAGCCGACAGCGGCAAGAAACCGCCCAAGCCGCCGAAAAAAGAGCAGCCGCCCAAGCGGAAGTATCTGGATGCCTATTGTGAGAATCTGACCCGGAAGGCGCGCGCAGGGAAACTGGATAAAATCATCGGACGGGACCAGGAAATTGCCCGTGTGATTCAGATTCTCAGCCGCCGGACAAAGAATAACCCCTGCCTGATCGGCGAACCCGGTGTGGGCAAGACCGCCATCGCAGAGGGGCTTGCACTGCGTATTGCGGCAGGTGATGTGCCGCTGAACCTGCGCGGCAAGGAAATTGAACTGCTGGACCTGACGGCGCTGGTGGCCGGTACACAGTTCCGCGGACAGTTTGAAAGCCGCATCAAGGGACTGATTGCGGAAGTGCGCAGTCTGGGCAACGTCATTCTGTTTATTGATGAAGTGCATACGCTGGTGGGTACCGGCGATGCAGAGGGTTCCATGAACGCGGCCAATATCCTGAAGCCGGCGCTGTCCCGCGGACAGATTCAGGTCATCGGTGCAACGACGTTTACGGAATACCGGAAATATATCGAAAAGGATGCCGCACTGGAGCGTCGGTTCCAGACGGTCAGCGTCAATGAGCCGTCCATCGACGAGACGGTGACGGTGCTGAAAGGCATCCGCGGTTATTACGAAACGTTCCACCGGGTGCATATTTCCGATGCGCTCCTGCGCAAAGCGGCCATCTATTCGGAACGGTATATCACCGACCGGTTCCTGCCGGACAAGGCGATTGACCTGCTGGATGAGGCTTGCACCTGTGCCGCGCTGCGGAGCAAGGCCCTGCACGATCTGGACGTGGTTACTGCACAGCTGCAGGAGAAACGCGCGGAAGAAGAACGCATCATGACGGAAAACGATACCTATGACTACGAGGAAATCGCCAACCTGCGCGCAGAAATTGCGAAACTGAGTCAGCAGGAGGCCCGGGTCCGTCCGCAAGCCGAAAATGTGCAGGTCACGGACGAAGATCTGGCGCAGATTCTGACCATGTGGACCGGTATCCCCTCTGAGCGCATCCGTGCCGGTGAAATGCAGCGTCTGGCTGGTCTGGCAGATGACCTGAAAAAGAAAATCATCGGACAGGATGAGGCTGTACAGCAGCTGGCTGCCGCTGTCCGCCGGAGCCGCCTGCGCCTCAGCCCCCGTCGCCGCCCGGCATCCTTTATCTTTGTAGGTCCAACCGGTGTGGGCAAGACGGAACTGGTCAAAGTGCTGTCCAAGGAATTGTTCGACACACCGGAAACGCTCATCCGGTTGGATATGTCCGAATATATGGAGAAACATTCCGTGTCCAAAATCATCGGTTCGCCCCCCGGATACGTGGGCTACGATGAAGCCGGACAGGTGACGGAGAAGGTCCGCCGTCAGCCGTACTCTGTGCTGCTGTTTGACGAAATCGAGAAGGCGCACCCGGATGTGCTGAACATCCTGCTGCAGATTCTGGATGAAGGACGCATCACCGATGCACAGGGACGTACCGTCAACTTCGAGAACACGGTCATCGTCATGACGTCCAATGCCGGCAGCGACCGGACGGAAAACATCATGGGCTTCGGGCAGACGGTGGAAGATGCCGCCCGTGAAAAGGCAATGAAGGCCCTGCGGGAGTTTTTGCGTCCGGAGTTCCTGAGCCGCGTGGATGAGGTGATTGTATTCCGTACGCTGACGCAGGAGGACTACGCACGTATTGCCGCACTGACGCTGGATGAGTATGTGGATGCGCTGAAAGAACAGTCCATCACCTTTATGTACGATACAGCGGCCACGGAAGCCATCGCTGCCGCTACCCACGGCGGACGCAGCGGTGCCCGTGACATCCGCATTCACATCCGCCGCAAGGTGGAGGATCCGCTGGCAGAAATGATTGTGCAGCAGGGCGAGGGCACGGTGACCGGCGTGAAGCTGACCACCGATGAACAGGGCGAACTGCTGCTGCTGACCCTCTGAGAAAAATAATTTCATATTTCATGGAAACAGCCCTTGACAAGTGCGTCAGGGGCTGTTATAATTGTACCGTTGCCGTCCAAAGGCTTTGTTTTTGTGCGGCAAAAATAAAATCCTTGCTCCGTCGAACGACGGGGCCTTATGTCCAAAAGGAGGTGCACATCAATGGCAGTGAAGAAGGCTTATGAAAGCATGCTGGTTGTTTCCGTGAAGAACGGTGACGAGGCTGTGGAGGCGATTGTTGCTAAGTTCAAGGCAATGATCGAAGCAAATGCTGATCTGGAGAATGTTGACGTGTGGGGCAAGCGCAGACTGGCTTACATGATCAACAAGGAGACCGAGGGCTACTATGTTCTGTTCACGTTCTCTTGCGTGGGTGATTTCCCCGCTGAGCTGGACCGTGTTTACAACATCACCGAAGGTGTTCTGCGTTCTCAGATCATCGCGAAGTAAGGAGGAGACAGTAATATGTTGAATTCTATGATCATCATGGGTCGCCTGACGGCAGATCCGGAACTTCGCACCACGCCCAACGGTGTATCGGTAACGACGTTTACCGTGGCCGTGGACCGTCCGTTTCAAAGCGCTGGCTCCGAGCGGGTCGCTGACTTCTTTGATGTGGTTGCATGGCGCAGACAAGCGGAATTTATTACAAGATTTTTCCATAAGGGCAGCATGATTTGCGTGCAGGGTTATATGACCACCCGCACCTACACCGACAAGTCCAACGCAAAGCGCAAGGCTTACGAACTGGTTGTCGAGAATGTGCATTTCACCGGCGAAAAGCGCGGTGACGTGCCTGCTGCTGCTCCCGCCGCCCCCGCTGCATACGCACCGGTATCCACTCCGGCTGCTTCTTATTCCAGCGGTAATCGTGGCGACTTCGCGGAAATTGCCGGCGACGACGATCTGCCGTTCTGATTTCCCGGAGAAGACCCATCTTGAATTGTAAGGAGGTTTGTCCCCATGGCTGAAAGAGTTGAAAGAGCTGAGCGCCGCCCCGGTGGTATGCGCAAAGGCCGTAAGAAGGTTTGCAGCTTCTGTGTTGATAAGGTCGAAGTGATCGACTACAAGGATTGCGCCAAGCTGCGCAGATATATTTCCGAGCGTGCTAAGATCCTGCCCCGTCGTGTGACCGGCACCTGTGCACGTCACCAGCGTGACCTGACCGTTGCTATCAAGCGCGCACGTCATCTGGCTCTGCTGCCCTTCTGCAGCGACTGATTCTGAATATTTTCAGAGCTTCTACCGGCTCCGCAATTTGCGGGGTCGGTTTTTTTGTTTTGTATTGTAAAATAAAAAGTCCCCTGCAATGCAGGGGAAATACGGTCAGCATAAGGTTTTGTGACGCCCGAAAAATTGATCCGCTTTGTGATGCTCCGCAGTTACTTATTGAAAACAGCCCAACAGGATTATAAAAGAAGCATTACTCGGGATCGGACAGCGCAAATGCAGCCAGAAGGGTACACAATAAATCATTTGCAAGTTGAAATTGCTTCGGTGAAAGCTGTCTCAAACGGTCTGTCAATACAGAGATATCGTTTTCAGGCATGTTTTCAAATAAGAGTGTGTCGCTGGAAATCGAAAGCACCTTGCAGATGCGGGTCAGCGTGCTAAGCGAAATGCCGACGGAACCACACTCTACAGCAGAAAGACTTTTTGACCCGATGCCAATCAGTTCGGAAAACTCATCTTGTGTAAAATTGGCTTTTTCTCGTTCCCGCTTGATATTACTTCCAATCAACAGATTGAGTTCTTTCTTCTCTTTCATCATTATACCGCCTCCTACCATTAGTTTATGTAATGGTGGAATTGACTTGAACCATTCAACAGCGTTATAATATATCCTATTATCAATAGGAGTTGAGAGGAAAATGGGTAAAGTATGTTTTTTTATTGGCCATCGGGAGACAGATGAAATGATTTATCCGGTATTGAGGGCAGTTGTGCAAAGACATATTTTGGAATACGGGGTAACAGAATTTATTGCAGGACAGTATGGTGGGTTTGATCGTCTGGCGGCAAGATGTGTGACTGAATTAAAATCCGTATATCCCCATATCCATTTATATATTTTATGCCCATATCATCCGACGGAGAGAGTACCGGATTTGCCGGTGGGAGCAGACGGAACATATTATCCGGAAGGCATGGAGTATGTACCAAAACGGGCAGCAATAGTACGGGCAAATCGTATTATGACAGAAAAAGCACATTATTTGATTGCGTATGTGTGGCATCCGGGTAGTAATGCCCACAACATCTTGCAGTACGCAAAAAAAGCGCGCGCAAGATGGAAAAATCAGCATTACCAATCTGGGCAAAGAATAAAAATTCCTCCGCACCGCCTGTGCCGTTTTTGCATAATCTGTGGTAGCAGAAATGCGGAAAGGGGCGAGAATGATGGAAATCCTTGGCGGAATTGTGCTGGCAGTGCTGTGTATTGCCGGAATGACCGCAATGATGGAAACCCTGTGTGACTGGCTGCTGCAGCCGGAAAAGGAGGACCCGATGATCGTATTGATACCGATGCGCGGTCATTGCGAAGATGCGGAAGCGGTGTTGCGTGGGGCTGTGTACCGGATGCGCAGATGGAATACAGAAAACCCGTTGCTGTTGTGCGTAGATTGCGGCATGGATGCCGAAACCCGAGTCATCTGCAGCCGGATTTGTATGGATGCAGACATTCCATTGGTCGAAGAAGAAAAAATAACTTCATACTTCCGTTGCAACCGTGCAGAAGATGATGTATAATAACTTTATGTGACATTTTGCATCGGAAACGGAAGGAATACATCTATGCAGGAAAATAATTCGACACAGCTCAATGGAACCGTGGAGTCCGTGACCTTTCACAACGAGGACTCCGGTTTTACGGTGCTGGAACTGAATACCGGTGACGAGCTGGTCACGGTGGTGGGCGTGATGGCAGAAGTATGCCCCGGAGAGGAATTGCGCCTGACCGGCAGCTGGGGGAACCATGCAAATTACGGTCCCCAATTCAAGGCGGAGGCTTGTGAACGCACATTGCCCACCTCTACGGCGGCCATTTACCGTTACCTCGCTTCCGGTGCGGTCAAGGGCATCGGTATGGCAACGGCACGGCGGCTGGTGGATGCGTTCGGCGAAAACACGCTGAAAATCATGGAGAATGAACCCAAGCGGATGGCGGAAATCCGTGGCATCTCCGAAGCCAAGGCATTGAGAATCAGCGAAGAATTCAAAAAAATGTTCGGCGTCCGGGAGGTAATGCTGTTCCTCGGGGAATACGGCATTACCCCGGCGGAAGCCATGCGTGTATGGAAAATCTGGGGCGCGGCTGCGGTGGACCGGGTGCGCCAGAACCCCTATCTGCTGTGCGGCGAGGGCATCGCCATCGGGTTTGACCGGGCGGATGCCATTGCCCGTGCAGTGGGCATGGGTCAGGACGATGAAATGCGTATCCGGGCCGGTGCGGTCCATGTCCTGCGGCACAATGCCGGTGTGGGCCATACCTGCCTGCCGGAGGACAAGCTCATCGAAACAACAGCGCAGATGCTGGAAATATCGCCGGAAGCGGCGCAGGTGAGCATCTGCCGGCTGGTGGAAGACAACAGCGTGGTACGGGAAGCGCTGCAGCGCCCCGGTGGTCCACGGGATTTCATTTTTATCCCGTCTCTGCATCGGGCAGAGCACTATGCAGCCGGGCGGCTGAAAATGATGGTCGCATATCCGCCCAACCCGTTCCGGGACATCGAGGGCGATATTGCACGGGTAGAGCAGGAAACGGGCATCCATTACGAAAATCTCCAGCGCGAAGCCATCCGGAAAGCTTTGTCGCAGGGGGTGCTGATCCTGACCGGCGGTCCCGGTACCGGAAAGACCACCACGCTGAATGCAATCATCCGCCTGCTGAAGGCAAAGAACCAGCGGGTGCTGCTGGCCGCGCCCACGGGACGCGCCGCCAAACGTATGGCGGAAGTCACCGGAGAAGAAGCCAAGACCATCCACCGCCTGCTCGAAGTGGAATGGGACCCGAACAACCGTCCGGTATTCGGACGCAATGAACATAATATGCTGGAGTGCGATGCGCTGATTGTGGACGAGCTGTCCATGGTGGATTCATCGCTGTTTTCCAGCTTGCTGCAGGCGCTGCCGTTGGGGTGTCGCCTGATACTGGTGGGTGACAGCGACCAGCTGCCGTCGGTGGGCCCCGGCGATGTGCTTCACGAGCTGATTGCGTCCGGGATGCTGCCTACGGTGCAGCTGCAGGAGGTCTTCCGGCAGTCGCTGAAAAGCCTGATTGTGTCCAATGCGCATAAAATTGTCCGGGGCGAGATGCCGGAACTGCGTCGGCGGAACGGTGATTTCTTCTTTCTGGAGGACAATGTCCGGGAACGCATCCGGGATACGATTGTGCAGTTGTATACCACCCGCCTGCCCAAAAGCTACGGCTATTCGCCGCTGAGTGACATTCAGATTCTGTGCCCCGGGCGGAAGGGCGAACTGGGTGTGCATGAGCTGAATCTGCGGCTGCAGGAGGCGGTCAATCCGCCGCAGCCCGGCAAAACCGAGATCACCATCAACGGACTGACGTACCGGGTGGGTGATAAGGTCATGCAGATCAAAAACGATTACGATATTCCATGGTCCCGTACTGACGGTACCAACGGAACCGGCGTGTTCAACGGCGACGTAGGTATCCTGAAACTGATTGACCGCCCCACGGAAACCATCGTCATTGTGTACGATGACCGGGAGGCGGTATATTCCTTCGATACGGCCGGCAACCTCGATCTGGCCTATGCTACGACGGTGCATAAAAGTCAGGGCAGTGAATTTGAAGCGGTCATTATGCCGATGTACCCCGGCCCCCCTCAGCTGTATTACCGGAATCTGCTGTATACGGCAGTCACACGGGCGAAATCCCTGCTGATTCTGGTCGGCATGGACGGTGTGGTGGCGCGCATGGTGGAAAATGACCGCCGCACCAAGCGATATTCGGGTTTGTGCTGCTTCCTGACCGGGACAGGTGAAGAAGAATGATGCGGATCCTCTTTCCCAAAATGTGCCCGATCTGCGGTGATGCGGTGACACCGGCGGAAATTTTGTGCCCGTCGTGTGCCGCCGGATACACACCGGAACCGCTGTGTATGCCGATTGGCGGCAGCGCCCGGCAGGCAGTCAATTGTCGGGCGTTATACCATTACCGTGGGACGGTGCGCCGGGCATTGCTGGCGATGAAATTTGCCGGGCAACCTGCCCGGGCAGAAGGGTTCGGGCAGATGCTGGGCGAAATGGTCCGGGGTGAGCAGTACGATGTGATTACGTTCGTGCCGATGGACAAGCGGCGGCAGCGGCTGCGCGGTTACAATCAGGCGGAACTGCTGGCGAAGCATTGCGGGAAAGTGTGCGGCATTCCGGTGCGTCCGCTGTTGTATAAAACGCGCCATACCGGTATTCAGCATGATCTGCACGGCGCTGCGGCGCGTGCCGCCAATATGAAAGATGCGTTCGGGGCCGTACCGCTCAACGGGGCGAGGGTGTTGGTGTGCGATGACATCGTTACCACCGGCACGACACTGCGAAGCTGTGTGCAGGCGCTCGAACGGGCCGGTGCATCGGAAATCCAATGTATTTGTGCCGCATGGACAAAAGAAGGATTGTAATACACACGCAGATATGCTATAATAGAGCGAACAAACCGGAATTTCCGTGAATCGTGGTTGGTGGACGGAGAACCGGGAGAATACAGAACAAGGGAGCAGAACCCTTGCGGCGGAATACATAAGGGGGTCCGTATGAAAAAAAATAAATTGCTGTGGATAGCAGCCACCGCAGTTGCTGTGCTGCTGCTGATCGTCGGGATCGGCAGTGCGACAGTCAGTGCGGCGGAGGTCAAGGTCACTGACCCGAATCTGAAAAAGGCGCTGCAGGAGATTTTGGGTGTACAGACCATTACGACTGACCGGCTGGATGACCTGGAAGAACTGGATTTGTCGGGGCGGAATATTGCCAGTCTGACCGGGTTGGAAAAGGCCATCAATCTCCGGGTGCTGTCCCTGCGCGACAATCAGGTCAGGGACCTGACGCCGCTGTCCGGGCTGACACGAATGCAGTCGCTGGACCTGTGCGGCAATGAGGTGGCAGTTCTGACACCGCTGTCAAAGCTGTCGGACCTGCGGATTCTGCAGCTGACCGGAAACCGGGTGGAGGACCTTGCGCCGGTTGCCAGTCTGAAGCGACTGCAGTTTCTGTTTTGCGAAAACAACGCGCTGGACCTGGCCGATGGGTCGGAGGACCTGAGCGTCATCCGGGCAATGGAAAAGCGTGGCGTTTACATCGTGACCGCAGAACCGGTGCAGCCGGAATTTTCTGTGGGTGCAGACCAGCTGAGTATGGCAGAAGGAGCGGCGTTGTCCCGGACGGAAAATAACATCCTGCTGGGTGCGGCGCGTGGAACAACCGTCGGACAGCTGACTGCGCAGTTGGTATATACCAATCGCACGCTGGTCGTGAAGTACAGCGACGGCACAGAAGCCGGAGCAACGGATTTTGTGGCAACCGGCATGACGGTGCAGATGGTCAGCGCATCCGGTGCGGTACTGGATACCTGTGTAGTGGCAGTGTATGGTGATACCAACGGTGACGGACGTATCAGCGTGACGGATTATCTGCAGATCCGCAAGCATCTGCTGGGGATCGAAGTCCTGCAGGACGTGTATTTGTACGGCGGCGATCATAACGGTGACGGGCAGCTGACCATTACCGATGCACTGCAGACGAAGGCGTACATTCTGAATGTAGCATAATGGAGAGAAAATCAATGAAGAAAATTGCAAAAATACTGCTTTGTTGCATGTTGACGGTAGGTCTGCTCTGGACAGTCCGGACGGCTTGCCTGGGTGTGACGGCCAATGCTTCGCTGTCCGCGTCGGCTGCGACGGTAGAAGCCGGACAGACGGTGTCGGTGATTCTGAATGTCAGCGGCGACAGCATTTATGGTGTCAGCGGACAGCTGGTTTACAATAAAGACCTGCTGACCTTGCAGCGGACGGAAAAACTCATCAGCGCATGGGATGTTTCCGTCAACAATAACCGGTTGTTTGCGGCGGACAACAATCTGAAATCGCCCATTAAGGGCACCAAGACACTGTGCCGCCTGACGTTTAAGGTGAACAGCGGTGTGGCACCGGGCAGTGCCATTACCGTATCGCTGCAGAACCTGTCGCTGTCGGATGTCAGCCGGGAATATTCGTTGGGGACCAAGTCGGTCACATTCACGGTAAATGGCACGCAGGCTGCGGACAATAAACTCAGCAGCCTGTCGGTCAGCAACACAACATTTAAGTTTTCGCCCAATCTGATGGAATACGACGCAGAAGTGCCGTACAGCGTCAGTCAGGTGAAGGTTGAGGCCACGCCGTCGGACAGTACGGCAACGGTAATCATCCGATACAACGGTGTGCCGGCGCCGGACGGCGTTGTTACGCTGCGGGAGGGCAAAAGCAACTACATCAGTGTTGAAGTGAAGCCGGTGAACGGAACCAGCCGCACTTATAATGTGCAGGTCACGCGTGCCGCAGCAGGAACATCGGAGCCTCCGGTATCGTCAGAGCCGCCGGTGTCTTCGGAACCGCCGGTATCTTCTCAACCGTTGTCGGATAATAATCTGCTGAAGGAGTTGTCGGTCAGTGACCTGACCTTCCTGTTCTCCCCGAACCTGAGGGAATACGACGCAACGGTGGAACACAGCGTAAAAACGGTGACTGTTACGGCCGAAGCACAGGATCCCACGGCAACGATTACGCTGAAATACAACGGAACCACGGTGGAAGGGGACACGGTAACCCTGCGGGACGGTGCAAATTACATCGCTGTTGTAGTACAGGCGGAAAACGGTGCTACCCGCACATACAATATTGAAATCAAGCGGAACAAGGATACCTCTTCGGAGCCTCCGGTCTCCTCGGACATTCCGGTGTCTTCCGATATTCCGGTATCTTCGGATGTGCCGGTATCCTCCGATCTTCCGGTATCCTCGGATGTACCGGCATCTTCCGATATCCCGACCTCCTCGGATGTCCCTGCATCCTCTGATCTTCCGGTCTCCTCGGATATCCCGGTTTCCTCGGATCAGACAACGTCGGAACCGACATCGTCTCCGAATCCCGGGACGGTGGTCCGCCCGAAAAAAGACCTGTCCGGGCTGGTGATGCATACGGCCTACATCGGCGGCATGGTACTGTGCCTGCTGGCCGGCTGTCTGCTGGGCTATTTTATCTGTGAACGCAGAAAGGATTAAATGAATTATGGAATGGACTGAAATTACCATTACGGTACCCAATGATGAACTGGAAACGGCAGAAGCCATTGCGCAGATGACGGTGCCCTACGGCATTTATATCGAAGACTACGCCAATCTGGAAGAAGAAGCAATGGAAATTGCCCACATTGACCTGATTGACGAGGAACTGCTGAAAAAAGACCGTCAGCACGCCATCGTACATATGTACATCAGCCCGGAAAACTCTCCGGCCGAAGCACTGGCTTTCCTGCAGGAACGGTGCAATGCCGAAAAGCTCCACGCGGAAATCTGCCGCAGTGCAGTATTTGAGGAAGACTGGGCGAACGAGTGGAAGAAGTACTTCAAGCCGCTGGAAACCGGCAGCAAGCTGGCCATCTGCCCCACATGGGAAGAATACGATAACCGGGATGGTCGTACCGTGCTCCGGATTGACCCCGGTATGGCATTCGGCACCGGCGGTCATGCCACGACCCGGCTTTGTCTGGAAACGCTGGAAGACTACGTACAGCCCGGCACGGAGCTGCTTGATCTGGGCTGCGGCAGCGGTATTTTGTCCATTGCTGCACTGCTGATGGGCGCATCCCGTACGGTGGGCGTAGATATTGATCCGCTGGCAGTGAAGACGGCGCGTGAAAATGGACGGCTGAACGGCTTTGATGAGCCGGAATACACGGTGCTGGAAGGCAACCTGACCGACAAGGTCAGCGGTGTGTTTGATGTGGTGGCAGCCAATATCGTGGCAGATGTCATCATTTTCTTCTGTCCGCAGGTGCGGCAGTTCATGAAGCCCGGTGCAGTTTTTGTGACTTCCGGCATCGTGGACATCCGGGAACAGGATGTTCTGGCGGCTTTCGAGGCCAACGGACTGGAAGTACAGCGTCGTCGTGAAAATGGCGGCTGGCTGAGCTTTGTATGCGTGGCAAGATAAACGCCCGTTTACAAAAAATTACATGTGTTTTCAAAAACTATTCATAGTCTTTTCACACATTTTGGGAAAAATCAGGTATAATAAGGATGTACCGGATGGTTGGACCGCAACGGCTGTCCGGTATAACCCCCTCCTCAATTTTTACCCTCAAGCTTAGAAAAAGCACCGGATGACCGCAACATCCGGTGCTTTTTCGTTTGCACAAAAAAACTGCCGTGCCGGAGCACAGCAGTTTTTTTATTTGCGTTTTTTCGTTTTCTTCTTATCGGAATCCAACAGGAAATCCAGAAGGTAGAGGATATAAGCGGCAATCAGCATTCCACCGGCAAGACCAAGCACTACAGACCATGCTTCGGCATCGCCCAACTCGGTGCGGTCCAGAAACCAGTAAGAAATATTCAGCGGACAACCCAGCGCATCGCCGTACCATGCCAGAATCGTATACAGACCGGCCGGGAGCAGTGCCAGAAACGGATCGGACATCCGGAGTACACCGCGGGGATCAAACAACAGCCAGTCCAGCAGCATCCCGACGGGCAGGACGTAATGAGCCAGCTGAAGCGACAGCCGTTCCGGTGCGCTGCAACCCTGATACACATCGGGCAGCAGCAGCGATACTACGGCACAGACCAGCAGACCGCTGATGGTGATGGAGAGCTTCAGCGACGGAAACCATACGGCAAGCCATGTCTTGCTGTGGGCAATCAGCGCAAAGAAATAGTAGAAAGCTGCAAGCAACGCATACAGCATGGAGAACCGCTGCAGCGGTTCGGCAGTGAAAGCCCCCATGCCGCATTGCAGTACCAGTGCAAACAGCGCGGTGCAGAACAACATGGTCTTGCAGATCAGAGAGTATTTGGTGCGAGTCATCATTGCATGGATTCCTCTTTCCGGAGCCGGGACAGCCGGGACAGTTTGGGTGCAGTGCGGGTATGTGCCATGCGCCCCAGCAGCTGATCCAGTTCAAGCGGATTGCACAGGTCGTAAGAGAGACCGCCGTAACGCACCAGATTGTACTGGGCGGTGGCCGGGTTCAGGTCGGCGAAATCCAGCGTCAGATCGGCCGTCCGTGCAATGTCCAGAGTGGTGTCGCCGGGCTGCAGCGGCACTTCCTGGAACAGCAGCCATTCCTTCACCAGACGATAACCCTCGCGGATCCGGCCGGTACCGGGCTCCATGGAGCAGTACTTGCGGTACTGCTGACGCCAGTTCCGCCAGACGGTGGAAGGCTTTTCGTTTTTCTCTGTGGTAAAGGTTTCGGGCAGCGCCTCGACGGTTTCGTCGATGTCCACATATTCATCCGAACCAGAGAATTTCTCGCGCTTGGCATTGGCGCGGAGCATCTCGGAGAAACGTTTGGAGAGCTCACGTACCAACTGCGTCAGGGCACGGATGATTTTGGGCAGATACAGAATGAAGATGACGACGGCGACAGCCACAAAGATGTACGCCAATACATCCCAGAACGACTGCGTAAGAATGGGATCCGATGCACTGGGGGGATCAATGGGCAGCTCTTTGTCCACTTCCGAAGAGGCGTCGTCGTAGGGAATGGATTCGCCGGGGTCCGGGGTGGAGGCAAACAACAGCCGCAGGATGGCGGCAAAAGCGTCACGCAGCAGCCGTCCGCCGAAACGGACGAAGTTCTCCAGCGGCGCGTAGAAAATGACCGACAACAACATGACACCGGTCAGCAGTCCGGTGAGCTTCAGGTTGTACATCCGGATTTTCGGCGGCAGCTGGTCCAGACGGTGGCGACGCATGTTCATCATGGTATCGATGCCGCCCTGGTTCATGCCGACAACCATCATCAGCAGACCAATCAGCAGGACCAGCGTAAACGGTACCGAGCTGAACGGAGAGCACTCGTTGCCATACATGAACATCAGGATACAGATGTTGATGGCGACGGTAATGATAAAACCACGCAGGGTAAGTACCTGATGATAAGTCCGGAAGTACAGAGAACTGCCGTTCCAGAATGCAAAGAAACCGAACAGCATCATCAGAATGCAGAGGGCGTTTTCGTCAAAGATCAGCGCAGCGGGATAGCGGGTGCCGAATGCAGTCAGTGCAGCCAGCACCACGGTGACAATGCGGCGAGGTACGGGCGGCAGATGCAGCAGTTCGTCCAGCATCCATGTCATGAAGCGACCCAGCAGGCTGATTACGATGGTCAGTCCAAAAGCCCACCATGCTTGCCACAACTGAATCTGCGGCGCATTGGGTTCCCAGTTGGCCAGTACCATCAGCATCAGCTGTACAGTAACTACAATGGCGGGGAAGAAGGCCATCATGCCGAACAGGGCAGAAAAGAAATTCAGTGTACGCAATACCCAACGGTTCATGCAATCCCCTCCTTAAATGCTTCCGCGTCTTCACCCAACAGGAAGAATGCGGCCGGCAGGTCATCCGGAATCATTTCTGCGTCCATCGTCCGGGTCAGCAGCAGTTTCACGAATACGCCGGAGTCCTGCGTTCTGCGTGCGAAAGCGATCAGATCCGCATCCAGATAGGGCGTGATCAGAATCAGGTCGGAGGTACGGTCGCGGCTCATGACCTGTTCCGAGAAGGTCACAAAGTTTTCGCTCTTGTTGATGTGCATACCGGCCAGCACGCGGAGCAGCTCCAACGCATACTCCTCGCCGGCACCGGCACCGGTAAACAGCGGAGAGTCACCCTCCTGACCGCCGTTGGCCACCAGCCGGGTACTGATGCCGATGGACGTGGTCTGCGTGATGACCGTTGCAGCGGCAGAAATGCCGTGCTCCAGATCTTCGGCTGCGGTGATGAACGGACCTTCATCAGCACGGCTCTGCATATTCATCAGCACCGTCACCGTCTGGTCAGAGGTGGAGTCATTGCTGCGGACCATAATACGGTCATTTTTTGCAGTGGCCGCCCAGTGAATGCGGTTGGCGGAGTCATAGGGGGTATATTCCCGGACACCGTTGACGAAGAACGGGTCGGTAAACAAACGACGGGGTACGACCACTTCACCGGAAAGTCCATTCTGGGAGAACAGACTTTCTTCGGTGTCCCGGGGCTTGGGCAGGACGGTCAGATGAATGTTGATGTCCACCGGCAAAGAGAAGGCTTGCTGGCCAAACAAATCGGTGGTAATCAGCGTGATGCGGTCGATGGTGTAATTGCCGCGGCGCAGGCAGCGGACCTTCCAGCGGCGCGTCACGCGATGGTTGCTTTTCAGCACGAAAAAGCTGGGCACGAAACGGCTGTCACCGGTGACGGCCGACTGTGAACCGGCGAAGGCCAGCCAACGGGACGCGGTGATTTCCGCTTTGGCCCACGTCAGCGGCAGCAGCTTGGCATTGGTGACGGTTTCGATCAGTTCAATTTCGTCGCCCTCATAAACCTCATCCCGACTGAACCTGCATTCGTATTTCAGATTTTTGTGCCAGAAGCGGTTGTATACCCATTTCTCGGTGAGAAAGAAGACCGCAACCAGCAATAACAGTACGATCAGTTCCATCGGCAGCCTCCATTATTCGATGGGCACTTGTACAGCACCGAGGATGGAGGTAAGAATTTCGGCGGCCAGCGCACCGCTCTGGGTCAGACTGCGACCACGGCAGAGGATACGATGGGCGAGAATATCCACACAGACGGCCTTGACGTCATCCGGCAGAACATAATCGCGGCCGTTGACGGCGGCCTGTGCCTGTGCGCCGCGCATGAAAGCCAGCGAACCACGGGGGCTGACACCCATGCGGATCCGGGAGTCGCTGCGGGTGGCGCGGACGATATTGACGATGTACTCGCGGACGGCGTCGCTGACCTTGACCTGACGGATCACGGACTGCGCCTCAATCAGCTGTTCCTTGGTAATTACGCAGGGCAGGGCGTTCATGGGATCGGTATGCTGCTTTTCGCTGAGCATTTCCATTTCAAAGGCCTTATCCGGGTAGCCCATGCTCAGACGCATGAAGAAACGGTCCAGCTGTGCTTCCGGCAGGGGGAAGGTACCCTGAATTTCCACCGGGTTCTGGGTGGCAATAACCAGG
>JAEIGA010004973.1_pt1 | contig 20413 bp, 14 predicted proteins | sample 9270691 | NCBI WGS metagenome assembly JAEIGA01 (sample SAMN17057246, study PRJNA624740) | gut metagenome | biome: biome; isolation source: fecal sample | host: Bos grunniens | place: China: Xizang | collected 2019 | reverse complement strand
TTCTCCTTAATTTTCTTCATAAGCATTTTGTAATAAAGATTTTGCTAATTCAATGTCTTTATCAGATTTAATAATTAGTTGTAAATCTCCACACCCCCAATGACCAATATTTCTAACATCTCTTAACGAGTCTGTTAATTGATAATTGTCAGGATTTAACTTAAAATTAACAAGTATTTTACCTTGATATATTTCCATAGTTGCAAAATTTTTAATCTTTTTAAAAGCCATATATAACTTTAATGTATTATCAGAAACATCATCTCCTAAATTCAAAGCAAACTCTTTTAACTCGTTAAAAATATTTTTGAATTTTACAGGAGCATTTTCGTATTGTTCTGTAAATGTTTTATCAATTTGTTTTTTATTTTGAGAATCTTTTTCAGTTTCTAGTGGAGCAACGGTGTTTGAATTAAGTAGTTCAAATAACAACAAATCATTGTCATATTTTTTGTATCTTATTAAAGATACATTTCTATTTATTTGTTTTATTGCTTCTTCATCATATTTATTAAAATCTCCAGCAATACAAATTACTCTAGGCATAGACCAATCAATATCTTCAGCTTCTTTTATTCCTAATTTTTCTATGACAAGTAATTTAAAATTTGCTTTGTGTTCTAACAACCAGTTTAAATAAAATAAACCTTGATTTATAACATTTTCGTTGGAATGACATTTGTATTCAAATATGACTGGGCAATTATTTTCATCTATACCAATAGAATCCATTCTGCCATTATCAATTCTATATTCACTTTGTAAAAACCTAACACCAAAAAACTCATACATATTTTTTTCAATAATATTTTGTAGTTCTTTTTCAATAGTCGCACTGCTAGATTTAAGTTCTTTAATTTCATTCCCTAATTTAAATAATTTTAATTCAGCCATTATTTTCTCCTTTTGTAGTTCATTACAACAATTTCAGTTATATCGCCACGCTTACTTGCTTGGCAATTTATCATTCTTTTTGCGAATACTCTTTCTATTTCAAAACCTGTATATATATCATCAAAAAAATTATCTTCTTCGTTAGTATTTTTGGGGTCAGAGTTTGATAGCATTAACAAATATTTTTTATTATCTAATGTTTTATAATTCTCTGCAAGTTTTATTTGGTCATTATCATCAAAGCCAGATTTATCATAACTTACAAATGAATTATTTTCTATAAGTGGTCTATATGGTGGGTCAAAATACACAAATGTGCGATTATCTGCCTTTTCTAAAACTTGTTCATAACTACCAAAACTTATTTCAACCTTTTGCAGTAGGTTAGAACACAACCTCAAATTTTCTTTATCACAAATTAATGGGTTCTTGTATTTACCATGTGGCACATTGAACTTCCCATCTTTATTAACTCTGTAAAGTCCATTAAAGCAAGTTTTATTTAAGAATATAAAATCTGCACATTTTTCGTAATCTAAGTGTCCGTTTAAGTGAATTTCATTGTACCTATCTCTGACTTTGTAAAAATAATTAGTTCTATCTTCACTAGTTAAATATTCTTTTTCTAAAACATCTAATTGTTTTATAACTTCTTCAACATCTGCTTTAATACAACGATAGCAGTTAATAAGTTCTTTGTTAATATCATTTATATATGCTTTGTTAATTTCGTAGTTTTGTAAAACATTAAAAAGAACTGCACCACCACCAACAAATGGTTCAATATATGTTTCAATTTTTCCTTCAATAAGCTCTTGCGGATACAATTCTTCAAATTTGTTCAAAAGTTGACCTTTGCCACCAGCCCATTTTAAAAAAGGTTTGGCAAAAGTAGAAGTTCCAAGATTAGCTTTCTTTCTTAAATCAGTTTTTGTCATGTTTTTATCAATTAATTATTTCCATAATTTGTTGTATGAAATACTCATTTAAAGCACTTCAAGATTTTATACAATAATAGTATAGATAAAAAATCTTAAGAAAATAATGAAATATTTTTTTAAATTTTATCTTTAATCTAGATTATTTGGCAATATAAAGATACTTTGTCATTTGGGGCAAAGTATCTTTATATTGCTTTAAAACGATTGGTAAATATTAAATATTGCAAGAATTTTCCCGATAATCGCTGGGAACCCAGGCAATAAAAAGCAGAGGAACACGCGAAGTGCTCTGTTTTTCCACCAAAGTTTAAAATGCCAAATATCTTCAGTTAAAGTTTCCATTTCTTTAACTCTTGGTGGGCGCATGTAAACTTGAACAAGCGCTGTGAAAAAGCCAACGCCAATTAAGGGAGTTAAACCAGTAAAAGGAGCTGCTACAAGTGCTGTTAATATAGTAAGTGGGTGGCCTCCAGCAATAATCGTTCCAAGCATGGCTCCGCCACCAGTAAGCATAGCCCAATAAAGACTTGCTTCACCAGCTTTTTCAATTCCCGCATGAATTCCTAACGCAATTAATGAACCAACAATTGCAATAGGAATAGCCCAACCAACAACTTTTGAAAATAAAGATTTTGGAGGAATCACTTCGAGTGGGGTTTTATCGCTGACAGTTTTTCCAGTTTCAAGAATTTCACGAATTCCTTCTCTGTGACCAGCACCAACAACTGCAACAATTTTTTTGCCTTCTGCAGAATCAATAGAAGAAGCAAGGAACAAATCTCGTTCATGAATAAGCACTTGCTTGATTTCTGGGTAGGTTTTCCCAAATTCTTGCATTAAAGTATTGAGCGTGTCTTGCTCTTTCATTTTTTGCAGTTCTTCTTCACTGATTTCAGATTTATCAAATAAACTTGCAAAAAGTCCGCCGAGCAGGGAAAATTTTCGATACCATGGAGTAGAAGCCCAAGCTCTTTTTAAAGTGATTTTTATGTTTCTATCAGAAAGAACAATAGGAATATTTTTTTCTCGAGCGGCTAAAACAGCTTCATAAAGTTCAGCGCCTGGTTTTACGCCAGTTTGGTTTCCCATACGTTTTTGGTAAGAACCGAGAATCAAATTGGCGACAAGAGTACCAAGTTGTTTTTCTTTAATAACGGTTTTTAAATCGGTAGTTTTCCACCTTTCAGGTTCGTCTAGGGATAAAAGTCTACCAGCGTCAAGTTCTACACAAACAGCATCTGGTTGCTCATTTTCAATTACTTCTCTGACTAAAATTCGAGAGTTTTCAGAAATATGAGCCGTGCCGATAAGGAAAATTTCCTTGTCGGTAGATGTTGTTAAGTGGAGAATATCGTTATGAATTGTTTCAGACATGCGGCAAATGATAGAAAAATGTGGTTATTTATAAAAAAAATATTCAATTTTTCTTGGAATAAAAATATATTTTGTAGCTGGGTAGATTTTTTGGAGGTAAAAATGCTTAAATCACTCATTGCTACTTTGAGTTGTGTATTGATGCTTACAGCTTGTGCTGGTGTAAAAAGCGATAACCCAGATGCTATAAACGACGCTTTAGTCGGGTTTACTACTTGTACCCAAAGTGCTCGTTGGGCAGAGGCTTTGCAATATGTAACTCCTTCCGAAGCATCTGAAATTGGTGATGGTGTAACATTCAAACCAGAATATCAAAAGGCCGCTGCTCGTATGCCTCTTTCTACGATGCGTCGTATGCAATGGACTGTTGATGGTAAAGGTCGTCTCATTGGCGTTAAAGAAGTTCTTGATCAAGCTAATACTCGTTACTTGGTTTCTGAAGAACAAGCTAAAGTGGGTACCAACTTAGAAGAAATGGAAAAAGCTCGCATTCAACGTCGTTTAGAAGAAGGTCGCAAGATTCTTGAAGAAGAAGAAAACGCCGATGAACCACAAGTTGAAGTAATGACTAATCGCTTAACAGACGAAGAAAAACGTAAATATGGTAGCACTGGCGAATTGCTTGCTCCAGAACAATATGAAGATACTAACACCGATGCTGCAAAAGAAGCCGTGGGTACAGCAGAAGAATCAAGTGAAACTCCTGCTGAAGAAGAAGGCTATTACGGCGAATAATAGTTTTATAGAATCTTATTAAAAAAGTCGCAAGAGTATTTCTTGTGACTTTTTTTTAGGGGAAACTAGCCTTCGCGAACAAGATGAGAATTGTCATGGCTAGGAGTCTTTTTAAAGACGACGCGGCCATCTGTTGGCAAGTTGTCATGGCAAGGAGATTACCACGCCGTGCTTTCTGCACGGCTCGTAATGACAAGTTCAGGATAGTCATCGCGAACGGCACTTGTGCCGTGTGGCGATCTTGTTTTTTTGTCACTACGATAGTAGCGAAGTAATCCAAAAACAAGTGTTGCTTGCAATGAGATTGCTTCTGTCACTACGTTCCATCGCAATGACAAGGTTCGCGGGCAAGTGTAAAAACAGGTTGTCATCGCGAACGCAGTGTGGCGATCTGTTGGCAAGTAGATTACCGCGCCGTGCATTTAGCACGGCTCGCAAGTGACAAGAACTGCGTGCAAGTTCCATAATGAGTGGCAAAAATAGCTCGCAAGAAAGTCTATTGTAATGAAAATAAATTCGGATAAGTTCTTTCGTGAGTGATTGCGAAATGTGGTAAGCGTAAAAAAACTATTCCAACTAGGAATAGTTTGCTAAAAAAAATCATAATACGCTTTTGGTTCATGATACGCTCTATGATACACATAAAACGCTGTATTTCTAGAGTTTGCCTTCAGATTAGGTGTATCATGAAGGAGCAAAAATTTTAATGGCATTCTTGTAATTTCGCGGTTATTATGAAATTTACAAAATTTTATTTTGTGATTTGCTATTGAAAAAGTCAAAAAAAAAGACATAAATTTAAACGGAACTTGTTGGAAAACTTATACTTTTGCCCAAAAACTGGGAGGGAAGCGATTTTTTACAACCTTTCATCAAATAGAAGGTCTTCGCTATGAAGAAGGTGTTGGTTTTGTTTGCATTGCTTGCTATTGTTTTGTGGTTTATAAAAGCCCAGCAGAAGAGCATGTTGAAGGTGATTTAAAAACAAGCGAAAAGGTTCTGAAACTCTAATTACCCCATCGGGGCATTGTGCTTAATTATGGTGAACGATGCTTGTGCTGTGGGGTAATCTGACCTCATAAGCGAAAAAAACGAGACTATTTTAATAGAAATGTGTTAGGGATGAAAGCCCGTCAGGGTTCGGACTCGCGGGATTTTTCTGTTTTTTTTGTTTTTGGGAGCGAGGCTGAACGGACGAGTGTTGACACATTTGTTTGCAAAGACAAGTCGCCAATTATTCATTGTTCCTTTGCAATAAGAGTTGCAGACTAGAAAAGTTCTTGTCATTACGAGTGTAGCGAAGTAACCTAAAGGCAAGACTGGTGTAAGATAAAATGTGGCAACACGAGATAACGCGGGCAGCCCGACCCCGCACAAAGTGCGGGGAACACCCCGATAAATAGCTAAAAAAGTGTGGTTTTTTGAGTGAATTTAAGAGAATTAAAAAAATATCTGCATTTGCTTTTTCTATAATTGGCGACAATGAATTCACATTTTGTAATTGCAATAGATGGTCCTAGCGGAACGGGTAAGAGCACAACGGCTCGTTTGCTTGCTAAAAATCTTGGTATCACGTATCTTGATACCGGAGCTATGTATCGTGCAATTGCACTTGTTGCATTAGACGCAAATATTTCTCCTGAAAATACAGATGCTTTAAAAAATGTTCTTCAAAAGACAGAAATTTCTTTTGATGGCGAAAATCATATTTTGATAAATGGAGTTTCTAGAGAAACAGATATTCGTAGCTCTAGAGTGTCTGGTTCAGTGAGTTTGTATAGCGCTATCCCAGAAGTTAGAGAGGCTTTAACTGAAAAGCAAAGAGAATTTGGCTCTAAAGCTTCTTGTGTTTTGGATGGCAGAGATATCGGGACAGTTGTGTTTCCTAATGCACAGTTTAAGTTTTTTCTTGTGACCGATCTTAAAGTTCGTGCTAAACGTCGTATGGAAGAGCTTCTTTTGCGTGGAGAAAATGTTTCCCTTGAAGAAGTGATGGAAAGTTTAGCTGAACGTGATGAACAAGATTCTAACAGGAAAGTGGCGCCTTTGCGTAAGGCAGAAGACGCTGTTGAAATTGATACTACGCACTTAACCATAGAACAACAAGTGGAGAAGATTCGTGCTGCCGTAAGCGTAGGTGCGACACTTGAATCACCTTCACACAACCAAAAGAAATAAATATGTCCAACAAAATTCTTTTCGGTTCCCAGGAAGACCTGGACGAAATTCTCGCCGCTGAAGCGGAACTCGGCAAGATTAAATCTTCTGAAGCCGCTGATGTTTACGCCGTTATGGATTGCCTCGAACCAGGCAAGCTCGTTGTAGGTAAAATCAGTCATGTTGATGACCAAGAAGTTCTTATCGATGTGAACTTCAAGTCTGAAGGCGTTATTGACCGTGCAGAATTTAAGGATTCCGATACTTTAGAAGTTGGGTCCGAAATTGAAGTATTCGTGGAAAAACTCGAAGATGGCGATGGCCGTTTGGTTCTTTCCAAACAAAAAGCAGACTTTGTCCGCGTTTGGGATCGCATTCACGAAGCTTTCGAAAATAATGAAATTGTCCGCGGTGCTCTTACAAAGCGTATCAAGGGTGGTGTTGTTGTGGATCTCTTTGGCATTGATGCTTTCTTGCCAGGTTCCCAAATCGATTTACGCCAGATTCCAGATATCAATGCTTTGATTGGCCAAGAATTTGACCTTAAGGTTATCAAGGTAAATAAGACTCGCCGCAATATTGTTGTTTCCCGCCGTGTTGTTCTTGAAGAAGAACGCAATCGTCAACGTGGAGACATCTTGGATACTCTTGAAAAAGACCAAGTTCGTAAGGGTATCGTTAAGAATATTACAGATTTCGGTGCCTTCATTGATCTCGGTGGCGTAGATGGTCTTCTCCATATCACCGATATGAGCTACAAGCGCATCAATCACCCATCTGAAATGCTCCAACTCGGTCAAGAAGTTGAAGTTAAGGTTCTTGACTTTAACGACAAGAAGGAACGCATTTCTCTTGGCATGAAACAATTGAAACCACATCCTTGGAAAGACGTTGCAGCTCGTTACCCAGAAGGTATGATTGCTACAGGTAAAGTTGTTTCCATCACTGATTATGGTGCATTCATTGAACTTGATAGTGGCATTGAAGGCCTTATTCACGTTTCTGAAATGTCTTGGACTCAACATGTTAAACACCCTTCCAAAATTTTGGTTGTTGGTCAAGAAGTTGAAGCTGTCGTTCTTAAAGTTGAAGAAGATGCAGAACGCATTTCTCTTGGTATGAAACAGCTTGAATCTGATCCATGGGATTCTATTGATGCTGAATTGCCACCAGGCGCTCGTGTTGTTGGTGAAATCCGCAACCTTGCTTCTTTCGGTGCATTCGTTGAAATCAAGGAAGGTGTTGATGGCTTGATTCACGTTTCTGATATGTCTTGGACAAAGAAAATCACTCACCCTAACGAACTTGTTAAGAAGGGCGATAAGGTTGAATGTGTTGTCTTAGCTGTAGACCGTGAAAAACGTCGCATTTCTCTTTCTATGAAACACCTCACAGAAGATCCATGGGATGTAGTAGAAACAACTCACCCAGTTGATTCTGAAGTGAAAGGTAAAATCGTTCGTCTTTTAGACCGCGGTGTCGTGGTTGAATTAGATGACGGTTTAGAAGGCTTTATCCCTGTTTCTAAGCTTTCTGCTGAATTCATTAAGGTTCCAGCAGACGCTTTCAAAGTAGGCGATGATGTTCCTGCTGTGGTTACTGAAATTGATATGGACAACCGCAAACTCTATTTGTCTGTTGCCGATTATTTCAAAAACCGCGATGAAGCAGAAGTTCAGGAATGGATGAATGCTCATAAGCCTGGCGAAAATGCTGAAGCTCCTAAGAAAAAAGCTTCCAAGAAAAAAGCTAACGAAGAAGCTGCTGAATAATTTTTCTTGAAAAGCTAAATTCGCTTTTGCGTAAAATGTCCTCGGAAGTTGTTCCAACTTCCGAGGCTTTTTTATAATAACTAAACAAGAAGTATTCTTTTTTAGAAAAAGAATATTTAATTTATGAACATGGAAAAAAAAGTTTATGATTTTTTGATTATTGGGTATGGCCCTGCAGGAATTTCAGCAGCTTTATATGCTTTACGTTCCGGGCATTCTGTTCAAATTGTTGGCTATGATGGCGGCGCTTTAGCGAAAGCGCATTTGATTGAAAATTATTATGGTTTAGCTACTCCTGTTTCAGGTAAAGAACTTTTAGAAATAGGCAAATCGCAAGCTCGTCAATTAGGGGCAGAAATTAGTGAAGACGAAATCACTGATTTGTTTTTTGATGGCAATTTGTTTGTTGCAAGTTCTAAAGAAAAACAATATTCAGGGAGCGTTTGTATTTTAGCGACAGGTGCAGCTCGTAAAAAGCAACCATTTGTAGGGTTGTCAAAATTAGAAGGCCATGGTGTTAGTTATTGTGCAGTGTGTGATGCGTTCTTTTATCGTAAAAAAAATGTTGCGGTTTTAGGCTCTGGGGAATATGCCTTGCACGAAGCTTCTGAATTAAAACAAGTAGCGGCTTCTGTTACTATTCTCACAAATGGAAATGAACTTGAATTTGAAAATACCGAAGGTTTTATTATTGAAAATCGTAAAATAGAATCTCTTCTTGGAAATGAAAAATTTGAAGGTATTCGTTTTGCAGATAATACTGAAAATCTTTATGATGGTTTGTTTGTTGCTATAGGTAGCGCCTCTGCCACAGATTTAGCTCGTAAAGCAGGAGCTGCATTTGAAAATGCTAAATTAGTGTTAGACGAAAATTTTCAATCGTCTATCCCAGGATTGTTTGCAGCAGGGGATTGTACTGGAGGAACTTTACAAATAGCAGTTGCTGTGGCTGAAGGAGCTAAAGCGGCTTTGGCTGCAAATAAATTTTTAAGGGAAAATTTAAAGTAAATGCTGAATAAAAAAAATATTTGGCGAATAACTTTATTGACCAATCCAGATAAGTGTAACTTATCTTGTCCATTGTGCTTTATGCGGCAAAGAGGCATTCCGTTTGGAATGGGGGAAATGCCTTTAGCTTTAGCGTTAAAAAGTATTACGGAATATAAGGAAACTTTAAAAGAAGTAATTCCTTCTACCATGGGAGAACCTTTACTTTATTCGCATTTTGAAAGCTTGCGAGAATTTTGTTTTAATCAAAATATTCCGCTGAATTTAACAACAAATGGAACATTCCCTAATTATCTTGAATTTGAAAAACAAAAAAAAATGTTGCAATCTTGTTCAGATATAAAAATTAGTTTGATGGGTTTTTCACAAGAGCATTTCCAAAATTTAATGCCTGGATTGACTTTTGAAAATTGGAAAAAGAATGTGTCTTCTTACGCACAAGTCAGAAAAGAATTGATTTCAAATGGAGAATCTACGGCCACATTATCTTTACAAGTTACTTTAAATGCTTTAAATGTATATTCTATTCAAGACATATTAGAATTTGCAAGTGAATGCCAGGTTTCAAGAATTAAATGGAATTTGCCGGTGTTTCTTTCTTTAGCTTCTGATTCTTATAAAGTAAAGTATGCAATTTCACCTGATTTGTATTTAGAATTACAAGAAAAAATCAAAACAGAAAGCGAACGACTTTCAATCCAAGCAAAGGGGAGTTTATTCTTTGAAAAAGAAACTTCACTAGATTGTCCCTTTGCAAAAGAAGTATGGATTTATCCCGATGGGACAAAATCTCATTGTCCTAACCCAGAAAACCGATTTGGTGATTCAAAACAAGTGTCTTGTAAAACTTGTGTAATGAAATGAATTAGTAAGCGCCTTCGCCTTTAAAGACGACTTTAAATGTTTTAGCAATTAAAGAAATATCATTTTTAATAGAAGCTTGTTGTATATATTGGTTGTCCAAACGCATCCAATCTTCAAAACTGATATTACTGCGGCCAGAAACTTGCCAAATACATGTCAAACCAGGTTTAACTGCTAAGCGCATATTATGCCATGGCGAATAAGTTGCGGTTTCTGCCGGAATCGGTGGGCGAGGCCCTACAATAGACATGTCACCACGTAAAATATTGAAAAGTTGTGGCAATTCATCTAGGCTGAATTTTCTAAGGATCCTACCCATTGGATAAATTCTAGGGTCATTTTTCATTTTGAACGTTGGGCCAGATGTTTCGTTTAAATGTTCTAAAGCTTTTTTGCGTTCTTCAGCGTCAATATACATGCTACGGAATTTATACATCGTAAATAATTTACCATGCTGACCAACTCGAGTTTGTTTAAAAATAACAGGGCCTTTCGGGTCACTGAATTTAACAATAGCTGCAATAGCTAAAAGAATGGGGGAAAGAACGATTAAGGCTAATCCAGTACATCCAATGTCAATAGCTCTTTTAACAAACATCTGGAGTGCTCTAGTTTTTGTTCTTGGTAAAATATTTTCTGTGTAGAGAAGCCTTGATAGCGCAAAGAACGGCTTACTTTCTTTGTTGAATTTTTTTATGGCCTTATCTTCTTCTGGGGAGTTGTCTTTGACTTTTCCATTATGGATAAATGCTTCAAAAATAGGGCCTCTTCTGTTTTTGAAACGCAGAATATCAAAAGTTTTGCTTTCACTTAAGTTTCTCAGGATTTTTTTTCGAATTTCTTGTAATTTGCTAATATCAGTATCTAGAAAAATTAAGCCAATGCCACCATTTGGTAAAAAACCAATAACATCAATAAAGTCTAATTCAGCAAGCATGGTAAGGGTACTTATTTTCCATGCACGAATCGCTTTAACGTTTTTGTTCCAATCCCCAAAAATTTCAAATGGTTTAATGAATATTTTTATAAAGACAAAAGGCTTATTATTACGCTGGGTTCTAAAAAATTCTTCTTTTAAGCGCAACTGGAATAAATCTACAGGGTAGATAAAATGATTAAAATCAGAAGAAGAAAGAATTTCTTGTAAAGAAACGTGCGGGGTAAATTCATCCATAAAAAGAAATATAGTTTTTCTTATTTAAGAGTGTTAATTTACTTTTAAAAATGTAAAAATAAACAAACATATAAGCCAGCTTATTAAGTTGTTGTCAATATTGTAGCTTTCTTTAGTGTTTTGATTGAATCTTTTTTTTACAAATTGTTATCTTATGCGTAAAAATTTGACTTTTTATTCAAAAAGAGGTTTTTATGCGCATTGGTTTGATTGGAACAGGAACTGTCGGTGGTGGCGTTATTGAAATTCTTGAGCAAAAAGTGGAATATTTCCGTGAAGCTTTAGGCGTTAATTTAGAACTTGCTTGCATCTGTGCCAAAACAGATGAAGAACTTGCTCCCTTCCGCGATAAATATAATGTTTCAACAGATGCTTTTGCCATGATAGAAGACTCTTCTATTGATGTTGTTGTTGAACTTGCTGGCGGTTATGAAATGCCTCGTCGTTGGCTGACTGCAGCTTTAAATAATGGTAAACACGTGGTTACAGCAAATAAAGCTTTGCTTGCAAAATATGGTCATGAATTATTTCCGTTAGCAGAAGAAAAAGATTGTCACATTTTGTTTGAAGCGGCTGTTGGTGGCGGTATTCCTATTATTCGTAGTCTTCAAGAAGCTTTGTTGGGAAGTTCTGTAGAACGTTTGAGTTGTATTATCAACGGAACTTGTAATTACATTTTGTCCAGAATGTCCGAAGCTGGTCTTTCTTTTGAAGATGCCTTAAAAGAAGCTCAGGCAAAAGGTTTTGCTGAAGCTGACCCGACCTTTGATATAGAAGGTATTGACTCTGCTCACAAAACGGCTTTGCTTGCAAGCCTTTGTAGCGATAAACATGTTGATTTTGAAAAAATTCATGTAACAGGTATATCTCAGATTACTGCCGAAGATATTGCTACAGCTGCTGATTTTGGTTGTACTGTTAAGTTGCTTGGCATTTATCACAGAGTAGGCGACAGAGTGGACGCAAGAGTGCATCCATGTCTTTTGCCAAAAGATCATTTATTGTCAAGTGTGAATGGTGTTTTGAATGCCGTATTCTTAGAATGTGATAATTTAGGTCCAACATTGCAAACAGGTGCGGGTGCTGGTCGCTTGCCAACGGCTTCAGCAGTTGTTGCTGATTTGGTTTCTTTAGCTCGTTCTACAGATTCTGGATCACGAGCAGTTTTACCAATGGGTTGGTTCTGCAAAGAAAACGAAGCTTCTCTTGTGCCGATGGAAGAAACTTGTGCTAGGTATTATTTCCGTTTTGCCGCAAAAGATGGTTGTGGAGTTTTGGCTTCCATTACAGGAATTCTTGCACAAAATGAAATTTCAATTGAATCCATTGTACAAAAAAATGTCAATGATCCAGGCAAAGTAAGTATCGTGGTTATCACAGAAAAAATTCTTGAACGTAAAGCAATTGCCGCTCTTGAAGCAATAGATGCTTTGCCAAATGTGGTTGATAAAAGCAGAATGATTCGATTCTTGATGTAATATGTTTCGCTCATCCACATTAGAACGTTTACTTTTAATTTTTTCAGATGCGCTAGCTTTTCTCATCTGCTTTGTTTTGGCGTTCTGGGTTCAGTTCAGAAGTGGCTGGATCCCAGATCTTGTTAATTACAACAAGAATCTTTCTGATTTTATACAAGTAGGCGTTTTGCTTTATGTTGGTTTCTTTTTTCTTTTTTCATTAGCTGGTCTTTATCGTTCTTGGTTGTTGCTTTCTAGAACTCATCAGGCTTTTCGTGTGGCTAGAGCCATTTTAGTGGGTGGCCTTTTTGCGATAGTTGCTCTTTTTGGTTCTGAATTTATTGCAAAAATTGTGGCAGAGAAATCCATTTCATCGGGCTATGTTTATGGTTCGCGTTTTTTGTGGATTTTAGCCTTTTTATTTGCTGGAATCTTTTTAGTAATCTTCTTTCGCATGGTTCTTTATTTAGGTTTGCGAGCTTTACTCAAAAAAGGCTTTGGTGCGCATAGGCTTTTAATTTTAGGAGCAACAGAAACAGGTAAACGCGTAGCAGAAGAATTGAAAAAATCTCCTGAACGAGGGCAACTTGCAGTAGGCTTTGTTGATGAACGTTATCAAGTTATTGAACATGAATTTGCTGGTTTGCCAGTTCTTGGTAAATATGCGGATTTAGCTAAACTCGTTCGTGAATTAAAGGTCAATGGGGTTGTTATTGCACACGATAGTAGTTCTGTCCAGGAAATCACGCGAGTTCTTGTCTGGCTTGGTGAAGTACAAATTCATATTTATGTTGTACCAGACCTTTATTCTGTTGTGGACGGTCATTTTAAAGCAAACTTAGTTCATGGATTTGAATTGCGCGAATTGTTCCCATTCACAATGCCACCATGGCAAGTTCGGGTAAAGCGTGTTATGGATGTTGTCATCGCTTCAACGCTTTTGCTTTTATCTTTTCCGATTTCGCTTTTAGCAGCTCTTGCTATTAAACTTGATTCAAAAGGCCCTGTTTTTTATAGCCAAGAACGTGTTGGTCTTTATGGTCAACGTTTTATCGTTCATAAATTCCGCACTATGCGGACAGATGCTGAAAAAAATGGAGCTCAATGGGCTACAAAAAATGACCCGCGTATTACAAGGGTTGGACTATTTTTAAGAAAAACGCGCATTGATGAACTACCCCAGCTTTTATGCGTTTTAAAAGGTGATATGTCTATGGTAGGCCCAAGGCCTGAACGTGCTGTTTTTATTGAGCAGTTACGCGAAGAAATACCATTTTATATGAGTCGTTTAAAAATGAAACCAGGCTTAACTGGTTGGGCTCAGGTTCGTCATCATTATGATACAAGTACTGAAGATGTAAAAATAAAACTTCAGTATGACCTTTATTATTATGAAAATATGTCTCTCTTGTTAGATATCCAAATTTTGTTTAGAACAATTTATGTGGTTTTGACAGGAAAAGGAGCTCAATAATGTACGGTGATAATTCTTTGCCAGTATTTCCAAAAGAAGATGCTTTAACAATGATTCGTTTAGCGTTAGCCGAAGATGTGCGTACAGGTGATGTTACAAGTGCTTGGACGATTCCTGAAAATCAAAATCAGCACGCTCGTTTAATTGCTAAAGAAGATGGTGTTTTAGCGGGGCTTCCTATTATTGAACTTGTCTTTAATGAATTAAAAGCAAATGTAAATGTTGTTTTGCATAAACAAGATGGTGATTGTGTAAAAAAAGGCGATTTGATAGCTGAACTTTCTGGTTCTACCAGAGAACTTTTAACAGGTGAAAGAACACTTTTGAATTTTATCCAGCAGCTTTCTGGAGTTGCAACTGTAGCGCATGTTTTCCAAGAAGCATTGAAAGGTGGTAAAACAAAAGTTTTAGATACTCGTAAAACTTTACCTGGTTTTAGAACATTACAAAAGTATGCTGTACGTGTTGGTGGAGGTAGTAATCACCGTATGGGACTTTTTGATATGGTTCTTGTAAAGGATAACCATATTGCAGCAGCCGGTGGCGTTTTAGAAGCACTTGAAGTTGTAAAAAAGAACAATGCTGAAAATTTAATGGTTGAAATGGAAGTTGAATCATTAGAAGATTTGAAAAAACTTCTCCATAAAGGTGTTGATGTCATTATGCTTGATAATATGAGTAATGAAATGATGGCAGAAGCATTAGAAATCATTAAAGAAAGCGGTGATAAAGTTCTTGTTGAAGGCTCTGGGAATATGACTCTTGAACGTGCAAAAGAAATTGCAACTCTTGGTCTTGATTATATTTCTGTTGGGGCTCTCACCCATAGCGTAAAAGCTCTTGATATTTCAATGAGAATTTAAAAGGTGATTGGTTAAAAATGGCATGCGATAAGCAGCAGACAAGTTCAATTATTTTTGTTGTTGATGTAGGTAATACTCATACCGTTCTTGGAATTTTTCGTGATGAAAAATTAGTTCACCATTGGAGACTCACGACAAGAAAAGAAACGACTTCAGATGAAGTCATAAATCGCATCAGCGGCTTATTGCGTTTCTCAGAAATCCCAGCAAAAGACATTACGCATGTTGGATTAAGTACAGTGGTACCTGCATTAGAACGCCCTTGGGTAAAAGCGTTACAAACACTTCTTCATCGCAATGTGTTAGTGGTGAATGCTAAAAATTGTAATGGTTTACCCATAGCTTATCAAAATCCGGCTGCAGCTGGTAGTGACAGACTTTGTAATGTAATCGCTTTACGTGCTCGTGGTATAGATAATGCAATTGTTGTTGATATGGGGACAGCCACAACATTTGATGTTTTAAAAGATGGGGCTTTTGTTGGTGGCTGTATTATTCCTGGTATTAACGCTGCTTTAGATGCTTTAACAGAAAAAGCCGCAAGATTATTACCAGTTACTATTGAATGGCCAAGTAAAGTAATTGCTGATAATACTGATGACGCTTTGCGTGCTGGGCTTCTATTTGGTTTTATGGCAGAACTTGAGGTTTTGATTGCTAAGTTTAAAAGCGAATTAGGCAAAGAAAATGTGCCTGTTTTTGCAACTGGTGGCTGGGGTAAAATGATTGCCAAACGAACTTCCTTGATTGATAAATACGATCCATTTTTAACTTTACATGGTGTGCGTGAAGTAGCTTTGTATGGCGTTTCTTGTGTAGCTGAAGAAGACTCCGATTTAGAAGAATAATTGAGAAGATTATTTAAAAAATTAAATATTCTCGCAAAAGTGTAAATAAAATTTTACCCTCTACTGTGAATAAGTCAAAAAAATGAACGAAAATTCACAGAATTTCTTTAAAAATCAAAAAATTTTAGAAAATAATTGCTTTTCTTAAAAGAATAGCATAGATTTCGGTGGTGTTTGGACAGTAGGCTGAATAGCTTATTGTTTTTGTGGGTATAGTATAAAAATAGAGAGATTTTTATGTCAATGATGCACAAATGGAAAGGTCTTCTATGTGGAACAGTGCTTGCATGCACGGCATTTGTTTCTGAAAGTGCGGCTCAAAATTGCCTAGGTACTGCATATATCAAGGTTCCAGAGACTTGGACTGATTTAACTGTTTATTATGGAAACCAAGCAAATCCTGTCCCAGCGACAAGCTTGGATCCAACAACTGGCTTTTATGTTATAGATTTATCAACAATCATTGGTAATGATGCTACAACATTTATTGTCTATACAGGCACTGGAAACATTGACTATCCAGGTGTTTTAGGTATAAATGGTTCTGTTTATAACCAAAATTTCTCAGGTCGTCCTACTGCTGCAGATATTCCTTGCCCAGGAAAAGATAAACCAGTTTATGTAACAGAGCACCCAGAAACAGAAGGTGCGTCTTACATTTCATTTGACCCACCTAACGCAAAATATCTTTATGTTTTAATCCCAGAAGATAAAGATTGGCAATCTTCTTTGCCAATGATTAGCTTTGATGGAGGTGTAACAGGTTCGAATTTGATAGCAGATTCCAAACGTTGCGGTTGGTATTATGCTGTTTATTTTGGAAGCCAACCTGTTCCTGAAGAAGTTGTTATTTATCGTGATGACGACCCTGCAGACCAAATAGGTATCAATGGCTTATGGGGAGCAGAAGAAGTAGCTACGCCTATTCCTTTAAGACAAATGTTTGATTCTTTAGGAACTAACGAATTGTTCTTTATCCCAGATGATGCCGCTTGGCCTGATGATGGCTCTACTTATGGTTGGTACACTACAGATAATGGCGTTGAAGGCGTATGTACTTATACACTTGCAGCTATCATTTATGACTCTGATGCTGCAGTAAACAATCTATTCTCTGAATACCAAGGGATTACAGGTCCTTATACAGAAACTTGTACTGGTGTCCGTCGTGGGGTAGTGGCTGATGTGCTCGGCGCTGACAATAAACCTCAGTTAAATCTTAATAGTCAGAATGCTCTCCAGTGTTTTGGTAATGACCCTTCTTTGTTTAATACCTTATTTAATTATACTCCAGGTAAAAACGAAGTGGTGTGTTATGACTTACCATTCTCTCGTGCAAAGGATGGTCGTTGGTCTTATAACTCTGATGAAGCTGTCACGGGGACTACAGTAGGTGGTTTCTATCCAGTTGAAAATACAACAGATGAAAGTGTTATCACATTAGGTGGTGTTAAACAAGGTCCTTTGATGGCTGCAAGAATGAAACGCCGTGCTGAAGGTCCTGTAGATGTTGCTAAGTTGCCTGCTGGTATTGCAAACATTGACTATGTATGTAATGGCCCAGGTTGGGATGGGGGTATTGATTGTGAAGGATTCTTTGTTTCTGATGATCCTACTGGCGTAAGTTGGCAATGGGATAAGTCTCCTACAGGTGGTACACGTTGGGGGTCTTCTCCTGCTGTGTCTCGTAACCAGCATTTCTGCTTTGAAAGCCATGCTACATTTACTTACAAACCAGGACAAGAATTTACATTCCGTGGTGACGATGATATTTGGGTATTTATAGCTGGCAGATTAGCTGTTGATAATGGTGGCGCTCACTTGGCTGCTCCTGGTCACGTTGTTCTTGATAAAATTTTAGATAAAGATGGTAAGCCTCTCGTTGCGGGTCAACAGTACAACATTGATATCTTCTTCTGTGACCGCCGTACCACAATGTCTAACGTTATTATTAAGACAAACATGTATATCAAGCAATCTACAGGTCTTGATATTGCACCAACGGGTAAAGACCAGAGTGGTGGCATTTCGTATGAAGTTTGTTGGGAAAAATCTGGCGACTCTGACTGTGCTGCTGTAGCTATGGGCTCAGGTGGTGCTAGTGGTGGCTCTCAACGTTTCTGTGGTAAAGAAATTGAAAACGCTCTTGGTGCAGGTGTAATTAGTTATTACATCACTACACGTGGTGGCGATAAAATTGCTGACCTTCCTGGTGGAAAAGTTTGGTATGGTGGCTTTGATTTAACAGACCCATACAATCCAATAATCAATACAAACAAGGTTGGTGGGTTGAATCCTGGTGCTTATCGTTTGGTTGTTGAAATCCAAGGCAAAAAGACTTATGTCAACTTCCGTGTAAAAGGTAACTTGGACATTGTTAACCAAACTGTTACTTATCAACCTGTAACTGGTGACTCAGTCAGCGCTCATTACCCAGCAGGAACCAAGTGGGAATTTGTTGGTCAAGCTCTTGCTGGCACACGTGTTCCTCTTTATGTTTCTGCCGTCGCCGATGGTGATATAGACTTGCTTTCTGCTGCTGGTCAAAATTATTCTTTGACAGTTGCTGCTGGTATGAATCTTTACACTTCTAAAGATGGTAACGAAGTGGCTGTATTCCCAAGAACAATTGGTGAATCCGGTGTGGACACCGTTTGGGCTTCTGTTTCTCTTGCTGGTATGACTGCTCCAGTAGAAGTTAAAACAGCTCAAGTTCGTTCTATTGTTGCTACAATAGAATTCTACGCTCCACAATTACACTTTGCTACCGATATTGTTACTGATTCTACTGGTAATATTGCTTCTTTCACACCTGTAACTGGTGACCCGGATACTTTAGACGGTGTTGAATACTATAACTGGGTTGGTTCAGACGTAGAACTTTATCTCCTTGTAGTAAACCCGATTACATCAACTGTTTGCACTGAATGTAATTTTGTTGTAGATGCTGTTGAAACATCTCCACGTATGGAAGTTGTGGCTTCTGAATTTGTAAAAGGTATGTCAACAGTTCGTGTTCGTTCTTTCAAGGAATACATGGATACAACAGCAGCTATTACAATGGCAAGTGCAGAAAACCCAGCTCTTGTAATGGTTCTTTACAATAATATGAAGTTCCGTGACCCACCGGTCCCGTACCCGACACTTGTTCAGCTCTTTGATACAAAGGGTGCTCCAGCACAAACTTCTTTACGTATCCCGACACCTTATCATGAAGAATCAAGAGAATATCTTGATGGTATTGCTGATTCCATTTCTATCACTTACCACAGAGCATTCCATAAAGACTCTTTACCAAATTTCATTTGCTTAGAATGGGATGAAGATAAAGAATTTGAATTGAAACACTTCAAATTTGATAGTGAAAAAGGTTTGGAATCTTCTGTAAAGAAAGATACCTTGGTTACTTGCTCCGATTCTATTGGGCGTGCTCAAATTTTAGCTGCTTATAAGGATCGCCCAGATGACAGCACTCTTGTCTTTGGTGGTTTTGAATTCTCTAAGAAAGTAAAAACGGCTGGTGATGGTAAAGTCCGTTCCTGGGCTACTTTCGAAGATAGAAAGCAAGTGTCTGTACAATCTTTTGATAGGGTAACAACAGATCGCATGCCTCCTGTTGTTTTGAAAGCTCGTCTTACAACTAACAAAACCAATAAAGAATTTGATGATATCCGCTTTGTGTTCTCAGAGCCACTAGCTGCAGAAGATTCTTCAAAGTTGAAAAACATGCTTGCTTACTATATGCCTTCAGCAACAGAATACGCTGTAGACGAACGTTATGCTTCTCCAGATGCTTTGCAGAACATGACTCTTGGAAAAGATTCCGTTACAGTAAGCTATCGTCACTTGCAAGGTGAAAAGATTTTGAAAACTCCTCAAGTAGGTGATTATGTCCGCTTCGTTGCTTCTGCTGTATCTGATACATCGGGTAATAAACCATTGGATTATGATGAAAAAATTCCTTCTCCTTGGTATACAATTACTGGTGACGTGCGTTCCATTGTTCGTACTATCAACTATGCTGAATTAGACCCATCTGATCCACAAGTTCAGAAAAATCTTGAAGACAAGAAAATTGTAACGGTTGTATTGTTTAGCCCTTACGATAGTCTTGGCCGTATTAAAGATTCTTTGCCATATACAGTAGGTCATTGGATTCAAACCGATATGGCTAACTTGTTTGAAAAATATCAAGCAAGCAATCCGAACTTAAAACCAGAAGATGTTGTTCTCAAGTATGAAGTTGATTATTTCACTAACTTAGGTGCATTTGTGGCCAATGAAAGTGGCGAAATTAGATGTACAGATGAAAAGATCTTCGGAACAGGTGAAAGTTGTATTACTAACCCTGGCTACATTTATGTGGGTTGGAATGGTATTTCAAATGATGGTCGCTTAGTTTCTTCTGGAGCTTACATTTCTAAGATGACTTCTGTCTTAGTGGCCGGTAAGAAAAAAGATGCAAAACAAGACCAGACAAATGTCTTTGGTATGCGTCGAATCCAGAAAAAGTAAAAGTGATTTTTCTAAAAAAAAGGCTCTCTTGAGAGCCTTTTTTTTGTTTTTACTTTGAAAAGTCTTTCCATTGAAAAACCTAAATGTGAGCCTGCCACGAGCCACACTTGTTCCAAGGGTGGCGTGGTGGAAGCAATCTGCTTGCCAGTTGCAAGTAATCTACTTGCTAACAGATCGCCACACTGCGTTCGCGATGACAATCCTGTAACTTGTCATTGCTTATAACTTGCCGCGCACCTCTTGTCATTGCGAACTCTGAAAGAGTGAAGCAATCTACTCGCGATGACAATTTGCTAACAGATGGCCACGTCGTCTTACAAGACTCCTCGCCATGACA
>JAEIGA010004972.1_pt1 | contig 20414 bp, 13 predicted proteins | sample 9270691 | NCBI WGS metagenome assembly JAEIGA01 (sample SAMN17057246, study PRJNA624740) | gut metagenome | biome: biome; isolation source: fecal sample | host: Bos grunniens | place: China: Xizang | collected 2019 | reverse complement strand
TCGGTGAGGTTGTAGTGCACGTTGCTATCAATGCCCAATATGCGACGTATCACGGTGTCAATGCCAGTGTTGAGGTCCATCAACGACTCGGGTTGACTGCCGTCACGAGGTCGCAGATATGGCATAAATTCATCGATATAGTATTCAAAGAATGGTGTGCGACCATAGGCCGACCATAATGCCACTTTATGAATATTCCACCATGCTCCATGTGTTGATACTTCTGCCTCGTCCCATGTTGCACCAATGCGAGGTTTTACGATGGGAACGGTGAGGGTGAGTCGACCATTTACATCGGCAATGTCGTAGCGATGCATGAGTTTACGTCGCTTGTCGAAGCGACATTCTCGGTCAATTACTACATTTTTGTGGCTTGCCAATAACGCATAATAACCAATGCTACCACACATTGCTGGTGGTAGCACAAGGGTTGTATTGTTATATTTTATGAGAGGTGATGACATTAATTTTTGTCAGGATTGGCACTTTTGAATATGCGGTTCCAACGGATACCTCCATTAAACAAGTTTTTGTCTTTGTCAAACGAGATGAGCACTATCATTGGAGTTCCCACGATGTGGTCTTCGGGAACAAAGCCCCAAAAACGAGAGTCGAGCGAATTGTCGCGATTGTCACCCATCATGAAATAGTAGTCCATTTTGAAAGTATATTTGTCGGCGACCTTGCCTCCAATATACACTTTGCCATCTTTGAGATGTGCGTCGTAGTTGTGCTCGTAGTTGCGAATGCAACGATTATAGCGATGCCAATTATCTTCGGAGAGGTCGATAGTCATACCTTTTTGGGGTATGATAAGTCCCTCTTCTCCACCGTAGTTGTAACTTGTCCAATTGTTTGAAACAACATCGGGGAAAAGGTATTCAACTCGTCCGAGAGCCGACTCGGCCATGCGTTCAATTTTCATCACGTTGCTATTGCTTTTGAGTGTCTCTACCATTTCATCGGTTAGAGGTGGCATGTAGATAGGGTATTTCACATCATACCCCGATGCTAAAAGTCCGTTCACAATTTCGGGGTCGGAGTAGTCAGCCGAAATGCGATCGTCGATAGCAACACCAATATTTTCCCATTCAAGGTCGGTAAATGGAGTTTTGGTTTGAATGATATAGTTGAATTGCACATTTTCGGGCTGTTTTTGTGCTTGGTCGTTGATGTATATAATTCCGTTTTTGATTTGGAATTTATCGCCAGGAAGTCCAACACAACGTTTTACATAGTTTTCGCGACGGTCAACGGGGCGATATATGATTTCGCCAAATTGCTCTTTGTTGTACTTGATGAAATCGCGACCCACCATCTTGACGAGTGTGTAATAGTCGGGATTTGTGACTTTAGTTAGAGTTGTATCACCAGCAGGGAAGTTAAACACCACGATGTCGCCCATCTCCACGTTGCGCAATCCCTTCAAACGGCGATATTCAAGGCTTGGCTTGTCGAGATAACTTTTGGTGTTGATAATAGGGAATGTGTTGTGTACCAATGGGAAGTGTACTGGAGTCATTGGCACGCGTGGGCCATAAACCATCTTGTTAACCCAAAGGTAGTCGCCAATTAATAGTGTTTTTTCGAGCGAAGATGAGGGGATTTGGTAGTTTTGTCCCACAAATGAGAACACAAAATAAACCAAGACTAACGCGTAAACAATCGCGTCAACCCAACTCATCACCGTTCTCACTACTTTATTTTTGCTCTTCTTCCACCAGTCAAAGGGAATGAAGCCAGTAATATAGATGTCAAATAGCAAAAAGATGAAGATTGACAACCACCAATTGCCCATCCATGCAACCCAAGCAAAGAATAGAAGGGCTACAAGTCCAAATCTTATCCAACGAGTAACTTTAGTTTCTTTTACTCGAGTTTTTATCCGTTCAAGTATCGTTTTGAAATCCATATTATCTTATTTAATATCAAGTAGATGAGAGTTTTTTATTAATCCGTGCATGAGTTGGTCCATAGTGAGGAAACCTTTGCGACCACACACCCACTCGGCTGCTACAACAGCACCAAGGGCAAATCCTTCACGGCTTTTGGCTTTGTGTTCAATGGTGATAGTATCCACCTCTGAGTCCCATGCAATGATGTGAGTGCCAGGCACCTCCCCTTCGCGCTCGTGATAGATGGGGAGCGATGAGGCAGGAGCATTTTCATCCTCGGTCCAAGCATCAATGCGCGCTACCTTCTCAATCAACCCCTCGGCAAGAGTGATAGCAGTGCCACTTGGGTGGTCGAGCTTGTGAATGTGGTGAATTTCCTTCATTGAAGGAGAGTAGTTGTTGAAATTATCCATCAACTGACCGAGATATTTGTTGAGAGCAAAGAATAGATTCACACCCAGACTATAGTTTGAAGTCCAGAAGAAAGTCGCCTTACCCTCATCGCAAAGAGCCTTTATTTCGGGCATGCGAGCAGTCCATCCAGTGCTACCGCTCACCACAGGCACACCTTGGGCAAATGCCTTGTAGTAGTTATCCACAGCCGTAGCAGGAGTAGTGAATTCGATAGCCACATCGGCACTGCGAAACGCATCGCTATCAAAATCTTGAGGGTTATCAATATCGATAGTGCACACTATTTCGTGTCCACGACCAAGGGCAATACGTTCAATCGTCTTACCCATCTTTCCATATCCTATGAGAGCAATTTTCATCGTTTATGTCAATCTATCAACCTTAAAAAGGTCATAATTAGGGAAAATCTTAAATATTCCACAAATTTACAACAACAAAACGAATATCCCACACAAAACGTTTGAAAACCACCTAAATTTACAAAAATTAGGTATAATTTATATATAACAGGTCAGTATGTTCTATTTTTAGATAACAGCGTTGTGGCTATTGAGATTATTGAGTATATTTGTACTGAATTGTATAATATATATAAGTATGAGCAAGAAACTTTTGGTTGTGGGGGCCGGTGGGTTTATCGGTGGTTTTATTGCTGAGGAGGGTTTGCGCCGTGGTTTTGAAACTTATGTTGCGGTGCGTGAATCTACCTCTCGTCGTTATCTCACCGATTCGCGTTTGCACTTTGTGGTGCTTGACTATGATAATGAGGAGGCGATGACTCAGTCGCTCAAGGAGGCTTTGCCCGAAGGGGAGAAGTGGGATTTCATTATCTATAATCTTGGGGCTACTAAATGCGCAAATTTCTTTTTCTTCAATCTCATCAACTATACCTATCTGCGCAATTTTGTGGAGGCGTTGCATGCTATTGAAAAGGTGCCAAATCGTTTCTTATATATGAGTAGCCTTAGTGCGTTGGGTATGGGTGACGAGAAAAACTATACTCCTATTTCTTCAAAGACTATTCCTAACCCCAACACTCGATATGGTTTGTCGAAGATTAAGGCTGAGACCTATCTTGAAACAGTTGAGAATTTCCCTTATATAATTTTCCGTCCTACTGGTGTGTATGGTCCTCACGAGCAAGACTACTTAATGATGATAAAGAGCATCGACTCGCACTTTGACTTTGGTGTAGGATATCGTAAGCAGTTGCTCACATTTATATATGTAGAAGATTTGGTTAACGCCATGTTTGATGCCTACGAGGCTGGTGTAGTGAAGAAAAAATATATCATCTCTGAGGATAGAAGTTATACTCAAAAGGAGTTTCGTTGCATTGTAGCGCGAGAATTGGGAGTGAAATGGGTTGTGCCCATGAAACTACCATTATGGATAGTGTATATTGCATCGTTTGTGGCTGAGAAATGGGCTGCAGCACAGATGAGGGCAAGCACTCTTAATCGTGATAAATTCAAAATCATGAAGCAACGCAACTGGTCGTGCGACGTGAGTGAGGCTAAGCGTGATTTTAATTTTAATCCTCAATTTTCACTCGAAAAAGGGATTAAAGCAACCGTAGAGGCTTATCTTGAGGAGAAAAAGAGAGCAAAAGAGAATAAGAAGAAAAAATGAGCGAAAACGCAGATAAAAGAAAATTCCCGTTGTGGGTAAAGATTGTGATAATCTTATCCACTTTCCCAATTGTGGCATTACCTGTGGTTATTACGAATTGCAGTGTGGCACAATATGAGAATGTAAAGATGTTTTTATTCTTCTATCCTTTCTATGTGATAGCATCAGCGATTATGGCATGGATAAGCTATCGCCAACGCCCCGATGTTACAGCAATACTTATCATATTGCAACTCCTCTCGCATGTGGCAATATGGATGCTCCCCACGGCAATATAGCAGTGAGGAGCTATCTTAATTGTAATATCTTTAATTATAGTTTGTGAATTAGTGTCAATCCGTCGCGGAGTGGGAGTATCACTTTTTCTACGCGAGGGTCATGGGCTATCATGTCGTTAAATTCAAGAATACCGAGTGTTTGTGGGTCACGAGGGTTTTCTTCAATCACCTTGCCGTCCCAAAGGGTATTATCGGCAAGGATAAATCCACCTTTGCGCACTCGTGGCAATATCATATTGTAGTAGTCAACATAATTGCGTTTGTTGGCGTCGATAAACACGAGGTCAAATTCTCCCTCGATAGTAGGTACAATCTCCATTGCATCGCCAATGTGTAGGTGCATGCGGTTGGCATAGGGCGATGCGTTGAATCGTTCAAGGATGAAATCTTCTATTTCATCGTCAATCTCCACAGTGTGAAGTTCGGCATCTTCGGGCATTCCTTCGGCAAAGCAGAGTGCTGAATAGCCAGTGAACGCACCAAGTTCGAGAATGCGTTGAGGGCGAATCATGCGAGTAAACATCTTGAGCATGCGCCCTTGAAGATGACCCGAACACATGCGTGAATAGAGATGATATACATGCGTGTCGCGATTGAGTTGACGCATCATCTCGGGCTCGGCATCAATATGATTGAGGATATATTCTTCTAATTTTTCTTGCATAAGATGGTGCTATTAAGATAAAATGGCATCAATGCCAAGTCGGTAGCTGTTCATGCCAAATCCAGCAATTACACCACGACACACTCTCGAAATCATAGAGTGGTGGCGCACCTCTTCGCGAGCATGCACATTTGAGATGTGTACTTCAACCACAGGGACGTTGATAGCGGCTATGGCATCGGCAATGGCAAGTGATGTGTGGGTATAGGCTCCAGCATTGAGGACTATACCTTCCATGTCGTTATCAAATCCCACTTCATGCAACTTGTCGATGATTTCACCCTCATGATTGCTTTGGAAATACTCAATGCTATAATTAGGATATCTTGAACGAAGAGTTTCGAGATATGATTCCATCGAACAGTTGCCATAAATTCCAGGCTCTCTCCTGCCAAGAAGATTGAGGTTAGGACCATTTATAATCAAGATGCGATTCATAATGCCATCAATTTAGAGTTAATATAAGTGCAAAGATACGAGATAATGAATAATTAATAACGAAAAATGATAAATTTAATCTATCTCGTAGTTAAAATAGTGTCAACTGAGGGTCGAGGAGGCGGAATGATTGGCGGTGATGCTCCGTAGCACCATATTCAGCTATGGCTGCTCTATGTGCCTTTGTGGGGTATCCTTTGTTGACGTCCCAACCATATTGGGGAAACTCCTCATGTAATTGCACCATGCACTCATCGCGATGTGTTTTAGCAAGGATTGATGCTGCTGCGATGTTGCCAAATCGGCCGTCGCCTTTCACGAATGTTTGCCACGGAATATCTCCGTAGGGCTTAAATCGGTTGCCGTCGACGATGATTGCGCCAGGCACAATGCTTAATGCATCAAGGGCACGATGCATGGCAAGGATAGAGGCGTTGAGGATATTAATCTTGTCGATTTCTTGTGCTGTTACGATGCCCACAGCCCATGCCAATGCTTCGGTTTCGATTATAGGGCGTAGTTTCTCGCGTTTGGCTTCGGTGAGTTGTTTTGAGTCGTTGAGAAGTGGGTGGTGGAAGTCGTCGGGAAGTATTACGGCGGCTGCATAAACAGGCCCTGCAAGGCACCCTCGTCCGGCCTCGTCGCAACCAGCCTCATATCGTCCTGAAATATAACAAGTATCGAGCATTTTAAGTATATATTCGTGGTTTACTGCAAATTTAGTAAAAAATAGTCACAAACATATAAAAACAAACCCCTCAAGTGTAAACAAGAGGGGTTTGAGGTTTATTTTAGTGTTATGATTAAGCGAGAGCTTCGATGTTGCGAGGATTGAGAAGTTGTTTACCTTCAGAGGTGTACATATACTCAATGCGGTCGGCATAAGCTTTTTCAATTTTGCCACGCACCATCTTCATTGTGCTATTAATCATTTGGTTTTGTTCGCTAAATGGTTCAGATAAAACAGCAAAACATGCTGGCAACCAACGATCGGGGAACATAGTTTCGTGTGCGCCACCTTTCTTAAACATTGCTACATCGGCTTCGATGAGTTTAAGAGCTTCTATGCGACCCTCTTCAGTGCTGAGTGAGAGCCCTTTTTCAGAGAGTACACGTTTCAAGTAATCTTTATTAGGCACAATCACAGCAGTAGTGTATTGTGATTGGTTGTTATAGAGCATTACTTGGTCAATTGATGGAGCGAGTTGTACCATCGCTTCTTCAATACCTTCGGGGCTATATTTTTCGCCGTCGCTTGATATAAGAAGGCTTTTGAAACGGCCTTTAACATAAAGCAATCCTTCGGCAGTCATGTAGCCAAGGTCGCCAGTGTAGAGGTAACCGTCGCGCACTGTTTCGGCTGTAGATTCAGGATTTTTCCAATATCCAGCCATCACATTTTCACCCTTAACAACGATTTCACCCATTTCGCCGAGAGGTAATTCATTTCCGTTGTCATCGCAAATTTTCAAGTCAATAGGTTGAACGAGTTTACCACTTGATCCGAAGCGATATTTTTCAGGACCATTAGATGACAATACTGGAGTTGCTTCAGAAAGTCCATATCCTTGATACATAGGCATACCTACGCCTACATAGAATTTTTGCAAATCTTTATCAAGCAAAGCACCACCACCAATGAAGAAACGCAATTCTCCACCAAAGTTGTCGCGCACTTTTGAGAAGATAAGTTTATCAAATAGAGCAACGAGAGGTTTCAAGAATATGCGTAAACCTTTGCTATCGAGATTGCTATCGCCATAATAGGTTTGTTTTACTTTCAATCCGAGATTGAATAGGCGTTCAGTGGTTTTCCCTTTAGCGCGAATAGCTTGCTCGATATTCTTTTTGAATGTCTTAGCAAGTGCAGGAACACTGAGAATGAAATGAGGTTTTACCTCTCTAATGTTAAGAGGGATGTTTTTGAGCGATTCGAGAGGTGTTCTACCCACTTGCACAGTTGCAACAGTTGCACCTTGAGCCATCATGATGTAAAAACCTACAACATGGGCAAAACAGTGGTCGAGAGGAAGAATGATAAGAGTGCGCCAAGTTTCATCAATGTCAACGAGTGTGAGTGATTGCTCAACATTGGCAGTATAGTTGCGATGTGTGAGCACAACCCCTTTAGGATCGGCTGTAGTACCACTTGTATAGGTGATAGTAGCGTAATCATCGTTTTGAATAGATTGCGACACGCTTAAGAAATCTTCCATAGAGTGTGAAGCGAGAAACTCGTCGCCCATTTTCAACACATCCTCAAGCGCGATTTCTTTTTCTTCGTAATTATCTTGCTTGTCAAAGATGATGATGTGTTTAACCTCGGGAAGTTCATCTTTGATAGCGCGCACTTTTTTGAGTTGAGTGCCCGATACCATGATGTATTTTACATCACCATGGGTGAGGCGGAACATGAGGTCGTTTCGTTCTTCGAGTTTAATTGAAAGGGGAACATTGATAGCACCTGCATAGAACATTGCGAGCTCACCAATAATCCACATATTGCGACCTTCGCTCAATAGTGCCATGGTATCACCTTTTTTTACACCGAGAGCTTGCAAACCAGCGCCAAGACGATATACTTCATTTTTTACTTGGGCATAAGTAGTAGGTTCAAACTCTTTTTTTGTCTTTTCAAGGAGGAAAGTGTTATTAGGATAACGCTTTACCGATGCCTCAAATAAGTCAACGATAGTTTTTTTCATATCATTAATTTTTGGTAAATTTTTGATAAAAAATGGTCAGTTACACCATTATACAATGCAAAGTTACAAATAATTCTTAAAAAACATTATTAAAGTGTTGAAAATCTTAAATTTCAAAGGAATATGTGATGAGATAAAAAGCAAGAGGCCATGCCAAAAATTGACATGACCTCTTACTATGTATAGTAGTTGTGTAATTATGCTTTATTCTTGCGGAACCATTCTTTAACAGTGTCAACCACATTAATAATATAGTCGCCAGTGCGTTCGAGGTCGCCCACGAGGTCCATATAGTAGATACCAGCTTGGTATTCGTAGTGTTGATTGTTGATATTTTCAATGTTAGAGATGCGCAATGAATTGCGAAGGTTGTTGATTTCGCGTTCATGGTTGTATGACACGATAATGTCTTCTTCACGCACATCTTCGAGGTCTTCAAGAAGTACCATCATGTTTTTCATCGCCTTCTTCACGTAAGCAAACATGCGGTCAATATTTTCATAAATTTCGTCGTTAAAAGCTACGCGACCTTCTTGTTTGCGAGCGAGAATTTTTGCTACGCCAAAGCAACTATCGGCAATGCTTTCAATTTCAGAAATGATGTTGAGCATGGCAGCGATGCGTTGTTTACCTTGATTTGACAATCGACCTTCAGCACATCGTTTGAGATAGTTGGCGATTTCAATTTCCATACGGTCAGAAATCTCTTCATATTTCTCAAGGCGAGAGTAGAGTTTGTTGAAATCTTCGCTGCCCTCTTTGGTGTGAACGAGGTCTTGTGCCATGTCGAGCATGCGCGACACGCGTTTAGCATACACGCCAATCTCTTTTTCGGCTTGAGCCATGTTCAATTCTGATGCAGCTACACGACCACTTGTAATGTAAGTGAGTTGGAACTCATCGTCACCTTTATGCTTGCTTGGCATGAGTTTTTCTACAACCTTCACATAGAATTCGGTCATCCATATCATTACTGATAGGTTGATGAGATTGAAGATAGTGTGGAAAATTGAGAGACCAAATGACGCCCAACCAGCCATCATTGCAATTTGTACAGGGTCTGTCCCGTTGGGGCTATTAATGTATGAATATAGTTGAGTAGGATCGCCTTGTCCAAGGTGATCGGTAACCCACACAGTCAAGTCGGTAAATGGTACGAATAGTGCCAATGCCCAAATTGTTCCCAATACATTAAACATTAAGTGGCAAAGAGCGGCGCGTTTTGCTGCAAGATTTGCCCCAAGCGATGCGATAATTGGAGTAATTGTTGTACCGATGTTACTACCAAGAATCATAGCACAAGCAAGGTCAAAAGTAATCCAACCCTTAGTGCACATGATTAATACGATAGCAATAGCTGCCGATGATGATTGGATAATCATGGTTGCAATAATACCAATTGCAACAAATAATAATACCGATACATAGCCCATGTCGGCATATTGAGTCAAGAAACCGAATATTTCGGGGCTTGATTTCAAGTCGGGAACATTGGCTTCAATCCAGTCAAGCCCTATAAACAATAATGCAAAACCTAAAATAATTTCTCCAATAGATTTGCGTCGGCTATGGCTTGAAAAGAGCAGTGGGATACAGAATGCTATCAAAGGCACAGCAAAGGCACCTATATCAACCTTAAAACCAAACAAGGTGATAATCCATGCGGTAGCAGTAGTACCCACGTTTGCACCCATAATCACGGCAACCGATTGTGCCAAGGTCATCAAACCTGCGCTCACGAAACTCACAACCATTACGGTTGAAGCCGATGAACTTTGAATTAATGCTGTGATTGAAAAACCGGTGAGTGCTCCAGTGAAGCGATTACGAGTCATTGCGCCCAAAATGTTGCGCAATCCATTCCCTGCTGCTTTTTGGAGACCTTCACTCATAAGAGTCATCCCATAAAGGAATATTCCTACGGCTCCGAGCAGTGTGAGAAAGTCTAATAAACTATAGTCCATGTTATATATAAAATGAGATAATAATCTTGTCTCTATGCGAGCAAATTTTTGCCCACACAAAGATATAATAATTATTGTAAAATCACAATAAGGAAAATGTTTTTACGTGTAAAAATAATTGCTTTGTGATAAATATATTTCAAGTGCAAATGCAATCTCAGAGTTTTTTAATTAGGATATAGTCTATTTTATTTCCTTAGGGGTGAAGCCTGCTTCGGTTAGTGTTAAGATAAGTGATGAAGATTCATTATTCCCAAGGGCAAAAAAAGTATTAAACTATGCCTATTATTGTAAATGTTGATATTATTAAATAAATTTGCCGTGATTTCAACCTAACTTTTAATATTATCAATAAAAAACAACAAATATGAAGCGTGTAATTCTCAGTGTTTTAATAGTCATTTCATTGGTGGCAGGTTCTATAGTTTGCCATGCCGATAATGTCGCAAATCAGTCATCATCTACAAGTAAATTGACAGTAGGGATAGTAGATTTCTCGGGGTATGATACTCACACTGCGCAATTAAAAGAACTTGAAAGCGCTGCAATTGATGCAAATTGCAATGTGGTTAGTAATCAGGCGTTTTCTAAGGAGGAGCTTATCAGAGTCGTAGAAAATAGCGATATTTCGTTGATTATGGTCCATGGAATGATTGAATTTGGGCAACATTGGTTCAAGACAAGTGCTGGAACTGCAGCGGAGCAAACATGTAACGCCCTAATGACAAGCAACAAAATAAAGCGCGATGTTAGGGCCAACGGAGAGGAGTGCTATAGAAATGACGAATCTCTTTATAGAAAAACCAAAAGTGGAACTGAAGAATGGATTTCGGAAAGTTATTTGAAAAATTACAATCTCAATCTTCGACCTAACGCTATTGTATTTTGGGGAGCATGCGAAACTATGTCAAAGAATCACAACATGGCCGACATCTTTATCGGTAGAGGTGCAAAAGCATTTTTGGGATATGCTAATAGCACACAACTTTCATCTACTTCGGGTCGCGAATTTATCACTAATATGCTTAAAGGGCTTAATATACAACAATCAATAAGCAGTGTAGATGGATTTATTAATGAATTTAAGTTGGCGCGTGGTGCAGGCATCTCTGAGATTGCTCCTTTGTTTGAGAAGTTGAATTGGAAGGTTAATAATAATGATTTCGGCTATCAAATTGTAAAGCTTACTCCAAAAGCGAAAGATGTAGATTTGGCAAAAGTGTCATTTAACAAATTGTTTTTATCTGGAGACGTTGAAAATTGGGATAGCGAAAATTATCTTCTATCGGCAAAAGTAGGTTTTATCTGGAGCACTCAATCGCAAAATCCTACGTTTGAGGAAATCGATTTGGACGAAAATGCCGATTTCTGCGAAGTGAAAGAAATTCGTAATACTAAGAGTGTTACGGTAGGGAACCGAACATATAATAAGAAGAAAGTTAGAACCGATTTTATATCAAAATCTCTAATCTTCAAATATGGTGTAAAATATTATTATCGAGCTTATATCAACATTGATGGTCATTATGAATATGGCGTAGTTAAAAGTTTTGAATTAAAAGACTCAGAAGCCGAACTCAAGAAAGTATTGATTAAGTTATATAAAGACGCGGGGGGAGATAATTGGAAATATAATACAAATTGGTGCTCTGAAAAACCAGTAACTCAATGGCATGGTGTTTCTAAGTTGTCGGGAACCTTTTTTATTAACCTTAGTAACAACAACTTAACTGGGAAAATAGAAATAATCAATTTTCAGGATAAATTTAAGTTAAACTGCAATGGCAATAAGTTGACAAGTATCAACCTAAGCGGTTGTACCGGACTTGGTAGTATAGAGTGTCAAAACAACCAGATGACCGAATTGAATCTCATGGGGTGTAGTCAATTGAAATCAATAATTTGTTCCGATAATAAACTCCCGAAGATAAACTTATCGGGGTGTAAAGATATTTTGACTCTACACTGTAACAATAATCAACTTACCGATATTGATTTAGACTGTTTGTCAGACAAAGTATATTTTCAATGTGAAAACAATAAAATCACAAAACAAATCCCTGAAAGGTTTTATCGTCATAAGATTGACGCATATGATAAAAAGTATGAATATATAAGTGAAACAGAATGGAAAGATAATGGAGTTGGGTGGTATTACCCAGGAGAACCATCAGAATGCTTACACAATCCACCGTGTGAACTAGAATAGATTATCTTGAACGATAGCGTTTAAGCCGATAAATCCTAATGGTAATGCTACTATTTAGCTGAAGTAGCAACACAATAATAGAGGGTGCACTCCCATTGAAGTGCACCCTCTATTATTATGGTCTATTATCGTCGGTGACGATTAGTTAGTCCAAGTTAGGTTCCAGATTGCGATACGGTCTTTGTTTGATGTAGATTGACTTGCGCAATTGTTTACGATTTCAATCTCAAAATTGCCATCAACATTTACATCTAATGAGTAGTTGTAAACTTGGAATTTAGTGATTGAAGTAATGTCAAGTGTATCTGATTTTACCACAGCACCATTTTGCTTGATGTTGATAGTGATATTACATTTAGTATCAGAGAATGGGAAGCCGTAATTAAATGACAATTTTTTGATGCCACCAGCAATTACTGGAGAGGTGAGAACACCTGCTGCACCTACCTTACCATTGAGACATGGAGCAAATACTGATTCGTCGCCCAAGAATGCGAAGCGAGGATTTGAATCTGAACCAGTAGTACCACTCAATAAAGCACTATTAATAGCTTTCCAACCATTAGTTGAAGTATATTCACCATAACTTGATTTAGGTGTACCACCGTTCATTGTGTTGAAGTCGGCAGCATTACCCTCTACTGGAGTTGATGGTTGGTCAGGTTCGCTTGGTTGCTCAGGAGCAGGGGTGTCATTGCCACCATCAGTAAATTTGTAAGCCGATGTTTCTTTCAAACCATTAACTTTGAAGTATGTAGCGATGTTACCTTGGATAGCAACTTTCTTACCAAGGTTGCCAGGATTATCTACAAGGTTAAGTGCGCTACGAACAGCCGAACCTGATACTAATTGAACAGGAATACATTCAGCAACCGATGTAGCATTAGGATTGTCAGAAAGGAGGATGTTAGATGCTACTGAAGCAGGAACGCTGAAAGTTGATGCACCTTCGTAGTCAGCACCATTAACCCAACCTACAATGTAACCTTCAACCCACACACCAGTACCAGTTGCACCACCTTGAACAGCTGTAACATTAAATGGTGTAGCCTCTGAACCTTCACCCTCTGATGGAGTAGATGGTTTTTCAGGTTCGCTTGGCTCTTCGGTAGCCGATGCTGGAGCTTTTACATTGTCAATGCAGTATGTCATTGAAGAAGCTGATGTAGTGGCAGTGTAACGGAACCCGATATAGATTGTGCCTGAGAATTGAGCCAATGAGATAGTGCCCGAAGGAACAAAACCTGAGTAGCCACTTGCAGGAGGTGTAGCAAGAGCGCAATCCATTTTAGTGAGAGTAGCAGTTGCAGGATCGTTAGTTGTCATTACATATACTTCAAATGCACCACCTGAATATGCTGCTTGGCTATCGAAGCAGAATGTTTTTTCGCTCATGCCATCTACATTCAATGGAGGAGTGATTAACCAAGAGTCGTAACCATTGCCATCGTCGGTGCCTTTATAGGCAGTACATGCAGCATAGAAGTTGTTGTCAAATGAAGTAAAGTACCAAGCTTTGTTACCTTTTACAACTTTAGAGGTCCAACCAGCAAGTCCTGAGATTGAAGTAACACCTTCAAATGTTTCGTTGAGAGAAGTTACTGGAGTTACAGGTCCTGATGGCACGTCGGGGGTACTTCCACCTTCGAGTTTATATTCTGATGTTTCTTTAAGACCATTAACCTTGAAGTAGGTCATGATGTTACCTTTGAGTGAAACTTTCTTGCCGAGGTTGCCAGGATTATCTACAAGGTTGAGAGCGCTACGAGGCTCAGAGCCTGATACTAATTGAACAGGAATACATTCATCAACCGATGTTGCGTTAGGATTATCAGAGATAAGAATGTTAGATGCTACGGTTGCAGGAACGCTGAATTTTGATGCATTTTCGTAGTCAGCACCATCAACCCAACCTACGATATAACCTTGTACCCACACACCAGTGCCGCTTGCGCCACCTTTCACTTGTGCTACATTATAAGGAGCAGTGTCAGAACCATTACCTTCTGATGGTGTTTCGCCAGGAATGTCAAGACCTTCGATGCGGAATTCGCCTGCAGTACCCTTGTTGCCAGTGATACCACACACACCCATGTATTGTTCAAATTTACCGCTCAACCAAATTTGACGGCCGAGATTTGCCTCGTTGTCACGGAGGTTAGCATATTCGCGGAGTTTAGAATCTTGTGGCAATGCAATAACAAGACAAGATGCAATATCTCGTACCTCAGGAGTAGGTGCGATAACAAGAGTATTATTCAATGTTGTAGGAGCTCCCCATTCGATATCTTTATTAGAAGTGATAGTGTTTTCAACTTCAGGAGCAACAGCACCCACTATGTAACCAGTCACCCAACCACTTGCTGTTTGACCATCATTAATAAGTTCTACTACTTGGTCAACAGAGTAAGGATTGCTTTCAGCACCTGGGCTGAGTGTTGGGTTGCCAAAGTTCATACAGTCGTTGGTTGAACGGAGCAACAATTGCCAGCCCGATGAACTAAAGTAACTCAAAATACCCACCACGTCGCCATTGCCTTCAGGAAGTTTTTGGCTCCAGAAAGTAGCGTAGCCCGAGTTGCGCACAGTGATAGTGTTGCCTTCTGCATCAATGAGTGTGCGATTGGCATTTTCTTTATGAGCGTCGGTATATGACAAATTGCCACCACCATCAAAGTGTACGTTGTTCAATCTCACCAATTGACTTTGATATTTGCGAAGACCTTCAGGATTTGTTGGGAGTGAACTGAGTGTAACAGTCAATGTATCCACCTTTGAAGGTTCGGGAAGTCCATTGAGTTCAGAGTGCATTTGGAAGAACTCATAAGGCATGAAAGTAGCTTGCCAGCCGTAACCTTCGGCATATTCAGGGAAGCCGAGTTGTTGCAAACCACTATATTTACCAATATACATACCAGTAACATCAAGAACGATTTCTTGACCTACGCGATATTTGTTATAAAGACCGCTTTGGTTGATTGATAAAGTCAACGCTGCAGTTTCGTCTTGAATCACGAGGTTTTTGTAAATGTTACCTGTCATATCCGAACTAACCACACGGCCCGATACGATGATACGTTCACCATTTTCGTTTAATCCGATAGTGTCGATATAGTTAGTTTCATCGCTCCAATACTTAGTTTTTACTTCAAGAATTGTTGCGTTGGGGGTCATAGTAGCTTCAGGAACTTTTATGCCTGGAGCGTCAAATTCATCTTGACATCCCACCATGCCCACGCTTAAAATTGTGAGCAATAGTCCTATATATTTTCTTAAATTTTTCATAGAGAAAATGTTATTACAATGTTATTAGTTAGTCCAAGTGAGGTTCCAGATAGCGATGCGATCTTTGTTTGATGTAGATTGACTTGCACTATTGTTCACGATTTCAATCTCAAAGTTGCCACTAACATTTACATCTAATGAGTAGCTGTAAACTTGGAATTTAGTGATTGAAGTGATATCAAGTGTGTCGGTTTTCACTACAGCACCATCTTGCTTGATATTGATAGTGATGTTACATTTGCTATCAGTAAATGGGAAGCCGTAATTAAATGACAATTTTTTGATGCCACCAGCTAAGAGGGGAGAGGTGAGAACACCCGCTGCTCCTACTTTACCATTAAGACATGGAGCAAATACTGATTCATCGCCCAAGAATGTGAATTTAGGATTAGAATCAGTTCCAGTAGATGTGCCGCTCAACAATGCGCTATTAATTGCTTTCCAGCCATTTGCCGATGTATATTCACCATAACTTGATTTAGCTTCACCGCCATTCATTGTGTTGAAGTCAGCCACATTACCTTCGACTGGAGTAGATGGAGTTGAAGGTTGGTCTGGTTCGCTTGGTTTTTCGGTAGCCGATGCTGGGGCTTTTACATTGTCAATGCAGAATGTCATTGATGATGCCGATGTGGTTGCTGTGTAGCGGAAACCGATATGAATTGTGCCTGTGTATTGAGCCAATGAGATAACTCCTGATGAAACAAAACCTGAGTAACCACTTGCTGGAGGTGTAGCGAGAGTACAATCCACTTTAGTGAGCGTAGCAGTTGCAGGGTCGTTAGTAGTCATTATATATACTTCAAATGCACCACCCGAATATGCTGCTTGACTGTCGAAACTAAATGTTTTTTCACTTAAACTATCAACATTCAATGCTGGAGTTATCAACCAAGCGTCATAACCATTACCATCGTCGGTACCTTTATATGCAGTACATGCGGCGTAATAGTTGTTGTCAAATGAAGTAAAATACCAATCTTTGTTACCTTTTACAACCTTTGATGTCCAACCTTTGATGTCTGCGACAGAAGAAACATTTTCAAAAGTTTCGTTGAGAGTATTAACGGCTTGACTTGGTGTACTTGGAGTGTCGGGAGAAACGCTTTCGTCAAAACCGATACAGTCGTCGGTAGAGCGAAGCAACACTTGCCAGTCAGTGCCATAGTAACTCAAAATACCTACAACCGAACCATATCCCGATGGGAGAAGTTTGTCGCGGAATGTAGCGTAACTACTGTTGCGCACGAGCATCTTGTTGCCGTTAGCATCTTTGATATAACGGTTTGTTGATGATGATGGGTCAGAGTAAGGTTTGCCTGCTTCAACCCAACAAACGCTATCGAAGCGCACCAATTGGCTTTGCCATCTTTGGAGGCTATCGGCATTTGATTTAATAGAGTTTAGGTGTTTGATATCAACTGTGAAAGTATCAATCTCGGTTGGTCGTGGCAATCCATTATATTGAGAATGTTGTTTGAAATGATCCATTTCCATAAATGTTGCTTCCCAACCATAAGAGGCTGAATACTCAGGATAACCAAGTTGTTGCAAACCGTTGTATTTACCGATATACATGTTGGTGAGATCGATAACCACCTCTTGACCGATGTGGTAAGATTCAAACATATCTTTCTCGTTGATAGAGATGGTCAACGCTGCTGTTTTGTCTTGGATAACGAGGTTTTTGTAGATGTTGCCTGTTTCGTCTGAACTGATAACGCGGCCCGATACTACGATATGTTCGCCAAACTCGTTTACACCGATAGTGTCGATATAGTTGCGATTTTCGTTCCAATATTTCTTTTTCACTTCAAGAATCGAGCTATTAGCTTCGATAGTAGCTTCAGGAACAATCACAGGTGGACGGTCGAGCTCGTCATCACACGCTGTAAATGCTGCACCGAGGAGCAGAAGTGACGCTAAATATGATTTTGTAATTTTCATTTTCGTAATGTTATTTAGTTGGTTAGAATCTGATACCTACGTTAGCAAAAATCTTGATACCTTGTGAATAAGAAATCTTATTTGGGTATTTTGTTACGTCGTAGTTTGTAACATCCATACGACTTTGTTGGTATCCGTTAGTTTGAATGTTCTTGTTGTTGAGAATGTTGTCGGCACTCACGTTGATGTTCATTGACACTTTGCGGTTGAGGTAGATAACCTTACCGATTGAAGCGTTCAATACAAATGCATCGTTGAGTTTATCTTGAGTAGCGAGTTCATTCATTTTTGCTTCAAGAGTTTCGTAGCTTGGGTATTTTTCCCAAAGGTTAGGCATTGCTTCGTGGCGAATAGGAGAAAGTTTCACATAAGCATCGCCAGCCCAAGTTGCGTTGATGTTGAAATACCAGTTCTTAGGAGCTGCCCAGTCGATACCGATGTTAGCAGCCGATTGAGGTGTGCCACCTACATAGAAGTTTTTGAGATAAACTGTTGTAGTGGTGTCGGGCATCATACCATTTTCGTATGAACGCACACCTGTTGGACGGTTTTTATATTGGTAGCGAGAGTAAGTACCAGCAGCAGTAAGAGTTACGTCAGAGGTAATCTTGAATGCCATACCCACTTCTACACCTTTGTATGATTTGTGAACACCTTTAAGCACATAGTTCATGAATGATTCATATTGGTCATCATAGAATGATGTGCGTTCTGTTTGGTCAAACATTTCAGTCCAGAATCCAGTGATGTTACCACGGAAACGGCGATAGTTCCAGTTGTAGCTGATGTCGCCCGATGCGATACGTTCATTTTGCAATCCACTAATAGCGTTGTCTTTGATACGTGGAGAAATGTAGGCATATTCAAAGAGTGGGGCGCGAGTTTCATACAATGCATTAGCAGTGATGAAGTTGTGTCCGTCAATCTTGTAAGTAGCACCAGCTTTGATACCTGCATTGTCAAAACGGTGAGTTTCGCCCTTGCCATAAGAGTTGTTTGGAGCGTGACCGTTGCGCATGTTACCATAGCGATAGAATTGAGTGTAGCTCACATTCAATCCGTAGTTGATATCCCAGCGTGGGAGAGTAATCATGTTTTGAATCCATGCTTTAGCTTTGATAGCATAGATGTCGTAGTCGTAACCAAAGCGGTCGCCTGCAACAACTTTGCGATTAGGATTGTTGAGGTCGTTTTGGAGCATTTGTGGGTTGTCGGGGAAATCGCGTTCAGCAAATTTGTCAACGTCCAACCAGTATTCACCGCCGAGGAGGTCGCGCACTGTTTTGTAGTAAGATGCTTTAGTGTAGTTAACGCCTACACCAGCTTGCAACGACATGAAGTTGTTGATGCGATGGTTGAGCATTGAGTTAAACATCAAGTTAAATTGATTGCTATGGCGATTTTCGAGAATGTAAGATGAACCGAGTTTAGCATTGTTAGGATTTTTGTTGCTCTCATTGTTTAAGTAGTTGGCTTGATACATCTCTTCCCAGTTGATTTGACGCATCTCTTCGCTGTTTTGCCAAAGGTCGGTATAGAGGTCAAATGCCTCTTGGTTTTCTTTGAAATATGATGGAAGATTGCGATAGTAGTCGGGTTTTGGGTTGGCAGCATTACCACTCCAGTTTACATCTGATTTGTTGTAGTTAATCCAACGAACTGCTGCTGCAGTGTTGAGTGAAGTGCCACTATTTGGTTTCCACAACCAGTTGATGATTGTTGTTGGGTCGAATGTTTCTTGAATACGAGCATTACGTTTTTTACCTTCAAACCATCCCCAGTTAGGGTTGTAGAGGTTGTCGTCGGCAAGTTCATAAGCCTCTTCAAATGTAGCTGAAGCAGTACCACGTTGAGTTGGCGCACCAAATGTGGTGATTGCCAATGAGTGTTCGGGGTTGAATACTTTTTGCAATGCGAGGAAGTAACCACCTGAGTTGTAGAAGGTCCCAGGTTGTACACCTTCGTCGGCATAACGACCAATTGCTGAAACTGTGAATGCCCAGCCACTTTCGCTCAATCCTGTAGAGTAGGTTGCCATTGCACGCATTTTGTAGTTGCTATTGGTATATGATACACTACCATTGAACCCTGGTGCATAGTCGGCTGCCATTGTATTGTAGTTTACAGCGCCACCCACATCACCAAAACCAAATGATGCAGCGCCGATGCCCATCACGGTTGATTTGTTGCGGAATGCACGGCTTGTCATACCGCCAAGAGTTGAATAGCTGAAGCGTCCACGAGCCAAGTCGTTGAGCTCGATACCATTCATGTAGGTGGTTTGGTATTCCGAGTCATAACCACGCACACGGAAATACATTGGCCCAAAGTCGTAACCAGCAGTAGTGAAGTAAACATTGTCAGAAGCTCCTATCAATGCGCCGATTGATTGGTTGTTCTCTTCATCTTCTTCGAGTTGGCGTTGGTCAATCAAAAGTTCTTGATTGTCAACGGCAACAGCCGAAGCTGTTGGAGTAAATTTAATTTTACCTAAGTCAACAGTTTGATTGTTAAACATCTCTACCTCCATAACGAGGTCGCTGTAGCCAAAAGCCACAACGGTCAAGAAGTCTTTGCCTGTTGAAAGGTCGTTGAGGATAAACTCACCCGAAGTGTTGGTTGTAGCAAATGCTCCCTGTTCGTTGAGCATTACACTTGCTCCCGATACGGGCGAACCGGTTGTGGCGTCGACGATAACACCTGTCAAACCAGCCTTTTGTGCCAAAGCGGGCATTGTAGCCACGAGCACAAGTAACAGAAACAGTTTTAGTCTCATAAATTTGATAGTTATTATTGTTGTTTTAATTTTTGACAAATCACTATTTATCCAATATAAAATAATTGTCAAATTTAGTGATTATTTCTAAAATAACAATGAAAAACATCCCCATTTTTTGAGAAATCAGTTGCGTGGACAATCCTTAAATTTTAAGTGTGAAATTTTGATAAATAACACATTGATTGGTGTATTTCTGATTTTGTG
>JAEIGA010004971.1_pt1 | contig 20415 bp, 20 predicted proteins | sample 9270691 | NCBI WGS metagenome assembly JAEIGA01 (sample SAMN17057246, study PRJNA624740) | gut metagenome | biome: biome; isolation source: fecal sample | host: Bos grunniens | place: China: Xizang | collected 2019 | reverse complement strand
GGTTCTTCGGGAAATCTAAGCGATTGTACGACAGAAGATTTCAAGGATGATGCACTTGCCGGAGTGGAGTTTCTCAGAAATCGCTTTGATAAGGTAGGCGTAGTCGGTCATAGTGAAGGCGGTACAATTGCGATGATGCTTGCGGCTGAGAATAAAGTCGATTTCATCGTGTCTTTGGCCGGAATGGTGGTCTCAGGAGCTGAAACCCTTGTTATGCAGAACAGGATCGCTCTGACAGAAGCAGGTGTTGATCAAAAGTCAGTCGATACTTACTGTAAACTGATAGCAGAAGCGTTCGAGGTCGCTGTAAAAGGTGGAAGTATGCCGAAGATTGAGGATTATGACCTTCCGGGTGCATTGAAGCAGAATTATCTTTCTGTTGTGAATCAGATCCGCATTCCATATATGGTGCATTTCCTTTCATTGGATATGCGCCCTTTGCTGGACAGGATAAATTGTCCGGTGCTTGCTCTTAATGGAACAAAGGACGTGCAGGTGCAGTATGAAATCAATCTCGATGCTTTGCAAGCCGGTCTGCCGTCCGACGGGAATTCGAAGATAGAAGCTATCGAAGGAGTCAATCATCTGTTCCAGCAATGCAATACAGGAGCCGTTTCTGAATACCGTGAGATCGAGGAGACAATTGCTCCTGTTGTACTTCAGACAATGATTCAATGGATTATTGAAATAGTTTCTTATATTCGTGCTTAAATTGTATGAATATGGACTATCAGAATATACTTGAAGACATATATCGTGAGATTCTGCCCTTCGCGAAGGAGGGACGGCAGGCGGATTATATTCCTGCTCTTGCTAAGATCGATCCGGATCAGTTCGGGATGTGCCTTAATACCGTTGATGGGGATGTGTATCCGTTTATGCAAGCTGACACAAGATTCTCAATTCAGAGTATAACAAAAGTGTTTGCTCTTGCTATGTGCCTGTCAATCAAAGGGGAAGATCTCTGGAAACGAGTCGGTAAGGAACCATCTGGAACGGCCTTCAATTCGCTCGTGCAGCTGGAAATAGAGAAAGGAATCCCGAGGAATCCTTTTATAAATGCCGGTGCTATCGTTGTGGCTGACATCCTGCTTAGCGAACTTGAGGATGCGGAAGGGGAGTTTCTGCGTTTTGTGAGGACATTGTGCGGTTGTGAGGATGTTGATTATAATGAGGATGTCGCTATGTCCGAAAGGCATCAGGGATATCTTAATGCGGCTATCGCCAATCTTCTGAAATATCACGGCACAATCCATAATGATATAGAACGCGTGCTGATGTTCTATTTCAGGATGTGTTCGATCGAGATGAGCTGCAGGGAACTGTCGAAGGCATTCATTGCATTCACCAACCATATTCCTTTCGATTTTGCAGGTTATCATCTTTCGGCATCGCAGATCAAACGTCTGAATGCGGTGATGCAGACTTGCGGCTTCTATGATGAGGCCGGTGAGTTCTCTTATCTTGTCGGTCTGCCAGGCAAAAGTGGTGTCGGCGGAGGCATAATTGCCATATATCCAATGCGTTACTCAGTCGCTGTATGGAGCCCGAGACTTAATAATAAGGGAAATTCCATTATGGGAATGAAGGCTCTTGAGCTTCTGACCACTGCAACTCAGGAATCCATATTTTGATTCGTCGCTTATGGCCGCTGCTTGAAATCTGTAAGTTATAGGTCTTGAATATTTGTGAAGTGTGAATTTTGGGTAGCCTAAATTTACACTTTTTTTTATTTTTGCTTGTTGGAATTGTGATTTATAAGAATCACGGGCGGTGACTCAATATGGTATTTTGACCGTTCGTCGGAGTTGGCGGGTACAGTTATTGCAGATGTCCGAAAAAGCAGTACCTTTGCAATCGAGTTGATCTGAGAGACATTCTGAAACTCTCACAACTTATTGGTTATTAGTTTTAGTGTTATTAATTATGTGGTTAGTATGAGGCGTCCCCGCGTGAGCGGCGAAGTCTCATTTTTTTTATATATCCCAAAGAGTGTTTCCGTCCTGAAGCCAGGCACCTATGATCTTGACATATAGCATATTATGCATGTCTGAACCAAGGAATGACACAATGCCTTCATCCACAAGACGCTTGGCGTTTTCCTTTGCTTCATTCCCATATACTCCGGCAAGGGAACCATAGTTGGAGTGTATCTTCACGCCTGCATCTACATATCTGAGAAGTTCGTCGTGACTGAGATAGAAGTATCTTTCAGGATGAGGAAGGATAGGGATGAGTCCGAGCGAAATGACTTTGCTGAATTCCTCCATCGGCCTCAGATGCCCCATTTCGGACGGATCATTTATAGGGAATTCCATAAGGACGTAACGGTCTTCGATAGGCATGATCTCTCCTTTTGCAAGGATTTCAGGCCAGGTCTCAGGGTTGAGCCTATATTCTGCAGACATCCTCAGCTCGACGTCCAATCCCTTGTCAACGAGCGCATTGCAAAGAATGTCAAACTTCTCTTTTATGCTTTCCCGTGTATTTCTGAATTTCTTGGTGATGTGAGGTGTGCAAGTGATTCGTTCGAAGCCCCAGTCTGCCATAGCGCTGACAAGCTCTACGGATTCCTCCAATGTCCTGGCTCCATCATCTATTCCAGGCAGAATATGGCTGTGCAGATCGATCTTCATATCTTTAACCTAAAAATCCAAGGAGTTCCTTATATACAAGGTGCACCGGAAGTCCCATAATTGTGAAATAAGAGCCCTCAATCTTGCCGATTCCTATATATCCTATCCATTCCTGAATGCCGTATGCTCCTGCCTTATCGTATGGTCTGTAAGAATCTATGTAATATTCTATCTCTCTGTCAGACAGTTTTTTGAAATGGACGATTGCAGTATCGCTTTCGGTCTTGTGCCTTACGCTGTCCCTTAGAGTTACTGCTGTTATCACCTTATGAGCCTTGCCGGAAAGATGCTTGAGCATATCGATTGCCTCTTCTCGTGAATGAGGCTTGCCCATTACGCGACCCTCGCAGAGGACCAGAGTGTCTGAGGTTATGAGTATCTCGTCCGATTGCAGTTCTCTGTGGAAGCCGTATGACTTGCCTTCAGACAAGACCTCCGGAATCTTTTCATGTGGTGTCCGAGGATCGTAAATTTCCTCAAAATTGTTCCCTGTATCTACTGAAAACTCGATGTCGAGTCCGGCCAGAAGCTCTTTTCTTCTGGGTGAATTACTTCCTAAAATGATTCTTTTGCCCTTGATGTCCATAATGGACGCAAAAATACGATAATTATCCGAATAATTCCGGAAAATCTGCCTTCATCATCCTGATGCATAACTTTACATAGCCAATGCTCACGCAATTCAGTGCCGCTATGTATCCTGCTTCCATACCGCAGATGGCCAGGATAGAGATGTTCTTCTTCAGCTGCGGCATATCCTCGTAAGTGGCAATTTCCCTGATCATAGGATATGCGGAACATATTGATTCTGATGTGATTATTTCAAAGATGCCGTTCCTCAGGAGAGTAAGGAACCCGCATACTGCATCTCTATAGGTGTCGTGGCTGATGATTCTCTGTGTCCGGTTCAGATCCCAGATCTCTTTCATAAATCTGAATCTGTCTTCAGCTGTAATCTTGAGAAGCATTTCATAAAGCTTCAGTTTCGGTTCTGTGTTCATTGGTCTTCGGGTTTGGTTGAAGACGCAAAAGTATAATAAAAGTCTGCCGCATCACAATGACGCGGCAGACAAAAGTTTGAGGTCAAACTTTTATGGGATTTTACAATATCTTCTTGACCAGACCGAACATCCTGTAAGGCATATATCTGAAAGGGAGGTCGATCCAGTTGCCGGTCGCGATTATCGAACGCCTGTGGCTGAATGCCTCGAAACTTTCCTTGTCGTGATATCTTCCCATTCCGGAATTTCCTACGCCTCCGAACGGGACATTCTCGTTGGCAATATGCATTATCACATCATTGATGCAGCCTCCTCCGGAAGAGGTTCTGCGGATGATTTCCCATCCGTCCGACTCCTTTCCGAAATAGTAGAACGCCAATGGCTTTTCGCGATTTTTTACAAATTCTACTGCGCTATCCTTAAATGATTTATGCCGGTCATTTAAAGTGATGATTGGGAATATCGGTCCAAAGATTTCCTCTGTCATAAGAGGGGAGTCGAGAGGGACTTCATCCATCAACGTAGGCTCAATGAAGCGGCTCGATGCATCTGTGCGGCCGCCGGATACTATCCTTCCGTCCTTGAGATAACCGCTGACTCTGTCAAAAGCTTTGCCGTTTACCATCCTCACATAATGTCTGTCTGCAGCTATGTCTTCTCCGTGCAGATTCCTTATCTCTTCGTTGAATGATCGGATGAATGCATCCTTGACGTCCGGGTGCATCAGGATATAATCAGGCGCAATGCAGGTCTGTCCGCTGTTCAATGTCTTTCCCCAGGCAATTCTTCTGGCTGCCAGGGCTATGTCTGCATCCTTGTCTATTATGCACGGGCTCTTGCCTCCGAGCTCGAGGATCACCGGAGTCAGATATCTGGCTGCGGCGCTCATGACTGTCTTTGCAAGAGCAGGACTTCCTGTGAAAAAGATCAGGTCCCAACGCTGTTCCAGGAGTGTTGTGTTCACATCCCTGTTTCCCTGTACTACAGCGACGTATTTTCCGTCAAATGTATCCCTGACCATTTCTTCTATTACCTTCGAGACTGTCGGGACGTATGGAGATGGCTTCAGTACAGCCGTACATCCCGCGGAAATCGCTCCTACCAGAGGATTCAGCAGAAGCTGTACGGGATAGTTCCACGGAGAAATGATGAGAGTATTGCCGAGAGGCTCCTTGACTATATAGCTGCGCGACGGGAAGAGCTTCAGCGGGCTGCGCTTACGTTCTCTGCGGGACCATTTGCCTATATTCTTGATGTGATTCCGGATCTCTCCGGTAACTATGCTTATTTCAGTGAGATATGCCTCCTCGTATGACTTGTGAAGGTCTGTCCATAATGCATCGCATAGTCTGGACTCCCATTTCTGCATTGCCTTGAGGAAGTTTCTGAGCATTTCCTTTCTGAAGCCCACGTCCAGTGTGGCTCCGCTGCGGAAAAATTCTCTCTGAGCATCAATGATGCCGAGTATTCTTTCTTTAGATGTGTTTTGCATAGTGCAATTATCGTGATTATTCCCGATTATAGCAAGAGACAGAGGTTTTATGATGCCTTGAGTGTTGTTTTGTCTGCAGGTCTTCTTCCTGTGAATGCGTCCATAGCGTGATATATGCCGATGAATTCACCGAAGAACCAATCGAATACTCTTGTCGGAAGGATGGCCTGCCAGAATCTGATGAAATGGAATCCGAAAGGAATTCCGCGGAAGGACCTGTTCCTTTCTATTGCTCTGATGACTCTCCTGGCCACATACTCAGGCTTGAGGATAGGGATGAATCTTGATTTCACTCCATCAAACATACCTGTGTTGATGTAGTATGGTGCCACAGTCGTCACGTGCACATCGCTCTTCATATCCTGAAGCTCGATTCTGACAGAGTCTGACCATCCGATGGCTCCCCATTTGCTTGCTGCATATACAGACATTTTCGGGTTAGCGAGCATTCCGCCTGCTGATGCGATGTTGCATATATGACCCCTGTTGCGGCTGATCATGCCCGGAAGCATGGCCCTGGTCACGAACATCGGAGCAAGGGTGTTTATGTTCATTGTCCTTACGATCTCCTCTATGCTCTGCTGGTCAAAAGTCTTGTTGCTGGTCACGATTCCTGCGCAGTTTATCAGTATATCCACATCTCCGCACTCATTAACAACTTTGTTATATGATTCTGTAACCAATTCATTCTTAGATACATCCACTATATATCCGCTTACCTTGCCGAATCGGCTCAGTTCCTTGGCTGTCATAGATATGTTCTGAGGATTGATGTCCCAGATTATGAGGCGTGATGCTCCTTTTTCCAAAGCCATACGGCCCATTATCTTTCCGATTCCGGATGCTCCTCCGGTAATAAGTACATTTGCGTTCTCGAATTTCATAACTTCATTTTTATATTTCCCGACAGGCTGCGATTGATATTCCTACCTGTTTGCGACCGGCAAATGTAGGACAATAAAAATGCCGGTCGAAATTATCGGCCGGCAATGTAGTGAAACCCCTTCATCAGTTGCAATTGTCTTGATTATGGGGCGAAATTGCTATGTCCTGTGGTGAAATATGCTAAATTTTCTAGAATCTTCGTTTGTATTCATAGACGTCAAGATGCCAAAGACCCTGAGCCTCCATTACGGCCTGCAGAGTCTCCCTTGCACAGCCTTTGCCTCCAGGCCGGGTGCTGATGTGGTCGGCTATTTCCCTGACCTCATCGACTGCGTCGGAAGGGCATACACCGCATCCGCATGCCTGCATTACCGGAATGTCCGGAAGATCGTCTCCGAAATACATTACTTCCTCCGGGTCCAGGCCGTGCCTTGAGCAGAAATCCTCGAAATCCTCAATCTTTGCGCGTGAGCCAAGATATACATCTTCCTCGTTTATGCCGCAGCTGGCGAATCTTTGTCTGATGCTTTCCGAGCGTCCTCCAGTAATGATGGCCAGGTGGAAACCCTTCATCACGGCCATCCTTATGGCCATACTGTCTTTGGCGTCAAAGACTCTGTACAGCTCTCCGGTCAGGTCGGCCAGTATGCCTCCGTCCGTCAATACTCCATCTACATCAAAAGCGAATGCCTTGATATTCAGGATTCTTTCTGTTATGGAAGTGTCGAATTCCATTGTAATTACGATTTGGCGCCGCCGCCGAATCCGCCCATAGGGAATGTTGCCTTAGGCTCGCCTCCGAGAGCGATCTGTCCGTGCTGGCTTTCGTATTTGTTGATGTTGTCTTGAAGGGCGAGATAAAGTCTCTTGGCGTGCTCTGGGGTCATGATGATTCGATTGCCGACCTCAGGCTTCGGGAGTCCCGGAAGCATAGTCGCGAAATCGATGATGAACTCGCTGTGAGAGTGTGTGATGATAGCGAGATTTGAGTATGAACCCTTTGCCACTTCAGGTTTGAGCTCAATCTTGAATTCCTTTTCGTTTGCCATAATTATTCTGTTTTTGTCAATTGTCCTATATTGCCCTCCTCTTCGTTATATTAGAGGTGTGAACAATGCAAAGATACTGATTTTTTTTGCTATATTTGCACGATTATGCACCTGTTCTTGGGAATAGTGTGTCAATGGTTTGATAAATAATTATTTAAGTGTAGATATATGGAAATTCCAGCAAAGTATGATCCTGCCCTTACGGAGGATAAATGGTATGCCTATTGGCTTGAGAACAAGTTTTTTCATTCGGAGCCTGATGAGAGAGAGCCTTATACGATTGTGATTCCGCCACCTAATGTGACCGGTATCCTTCATATGGGACACGTGTTGAACAATACGTTGAATGACGTGCTTGTCCGCAAGGCAAGGATGGACGGCAAGAATGCCTGCTGGGTGCCTGGAACAGACCACGCATCGATCGCTACCGAGAACAAGGTGGTGCAGAAGCTCGCTTCAGAGGGCATAAAGAAGGAGGATCTTACTCGTGAGGAGTTCCTCAAGCATGCTTGGGAGTGGAAGGAGAAGCACGGTGGCATCATTCTCGGCCAGCTCCGCAAGCTCGGTGCTTCGTGCGACTGGGACAGGACCAAGTTCACAATGGATCCAGATCTGAGCGATGCTGTTATAAATACATTCGTTCATTTCTATAATAAGGGATATATTTATAGGGGAGTGAGAATGGTGAACTGGGATCCGGTCGGTCTGACTGCTGTCAGCGACGAGGAGGTGGTTCACAAGGATACCGTCAGCAAGTTCTATCACTTGAGATATTTCGTGTCTGACGGCAACGGAAATCCTACCGACAAGTACATCATTGTCGCTACTACCCGTCCTGAGACAATTATGGCGGATGCTGCGGTGTGTATCAATCCTGATGATGAGCGTTACCGTTGGCTCAAGGGACAGAAGGTTCTCATTCCATTGATCAATAAAGAGATTCCTATCATCGAGGACAGCTACGTTGCGATGGATTTCGGAACTGGATGTCTCAAGGTGACTCCGGCACACGACGTGAATGACTACGAGATCGGTAACCGTCATAATCTTCCTGTACTTGACATCATCGACGATCACGGCCGTCTCAACGAGAAGGCACAGATCCTTGTAGGCGAGGACCGTTTCGATGCACGCAAGAAGATCGTGAAGATGCTTGAGGAGGCAGGAAACCTTGAAAAAATGGAGGATTATACTTCTCCTATCGGATATTCCGAAAGAACCGATGCTGTAATCGAGCCGAGACTTTCAATGCAGTGGTTCCTCAAGATGGATGCACTTGCAAAGGATGCCCTCGAGTCAGTAGAGAGCGGTGCTGTGAAGCTTATTCCGGACAAATATCGTAACACATATCGTCACTGGATGGAGAATGTACGTGACTGGTGCATCTCTCGCCAGCTTTGGTGGGGACAGCGTATCCCTGCGTACTATCTCCCTGATGGTCAGGTTGTAGTCGCTTCTACCGAAAGTGAAGCTTTAGCTATGGCTCAGAAGATTGATGCTAATCTGACTGCTGCTGATCTGCACCAGGACGAGGATGTGCTTGACACATGGTTCTCATCATGGCTCTGGCCTATTTCTGTCTTTGATACCAACAAGGCAGGACATCCTGAGGCTGAGCCGAACAAGGATCTTGCATACTATTATCCTACCAATGACCTTGTGACCGGACCGGATATTCTCTTCTTCTGGGTTGCCCGTATGATTATGGCCGGAAACGAATTTATGAATGACGTTCCGTTCCGCAATGTATATCTTACTGGTATCGTTCGTGACAAGCTCGGACGCAAGATGTCGAAGACTCTCGGCAACTCGCCGGATCCGCTTGACCTTATTGCAAAATACGGTGCAGATGCAGTACGTCTGGGAATGCTTCTGTGCAGCTCTGCAGGTAACGACATTCTTTATGATGAGTCACAGATCGAGCAGGGACGTAACTTCAATAATAAGGTATGGAATGCCTTCCGTCTTGTAACTGGATGGAATGTGGATGAAGCCGCACAGCAGCCAGAGGCATCTGCAGTGGCTGTGAAGTGGTTTGAGAACAAGCTCAGCCAGGTGATCGAGACTGTAGAGGATCATTTCAGCAAATTCCGTATCTCAGACGCCCTGATGGCGATCTACAAGCTTTTCTGGGATGATTTCTGCGCTTGGTATCTTGAGGCTGTCAAGCCGGCATACGGTGCAGGTATCGACAAGACTACATTTGAGGCGACCATATCATTCTTTGATGCTCTCCTTAAGATGATTCACCCTATTATGCCGTTCATTACTGAGGAACTCTGGCAGAATATGGCTGAGCGCAAGGCTGGAGAGACCATCATGAACCAGCGTTATCCGCAGTCAAAGGGTTATGATGCAGACTTCATCAATGCGTTTGAGATGGCTTGTGAGGCTGTAGCAGGTGTGCGTAACATCCGTCAGAGCAAGAATCTGTCTCCAAGAGAGGCTCTCGACCTGAAGATCAAGGGAGCCTTCCCTGCTGAAGTTCTCCCTGTAGTGGTGAAGCTGGCCAATGTGACTGTAGGTGATGTAGAAGGCGATATGTCGGCTGCGCAGAGATTTATGGTCAGGACAGTTGAGATGTTCATCCCGCTTACAGGTCTCATCAATGTAGAGGAGGAGATTGCAAAGCTCGAAGCGGAACTCGCATATCAGCAGAAGTTCCTTGACAGCGTACGCAAAAAGCTCTCGAACGAGCGTTTCGTTGCTAATGCACCTGAGGCTGTAGTGGCTGTGGAGCGCAAGAAAGAGGCTGATTCACTTTCTAAGATCGAAAGTATCGCTGCTTCTCTCAATGCGTTGAAAAATAGTTAATGAAACAAATTTGTTTACACTGCTAACATATTTGTTATGCTTAGATCTGAGCTGAATCTGGATGTCAGATACTATGAGACTGATCAGATGGGTATCGTCCACCACTCGAATTACATAAGATATTTCGAGTGTGGACGTATTACTATGCTCAAGGAACTCGGATTTCCGATTGAGGATATCGAGAAGACCGGGGTTATGCTTCCAGTCGTGTCAGCAGCCTGCAGGTACAGGTTTCCGGCAAAGCTTGGTGACACTCTCAAGGTCGTTTCTTATATTGATCAGGTTCCGAGAGTCAAGCTTTTCATCAGGACGGAGATATTCAATCCTGACGGACAGCTTGTCTGCGAGGGAACTGTAGTCCTGGGATTCATCGATTCTCAGACAAGGAGACCTGTCAGGTGTCCTGAAACTCTTGTTAAGATTTTTGAAGAAAACATTAATTTAAATTGATATTATGATTCCACTTGTATTTAACCTCGGTTTCTGGGAGATTGTTATCATCGCCCTTGTTGTACTCCTTCTTTTCGGTGGAAAGAAGATCCCTGAGCTTATGCGCGGTCTTGGCAAGGGTGTCAAGAACTTCAAGGATGGAATGAAGGAGGTAGAGAGCGAAGTGAAGGAAATCAAGAAAGATATTGAGACACAGGAATAATGGCGGAAACAGGTGAGATGACCTTCTGGGATCACTTGGAGGATCTGCGCAAATGCATTTTCAGGATTCTGGGAGTGTTTGCGACAGCCGTCATTGTATTGTTCTTCTTCAAAGGATTTCTCTTTGATGGTCTGATACTGGCTCCTTCAAGATCGGATTTCTTTCTGTATCAGCTGCTTGGCGCTGATTTCTCGATGACTTTGGTGAACATCGAGGTAGCTGCCCAGTTCCTGATCCATATCAAGATCACCCTCATCTGTGCTCTGATCGTTACTTTTCCAATACTGATATATGAGCTGTGGCGTTTTATTGCTCCAGCTTTGTATGAAAATGAGAAGAAGGCGGTCAGAGGCGCATTTGCATTTGCATCTGCACTCTTTTATACAGGTGTAGCCGTAGGTTATGCTGTGGTTTTCCCTTTGATGCTGAATTTCTTTTCAGGTTATCAGGTAAGTCCGGATATTCCTAACACCTTTTCATTGACTTCGTATATTTCTCTTTTCACTTCTCTGGTCCTGACATTTGGAATCGTGTTTGAATTTCCGACTGTCATAGCAGTGTTGTCATCTCTGAAGATGATAACGAAGGAGACCCTTTCGTCGTACAGGAAGCACGCATTATGTGCGGTACTTGTTCTTGCAGCTGTCATCACACCTTCCGGTGATCCGTTTTCGCTGCTGGTAGTATCTGTTCCGCTTTACCTGTTGTATGAATTCAGCATACTGATATGCAGAAGGGAAGTTCAAACCATTGAAGAAGAATAATTTATGATATCTATTAACAGTCTTACTGTAGCTTATGGAGGCTTTGTCCTGCTGAATGATATCAATTTTCATATCAGCGAGAGCGACAAGATAGGCCTTGTGGGAAAGAATGGTGCGGGAAAGTCGACCATCCTGAAGCTTATATGCGGTATCCAGAATCCGACAAACGGTAAGGTGGCTGTTCCTAATGATGTGAAGATAGGGTATCTTCCTCAGATAATGGAGCATCATCGCGGACGTACTGTCATAGATGAGGCTATGACGGCTTTCGCAGAAATGTTCGCTCTGGAGGATGAATTGGAGAAGATAACGGTGGAACTCTCTGAAAGACAGGACTATGAGTCAAAGGAGTACCACGATCTGATAGTCCGAATGAATGAGGTGAATGACCGTCTTGCATATACGAGATCAGACAATCCTCGGGTGCAGGCTGAAAGAACGCTTCAGGGATTGGGATTCAAATATGAAGAGCTGACCCGTAATACCGAGACCTTCAGTCAGGGCTGGAATATGCGTATTGAGCTTGCCAAGATCCTTCTGTCCAAGCCTGATGTCCTTCTGCTTGACGAGCCTACAAACCATCTTGACATCGAATCTATCGAGTGGTTGGAGGGGTATCTTAAGGAGTATAAGGGTTCTCTGGTGCTGATCTCGCACGATAGGAAATTCCTTGACAATGTCACTAACAGGACAGTGGAGATTATGCTCGGAAGGATTCACGACTATAAGGTTCCGTATAGTAAGTATCTGGAACTCAGGAAGGAACGACTTGAGCAGCAGCGTGCGGCCTTCGAAAATCAGCAGAGGATGATTGAGAAGACCGAGGAATTCATCGAAAGATTCAGATATAAACCTACAAAGTCCAACCAGGTACAGTCCCGTGTCAAGCAGCTTGAGAAGCTCGAGAGGATTGAGGTCGATCTTGAAGACAAGTCTGCTCTTGCCGTTAAGTTTCCACCGGCTCCGAGATCTGGCGATATAGCATATAAGGCAGTCGATATGAAGGTCGGATATGGTACCAAGGTTGTGTTTGATGATGCTCAGATCGAAGTGCGCAGAGGAGAGAAGGTCGCGCTTGTGGGAAGAAACGGAGAGGGAAAGACTACCCTTATGCGAGTGATTATGAACGAGCTGGATCCGATGGCGGGAGACTCCAAGACAGGATACAATGTCAATATCGGATATTATGCTCAGAATCAGGAAGATATACTTGATAAAGAGGATACTGTATTTGGAACTTTGGACCGGATAGCGGTAGGAGATATACGATTGAAGCTCCGTGATATTCTTGGAGCATTTCTTTTCAAGGGAGAGGATATCGACAAGAAGGTAGCTGTTCTCAGCGGTGGTGAGAGAGCAAGGCTGGCTATGGCGAAGCTCATCCTCAAGCCGTATAACCTTCTTGCCCTTGACGAGCCTACCAACCATATGGATATTCGTTCGAAGGATATACTCAAGCAGGCTCTGAAAGCGTATGATGGAACGTTGATCATTGTTTCGCATGACCGTGATTTCCTTGACGGACTTGTTGACAAGCTGTATGAGTTCAGGGACGGAAAAGTGAAGGAGCATCTTGGAGGTGTCCAGGAATTCCTTGAGAGAAGAAAGCTTGAGAATCTCAGCGAGCTTGAGAGAAATTACAAACCTGCAGCAGAAGAGAAGTCTGCAGAGGTGGTACAAAAGAAGGAAGAGGCGAAGCAGGAGTATCAGGTAAAGAAATTTGTATCTAAAGAAGAACGTAAGATAAGGAATCGTATCTCATTCTTGGAGAAGGGTATAGAGTCTATTGAGGCGAAGATGGCGGAAATAGAGGCAGTGCTTGCAAATCCTGGAGAGGGTGATGATATTATGGATCTGACCAGAGCCTATCTTGAGAACAAGAGAGAGCTTGACTTCAAGATGGAGGAATGGGAAAAACTGAATGAACAATTAGAACAATAGAAATGGAAGAGAAGAAAATGCAATATCTGTTCGGAATGCATCCGGTATTGGAGGCAGTCAAGGCAGGAAAGAAATTCGATAAGGTACTTTTGAAGCAGGGGCTTGAAGGAACGCAGTTCAGAGAGCTGATGGAACTCCTCAAGGTTAATGAGATTCCGTTCCAGTTTGTGCCGGGTGAAAGACTGAACAGAGCTGTGCGCGGAGCACATCAGGGAGTACTTGCTTATATCTCACAGATAGATTACGTTGAAATTGAGGAGCTTGTGAATACGGCTCTGGGCAAGAGCGAGAATCCTCTGCTTGTGATTCTTGATGGCGTGAGCGATGTAAGGAACCTTGGAGCGATTGCCAGAAGCCTGGAATGTGCAGGCGGACAGGGAATCATCGTACCTGCAAAGGGAGGCGCTGCAATCAACGCTGATGCAGTAAAGGCTTCTGCCGGTGCACTTATGAGGATGGATACCTGCAAGGTCTCAAATCTCCGCGTTGCTGCTTATTACCTGAAACAGAGCGGGTTCCGACTCATCGCAGCGACTGAAAAGACAGACAGGCTTATCTATGATGTAGATATGACCGGCCCGATCGCCATCATTATGGGATCGGAGGGCAAGGGAATATCTCAGGCTATGCTTGATCTGGCAGATGACAAGGCAGCCATTCCGATGGCGGGAGAGATTACTTCGCTCAACGTTTCTGTTGCGTCCGCTGTTCTTATGTACGAAGCTGTAAGACAAAGAATCAGATAGTTATGAGAAGATTAGTTCTGGCTTTTGTGCTTTCTTTTGTTGCCGTGTTGTCGGCTGATGCTCAGAAAAGCAAGGAGAAGGAAAGTGAGATGAAACCTTTCTCGGCAATTGAAGTTTCTGATGAGTTTTCTCTCACTCTTCGTAAGGGTGAGGATTATGTGCTGAAGACAATTGTCGATGGACGTCTTGAGCCTTATGTGATCGCTCGAGTAAAGGACGGTGTTCTGTATCTCGGTATAGAAAGGAAGAAGATCGCTCCGGAGGTTAAGAAGGATTTAAGAACAGCTCACAGCAAGGGTGTCGTAATTAAAGCAGAAGTTACGGTTCCTTTCGTTAATTCATTGGAAGTCAGTGAAGATGCTGTTGTTGAGTGCGTTGATGTTATTGAGACTGATTCATTTATATTGAAGGCTGCTGACAAGGCAAGCGTTGAAAATCTTACGCTAATCTGCAGCAACGCTGAAGTAAATGTATCAAAGAGTGCATCAGTAGATATGGAAATCAATGCCTCTTCTCTGATGCAGTTCAAATCATCCGGTAGCTCCAAATCATATCTCAAGCATAGGGGAGAGTCGCTTGCGATAGCATCTACAGGTTCGTCAGAAATAGAGGTCATCGTAGATTCGAAGGGAATCGAGGTTGATAATTCCGGAATGTCCAATGTGAAGCTACTTTCCGGAAAGGTCGGCAGTCTCAAGGTGACTGCATCCGGTTCTGCAAAGTTCAACTCGGCAGACCTTCCCGTTGCTTCAGCATATATGATCCAGTCAGGAAGCTCTAAGAGCATCGTGAATGTCACTGATACATTGAAAGTCAACCTGGTCGGCAATTCGACTCTTGAATTCATGAATAATCCGTATATCGATCTTGAGAGGGTGGTAAGCTCAACGCTTACAAGATATAATGAGGCTTCTTCAAAATAAGATGTTTGTACTTGATTCTCACTGTGATACGCCATCTCAGATCCATCGTCTGAGGAACATCCATCTTGACAATGGATATGCTCACGTGGATCTACCCAAGATCAGGAGAGGAGGAGTGGATGGGATATTCTTTGCATTATATGTGCCGGCATCAATGGATGCTGATTCCAATGCTGCAAGGAAATATGCATACAAGCTGCTTGATGGAGTAAAGTCTGCTCTGGCAGATGATGAGAATGCCGTCATCACGACATCTGTAGATCAGGCTTTGGAAAATAAGTCTCAGGGACGCATTTCCATATTTCTCGGACTCGAGAACGGATCTGCGATAGGTGATTCGATTGAGGAGCTGCACAAGTTTCATAAAGAAGGAGTCAGATATGTAACTCTCTGTCATACAGGTAATAACCAGATATGCGATTCTTGTGCGACAAAGGTGAAGCGATGGAATGGTCTCAGTCCGTTCGGCAGGGAAGTCGTAGCTGAAATGAACAGGCTCGGAATGCTTGTAGATGTGTCACATATTTCAGATGAGGCTTTCTATGATGTGATCCGCTATTCGGAGAAGCCTGTGGTGGCGACTCATTCCTGCTGCCGGGCTCTCGCTGATCATCCACGTAACCTGACTGACGATATGATAAGATGCATAGCATCGACTGGGGGTGTAGTTCAGGTGAATTTCTATCCGCTTTTCCTGGATTCTGATTTCTCACGGATTCTGGATGTTTCAGGAATCTTTGAAAGGGGAGAAGGCATTGAAAGTGAATTCATTGCAGATCCGGCAGATCCTGATAAAAGAGCCGCCTGGTATGCTGTGCTTGATGATCTTGCAAAGCTTAAAAGGCCATCGTATCGTAGAATCGTCGATCATATCGACCATATAGTAAGCCTCGTGGGAATAGACTATGTCGGTCTTGGATCGGATTTCGACGGAATTATGGTGACTCCAGAAGGACTTGACGATATATCAGCCTTTTCTCTTGTACTGGAAGAGATGCGTTCAAGGGGCTATTCTGAGTCAGATATCGAGAAGGTCGCTTCCGGCAATTTCTTCCGTGTAATGCGAATCTGTCAGTGATGCTTTCCTGTGTGTTGGTGAGCGACTATGAATGTTACTGTGATGAGTATCAATGAGATACCGATTATTGTCCTCACTCCAAGATGCTCATCGAGGAACAATACTCCAAGTACTACTGCAGTCAGCGGCTGAAGGGCTCCCAGAATTGAAGTCAGGGTAGGTCCGATTCTTCTTACAGCCTTGACTCCCGTGAAGTTTGATATCATAGTTGACCATAGTCCGAGTCCTGCTATGTATAGCCATAGCTTTCCGTCGGTAACTATTGTCAGTCTGCCGTCACATATCAGTCCTAATACTATGAAGTATATGGCACTCAGCATCATAATCCAGGTTGTAAACTTTACGACCTCTATCTTGTCAGCCTTCGTACGCTTCATTATTATATAATATGCGCCGAATGATAAGGCGGAAATTCCAGAACAGATGAGTCCCAGTGCCGTATTTCCTCCTTCTACCGCTACTTCGTCTCCGGATGCGAGTAGATAGACTCCGAATACCGATACCAGGATTGAAATCAGATTTACTACAGATTTTCTTTCTCCGAAGAAAAGCATCATTGTCGCCGCTACTACACCAGGATACATAAAATTTATCGTGGAGGCTATTCCGCTGGCTATATTCGCGTAACCTATGAGGAGGGTAATCGATGTCAGAGCCCTCAGTGCACTGAGCAGGATTATTTTCCATGCCTCATCGAAGGAATTCAGACGAAGGCTCTTCCTTTTGCAGAAAGAATAGATCATCAGAACGAGCGCGGCGATGGCCCATCTGTATGAAAGTACATCAAAATTACTTAGTCCGGCATCAATGAGTCCGAGGCTGAAAAGAGGGGAGAAGCCGAATGAAGCAGAAGATATTATTGCATAGAATACCCCGTTTATCCTTATCCTTTTCCTTGTTTTCTCGTATTTTTTCAATATATGACTCATTTTGCTGAGAATTTCCTCTAAGTAATTGATATATAGTCTGTCAGGTGGCTATATAAGTCGTGTTTATAGTTTACAAGATTTATGAAACAAAAATGTTATAGTCCTAAACAAATATGTTATATGCATTAATTATCAGTATTTTAGCTCGTTTACAAGTTTGACTCTCAAATAGTTCATTGCAGTCGATGCAAAACGCTCGATATTGCGTTTTCTGTCACTTTTGAACACTGTTGAAAAGGTCTCTGTCCCCTTGTCTGAGCTCACTCCGATCCAAACAAGACCCACAGGTTTGTCAGCGGTTGCACCACCTGGACCGGCTATGCCCGAGGTCGCTACCGAATAGTCGCTTCCTGTCAGTTTTCTTACACCTTCAGCCATAGCTGCGACGCATTGGCTGCTGACTGCACCGTAATTTTCTATGATTTCGGCCGGCACTCCAAGGACTCCTGTCTTGACGCTGTTTGCGTAGGAGGTCACGGAACCTAAAAAATAGCCCGATGATCCTGGAACAGAAGTGATCATCGCCGAAATAGTTCCTCCCGTGCAGGATTCCGCTGTTGAAAGAGTCTTGCCGTTTGCGGACAATAGCCGTCCGATGCAACTTTCGAGGGTATCATCCTCGTCTGAGTAGATATAATCGCCTAAAATGGCCTTTAAACGCGTAATTTCGGCGTCTATACGTTTCTCTTCATCTTCTTTCACGCCTCCATATATTGACAATCTGAGACGTACTCCCGTGAGTGCGTTGGGAAGATAAGCGAGATGGATGTCTTCAGGAAGGCTATCCTCCCATTCTTCGATCATTTTGGATAGGGCAGACTCGGCGATTCCGAAGGTCATTACTGTACGATGATGGATATCGGATGTATTGTAATGGATTTTGATGTCTGCCATTACATCGTCCAATGCTCCTAATGCCTCAAAAGGGACTCCGGGAAGTGAATAAAGTGTTGCAGGATGCCCGAAACGGTCTTCATTGAAGCGGAATACCATAATCGGAGCAGTGCCAAGCCTGTTGGGAATGACATCGCAGCTGTCTGGAACGGAAGCTTGTGCAATATTGATGTCAAGTATATCCAATCCTCTGCTACTCAGTATCTTATGGATTATATCAAGCTGTCTCTGATCAGTTTTATATGTTGTAGTTTGTGACAGTTTGGCCAAGGCGGTCTTTGTGATGTCATCCTTGGTCGGCCCCAGGCCTCCGGTAACGATAACTATTTCATTATTAGTCAGTTCGCTTTCCAGAGAATTCACTATTGTATCCAAATCATCGCTTATGGACAGCATTTCCTTCACCTTGATACCGATCCCATTGAGAGCTCTGGAAATATGCGAAGAGTTAGTGTCAACTATCTGACCTATAAGTATTTCGTCACCGATTGTGCATATTGAAGCCTGTATCATTTTCCGGTATTTTCAAGATATTTGATGATATTCTTTATCAATGACGGTCCTTCATATATGAAGCCGGAATAGATCTCTACCAGAGATGCGCCGGCATCAAGCATTGCCTTAGCCTGTTCCGGAGACATTATGCCGCCGACTCCGATGATAGGCAGCTTGCCCTCTGATCTGCTGTGGACATAGCGTACAAGCTCCAGATTCTTCTTGTGAATAGGTGCTCCAGACATTCCTCCGTTGCCGATTGCGGCTATCTTTTCCTGTGAAATGCTTGTCAGTCCGTCTCGGCTTCTCGTTGTATTGCCGGCAACGATGCCGTCTATGCCGGAACGCAGACAGTAATCTATGATTTCATCAAGCTGCTGATGTGACAGATCTGGCGAGACCTTGAGAAGAATAGGCTTATATGTGTCGTAATACATGCGCAGGTCAAGCAGTTTGTCAACTATCTCACCAAGGAATGAAATGTCCTGTAACGCTGTGAGTCCCACTACATTAGGGCAGGATACATTCACGACGAACATATCTACGAAATCATACAGAAGGCCGAATCCCTTCTCATAATCCTTCGCAGCGTCCTCATTGATGCTTGTGGTGTTCTTGGAAATGTTGGCCGCCACGATGACTTCCGGACGGACTTTCTTCAGGTGCTCCACAGCATTCTTTACACCTTTGTTGTTGATACCGAAGCGGTTGATGAGTGCCTTGTCACCTGGAACTCTGAAGCAGCGCGGCTTGGCATTTCCGTCCTGCGGCAGGGGGGTCAATGATCCGATCTCTACAAAGCCGAAGCCGAAATTGGCCATATCATTGTAGTATTCACCGTTCTTGTCCAGTCCTCCTGCGAGGCCTACCGGGTTAGGGAATCTGATTCCGAATACTTCTTTCTCAAGGCTCGGGGATTCCTTTTTATAGATAGCTCTGATAATTGACTGTGCAAAAGGAATGTGTCTCAGCAATGACAGACATTTGAATGTCAGGTTGTGCGCTGTCTCCGGATTGAATCTGAACAGAATCGGCTTTATAAGATGCTTGTACATAATATGAGTTTCTAATAGATGCAAATATACGAAAAAAGTACCGCTTATGCAGTACTTTTCTACATTTCCTGAAATGTTCCGTCATCAAAAAGAATGATGATTTTTGATACTTTTCTCTGTTTTACAGCAGATTGTATAATATCAATTGAAGTATCCATTTCATTCGAGGTTTCTTCAGAAGCTCTCACTGTGTCCACAGCAACGATTTCGGGAACTCTCACCTCGGTTTCCGGCTCTATGATAGGGAACAGCAGATCATCGTCAATATGTACGGAATCTTTGTACATCTTGCCTTTGCCGAACATGAGCCAGTCGATGTTCAGGCGAGGGTAGTTGCTCATCATAGCCTTGATGAAATCGAAGCTTGGATTGTTTCTTCCGGAGAGTACATGCGATACACTCGCGCGCACTACATTGATGTTATCGGCAAATTGTGCCTGTGTGATGTTTTCTGCAGCAAGAAACTGCTTGAGCCTATTGTTCATAGTTGTTTACATTGATGTTACAAATGTAGTAAGAATATTTGGAAATTCAAAGACTTTTCGATATTCAATTTTGTAACGGGTAGGGGATAGAAGTTTAAGAACTACCTAAAATACACTTTAAGTATTATGATTTAAATAAATGATTATTAGTATTATAAACTATGCATTATTTGATTATATAGGCTGTTTTTGCCGATTTTAGCTAGTGTTTTGTCAAATTACATAATCTATTTATTTAATATATGTAGATAAAATACTATAAAATGCTGATTAATAGCATATTACTATCCTACAAAAATAAGCATAATAAAAACTTATGCAACAAATGTATGTGTTACAAAATGAGGGACACAAGTTAAGAATAGGTCTATAATTATTTACAAATGTTAAATATAAATCTTAACTTGTAAATCAGTTATGTGAATCATATTTGTAAATCGAACTTCTTTATGAATATCTGAGGAAATGATTAAATTTGCATCTGTAATTAACAATCAAATCAGATCTATATGATTCCAGAGATTAGGATAGAAGAATACAATTATAATCTTCCGGACGAGCGCATAGCCAAATATC
>JAEIGA010004970.1_pt1 | contig 20419 bp, 13 predicted proteins | sample 9270691 | NCBI WGS metagenome assembly JAEIGA01 (sample SAMN17057246, study PRJNA624740) | gut metagenome | biome: biome; isolation source: fecal sample | host: Bos grunniens | place: China: Xizang | collected 2019 | reverse complement strand
AGGCATCTGGCTCATCATGAAGAAGGGGAAGATGGCATCAGATTGTCCCATGGTGACATCGAGCTCTACGGGATGGGTCTTGTAGAAGGTGTAGAGGCCTGTGCCAATCATGTAGAAGGCAACGGATACAAACACGCTCATGACGCCATTGACCAGGATGCCACGGCCGGCTGACTTCTCGTCGGGAGTGGTGAGGTAGCGCTGGATAACGGTCTGGTCAGAGGTGTAAGAGATAAGGTTGTTGGCCAAACCACCGATGATGATTACCCACCAGGTGGCTTGTGACCATGAATTGCTCCAATCGAACAGACGCAGCTTGTCGTTCTCCAAGGCGATATCTATGCAACCTGCTACTCCACCTTCGGTATTCACGGCCAGGTAGACAACGGCAAAGATGGCTCCGCAAACGAGTATCAAGCCTTGTACCACATCGCCCCAGATAACGGCTTCGACACCACCCATGGTGCAATAGACGATGGTCACCAGGCCCATGAGCACGATGCACAGGTAGATGTCGATACCTGTCACGGCGGTGAGGGCCAACGAGGGTAGGTACAGCACGATTGCCATGCGCACGATCATGAATATGCAGAAGAGGGTAGATGCCAATAGGCGTGTGAAAAGGTTGAAACGTTGCTCCAGTATCTCATAGGCACTGGTGACGTTCAACTTACGGAAATAGGGGAGATAGTATTTTATGACGGGGAAGCTGATGAGCAGGATCATCCATAACATGGGGTAGTAGGTCCAATTGGTGGTATAGGACTTGGCAGGGATGGTCATGTAGGTGATTGCCGAGAGCATGGTGGCATAGATACTGATACCTGCTGCCCACCAGGGGATGCGGCCACCGCCCTTGAAGAAGTCATCGGCTCCCTTCTCCTTGCGCATGAAGTAGACGCCCATGCCTAACATGCCCACTAAGTATAGTACGAGTATTGTCCAGTTGAGCCAGCCGAAGCGCTTTTCGTTGGTGACCTCGATGTGTGTCACATCGGCACTGCGTACACCGGGCATCAGCTCTCCTCCGCTATAGCTCCAACCGCTACCACCCACCTCGGAGGTGAGGCAGGCGCCTGCTCTGGCCAACAGGTCATCGCCAGGGAGGAGGCCCCACGAGTCGGTAATGGTGTGGTAGGTGAGTACATCCTTTCGGAAGCGGTACCACTCGGGCGCGTGACGCAGGTATAGGCTATCCTGACGTCCTGAGATAGCGCTATGGAAGATGTCAAAGTCGACACCTCCGAAGAAGAGTATGTGGCTGTATCCTATGGGGGTGCTGGTGCTACCCACGATGGCTTGGGGGGATTTATGATTTATGATTTCTGATTTATGATTTGCCTCCGGTTGATTGCACTCGGTTATTGCCAGTGCGGGTGAGGTGCGCTTCCATTGTATCGGTGCCGTACCACCCTTCTTCAGTTCGGCAATGGACGAATATACACCATCTTTATGCACTATGGCCTCCTGGCCATCTGCTTGGGGTTGGTATCCGCCAAAGACGAACAGTGCATATCCGGCAGCTGTGTTTTGTACGGCAACACAGGGCTGCAGGCGACATGCATCGGGTAGTGTGGCTGCTATTGTCCACTCCTTGGCCTCGCTGGGATAGGGCAGGGAGTAGACCTCTTTGTTGGGGACACCATTGCTCTGTCCGCCAGCGACCCAAATCATGCCATCATGATAGGTGGCTGCGAAGTTGTCCAATGCCTTGGGGAGGGAGGCGATAGGTGTCGATTCTCCATTCACGGCATTATGGAATACACACTCGCTCAACGAAGTTGAGCTATTCATGCCTCCGAGATATACCACACCTCCGGGTACCTGTACACTGGCTCCATAGGCTATGGGATAGTATACTTTCTGTCCGCCATCGGCACATGGGACATCGGGGAAGTTGCAACCTCCATACGTAGACAATTTGCCCATTAACCAACCTGCATAGTGGCCCGAAACGGCCTTGTCGAGGGGCTGGGCAGGAGATACCGATACTCGATTCTGACCCATGCTGAGCAGGGAGCAGAGGAGAGCTATTGATAAGAAGAAAGTTCGTTTCATGGATTCGTTCTTAGGAGTGTAGGAGTTTAGGGATTATTACTTGATTAACTCCTGACACAATTCATACGACTTGATCATCATACGAGGAATATGGAAGGGGCCTTTGAAGATGTTACCCTTGGCGGGTTGGGCCACTGTGCCGTCGCGATGTAGGTATCCGTACCATTCGCCATATTCAGCATCGGGGAAGTGGGCATAGGTCCATTCACTGATCTGACGATGCATGTCGAGGTATTTCTCGTCACCTGTAGCTTCGTAGGCATAGAGGGTGGCGATGATTGCTTCAGTTTGTGGCCACCAGAACTTCATGTCTTGTGAATAATCCTGTGGAGGTAATCCACGGCAATCGCGGAAGTTGATGATGCCACCATACTGCTCGTCCCATCCCCATTGCCATGACCAGTCAAGAATCTCGAGTGCACGACGTGTGATCTCCTTGTCCCAATTACGATGCTTGGCCTCTTCGAGCATGAACCATGCGGTCTCAATGCAATGACCGGGATTGATGAGGCGGCCATTGATGGTATCGATGAACTCTCCGTTGGGACCAACCATCTCGAGCAATGCCTTGAACTCGGGCTTTACGAAGTCACGCAACGACTCTAATGACTCGTCAATCTGCTGATCCAACACGGGATCTGATATCACTTCGCGGATGCGTGAAGCGGTGTTGATAAGTATCATCACGATAGAGTGTCCCTTGGCCTGTAAGGTGTCGAGATACTTGGGCTCCAAGCAACCGGGGGTGGCAATGAATCGACGTATGTCTTTGAATAGCTTAAGCGCCTTCTCGGCATAGGTGTGATCGCCCGATGCCTTGGCATACTCTGCCATGGCTATGGCAGCAAATGACTCAGAGAAGACGTAACGTCTTTTACGTAGGGGGCGGCCATCAGCTGTTACCTCAAAGTACATACGACCATCGGTGTCGAAGCAGTGTGCCTCGATAAAGTCGATAGTGCTCTTGGCAGCAGCCAACCACTCGGGATTCTTCTCGATAGTATTGTAGGCAAATGATGCAACAAAGGCAAATCTTCCTTGGAACCACACCGATTTGGTACTATCGATAAGCGAACCGTCTCTATCAAGACAGGTATAAATACCGCCATTCACGCGGTCTAATCCATTACTGAGCCAAAAGGGCATGATGTTCTCTGTCAGGTCTGTGCGGTAACGCTCGGCCCATTGCATGAGGTACGATTTCATGATTATGATTTTAGTTAAGTTTCTTTATATATATAATGTATAGCTATTGCGCAAAGGTAAAACATTTTTCGAATAAGTCAAAAACTTTATGATAGCATCTGTTGTTTTTATTGGGCGAGATATGTGTGAGGATTGGTTTATGCCCGACTCTCGAGTGTTAATAGCTTTTATTTATAGTTTGATAAACTAAATCTATTTGCGCAATAGAAAAACTCCCCTTATCTTTGCATCAGGAAAAGAGATAAACAACAAAAAATAAAAGTATAACCTATTAAAACAAAAAATTATGGCTAAGAGTATTAAAGGAACACAGACAGAGAAGAATTTGATGATGTCATTCGCAGGTGAGTCACAGGCACGTATGCGTTACACCTATTTCGCAAGTCAAGCAAAGAAAGAGGGCTACGAGCAAATCGCTGCTATCTTCACTGAGACTGCTGAGCAGGAGAAAGAGCACGCTAAGCGCATGTTCAAGTATCTCGAGGGTGGCATGGTAGAGATTACCGCAAAGTTCCCTGCAGGTGTTATTGGTACTACAATGGAGAACCTCCATGCAGCAGCTGCTGGTGAGCACGAAGAGTGGGTGGATGACTATCCCAAGTTTGCTGACATTGCAGAGGCAGAGGGTTTCCCCAGCATCGCAGCTATGTATCGCAATATCGCTATCGCTGAGAAGGGTCACGAAGAGCGCTACCTCGATCTCTTGAAGAATATTGAAGAGGGTACCGTGTTCAAGAAAGACGGTAAGGTATTCTGGCAGTGCCGTAACTGTGGATATATCATCGAGGCTGAAGAGGCTCCCAAGGCTTGCCCCGCATGCTTGCATCCGCAATCATACTTTGAAGTACAGAAAGAAAATTATTGATTCGATAACTACACGTAAATGTTAACTATGAAAGAGAAGAAGGGGTGCCGTGAGGCAGCCCTTCTTTGCTATTAATAAATTAGCCCCCGTAAGTAGAGTTGTTGCAGGAGTTTGGGACAATAGCTTCAATTATGAGTTACCGTATAGCTATACATTTAACTGTGTTAATACTGCGATGCTCGGCAGAGCTTGCAAGCAATCTTTGCTTTTGCGTAATTGCGGTATTGTCTGAACTCCTGAACTCCAAGAGATGAAACTTAAGTAAATAAAAAAGGCTGCCTCCTCAGAGACAGCCTTTTATTATTGGCATTAATGATTAGTTTACACCGACCATCGATACCTCAATTTCGTTACCTTGCTTGAGCAAGCTCTTGGCAAACTTCTTCAAGTCATCTGTAGTGATGCTATTGAGAGTCTTCTCATAGTCCTTGTAACCATCGTAGCCGAGAGCAATCTTGTTATGTATCATGTTGTCCCAGTATGAGTTTTCCTTCTGGTTCTCAGCAAACTTCTTCAGCATATACTCGCGAACCTTATCAAGGTCTTGCTGGCGGGGACCCTCTTCGGCATACTTGTTCAAGAGGTCGATAGCCATGCCTGTAAGCTTCTCGCGGAGCTCAGGAGCGGTCTGGAACATCACGAGCAGACGAGCCGACTCCTTGGGTACTCTGTTGAGGGAACCACTGGTGCCTACGCCATAGGTGCCACCCTCCTTCTCACGAATCTCCTCGGTGTAGATGATGTCGAGGATTTGCTTGGTGATGTTCATCATGAGATTGTTCTTGAGGTTGTACTTCAACTTACCGCTATATACGAGGTATACGGTAGCCGAGGGTGTAGCCATCTGCTTCTCAAATACGTTCTTGATTTCTCCCTTCTGGATATCCACCTTGGCATCTACGTACTTCTCTTTCTTGCCACCTGCGGGAAGACCACCAATGTACTTCTCGATGAGGGGGATAGCCACGGCCTCGTCGATAGCACCGGTAAAGAAGAATGAGAAGTCGGCAGCATTAGCGAAGCGCTCCTTGTAAATCTCGAGGATACGTGCATCGTCAATCTTATCCACATCAGCAGCCTTCATGTTGAGGGCACGGGGGTGGTTGTTGTAGAACTCCTTGACGATGGTATCGCTCAATGCTGATTGAGGATCGAGCTCTTGGTTCTCGAGCATTGCCTTCATCTTGCTCTTGTATGAAGCAAAGGCCTCAGCATCGAGACGAGGAGCGGTGAATTGCAAGTAGGTGAGCTGCATCAAGGTCTCAAAATCCTTCGGAGTACTGCTACCATTTACACCCTCCATATTCAACCATATGTAAGGAGCTACATGAGCCTTCTTACCAGCGAGCACTTTCTGCAAGTCTGTGGTGTTGAAGTTGCCGATACCATTGTTCTCGATTACGTCAACAATCTGGCTGAGGTTGATAGCCTCACTCTCGTCGTAGAGTGCTGTACCACCTTTACTTACTGCACGCATCATGATTTGGTCGGCCTTGAAGTCAGTGCTCTTGAGGTATACGGTAGCACCATTTGAGAGGGTCAACTGCTTGTAGCCATACTCAGACTCCTTAACCTTCACTACTTTGCCACCTTCGGGCTCTTGAGCGATGAGGGGCTCATTAGAAACCTTGTCTTCGTAAGCGGTGATGTCCTCAGCAGCTACTGAAGTAAGCAATTGGGCAATCTCTGTATCAGTGGGATAGGTGAGGCCTTCCTTCTCGGGAAGCATAGCCATCACTACAAGGTTTGAGTCGCTCATGAGGCTTGCTACAACCTGATTTACCAAGTCTACGGGGAGGTTGGGTGCAAGCTGATTCATAAGAGTGTATTCATTCTCAATGCCAGGAATAGGCTCGTTGTCGATAAAGTGGCGCACATACTCCTTGCAATAGCGCTGGCTCTTTACCTTTGCACGCTCGTTGTAGGCAGACTCCAACTGAGTAAGGTACTCGGCACGAGCACGTACATACTCTGACTCGGTGAAGCCATGACGCTTAGCACGCAACATCTCACGATAGAGCACGGCTACAGACTCTTTCTCCTTACCCTCCTTGGGGATGATAGCACCATTGATAGCGCCCTTGGTCTTAGCGAGGAAGTACTCACCATCGTTCACGAAACCTTCAACGAAGGGTGCATCGGGTTGCATAGCTAACTCGCTCATGCGACCGTGCATCATCTGTGCAAACATGTTCTTCGCATAGTCGATAATGAGATATTGCATATCACCCTTTGCTGCATCGGGGATGGCCTCATGCTTAGCAAAGAGGTAGATGATACCATACTGCTGCTCCTTGTCCTGAGCGATGGCAATGATGGGCTCCTTGTTGTCAGCAACGGGGTAGTATACGCGCTCTGCAGGGTTCTCGGGCATGCGGAGGTCTGCAAAGATGCTCTTAATCTTAGCTTCGATATCATCAACATTTACATCACCTACCACTACGATAGCCTGTTGGTCGGGACGGTACCACTTGGTATAATAATCGCGCAAAGCCGAGTAGGGGAAGTTGTCAATCACCTCCATGGTGCCGATAGGCCAACGGTCACCATAGCGATTGTTGGGATACATCTCCAATGATACGGCCTCCATCATACGTTGCTGTGCTGTATTGCGTTGGCGCCACTCTTCATGGATTACTCCACGCTCTTTGTCGATGTCTTCATCCTCAAGGAGAAGGTCACCTGCCCAGTCGTGCAAAATCCACAAGCATGAGTCGATAGCACCTGCTACGTTCATGGGCACATTGTCGATGTTATACACGGTCTCGTCAATAGAGGTATAGGCATTGAGGTCTGCACCGAACTTTACACCGATGCTCTCCAAATACTTAACTACACCATTGCCGGGGAATTTCTTTGTTCCGTTGAAGCACATGTGTTCCAAGAAGTGTGCCAAACCTCTCTGGTTGTCCTCCTCAAGCACTGAACCTACCTTCTGTGCAATGTAGAAGTTGGCCTGTCCTTCGGGATAGTTGTTGTGACGGATGTAATAGGTCAATCCGTTCTCCAATTTGCCCACACGAACGTTGGGGTCCATGGGGATGGGCGGCATCTGCTGAGCGAAAGCCGCTGTGGCACCTACGAGCAATAACACGAGGGCCATGAGTTGTTTTCTGAGTTTCATAATTGCTCTATTTTAATGTTTAATGAATATTTTCATTTAGACGTAAACTTTATGCATAAACTACATTGGCTCACGTTAAATCGCGCAAAATTAACACTTTTGTTCGAAATAGCCGAGGCTTTAACATTATTTGTGAATGTAAACGTATATGTTAAAACAGTTGTTTGGCATTTCAATAGCTTTTTCGTACCTTCGCCAAAGTATAAATCAATCTTAACGAATATAACCTATGATGAAACGAATACTACCCATTCTCGTCCTGTTTCTCGGTTCGTGTGCCTCACAAAAGTATACTGAGCCGACACTGAAATCGGCTTTGGCTGATAAATTTCACATAGGAACTGCTCTAAGCCCTTGGCAGATAACAGGGCGTGATAGCGTGGCTCATAATGTCATCACCCGCCATTTCAATGCTATTGTTCCCGAAAACTGCATGAAGAGCATGTATCTACAACCTCGTGAGGGCGAGTTCCGTTTTCGCGATGCCGATGCCTTTGTACGCTTTGGTGAGGAGTATGACATGTTCGTCACGGGTCATTGCCTGATATGGCACTCGCAGATACCCGATTGGTTCTTTGTCGATGAGGAGGGCAATGATGTTGCCCCCGAGGTACTTCGTCAACGTATGAAGTCACACATCAGCACCGTGGTGGGTCGCTACAAGGGTCGTATCAAAGGCTGGGATGTGGTAAACGAAGCCATTATGGAGGATGGCTCATATCGAAAGAGCAAGTTCTATCAGATATTGGGCGAAGAGTTTATACCTTTGGCATTTCAGTATGCCCACGAGGCCGACCCAGATGTCGAACTCTATTATAACGACTATAATATGTACTTCCCTGGAAAGCGTGAGGCGGTATGTTGCTTGGTGCGTGAACTCAAGGCACGAGGATTGCGTATCGATGCCGTAGGCATGCAGGGGCATGTTGATATGTTCGGACCCAGCATCGAGGAGTTTGAGGCCAGCATCAATGCCTATGCTGAGGCGGGTGTCAAGGTGATGATTACCGAGTTTGATATGAGTGCATTGCCTTCGCCATGGCATCGTTCGGCCAATATCAGTGACACGATAAGCTATGAGCAACGCATGAACCCTTATACGCAAGGGCTTCCCGAAGAGGTGTCTGCGCAATGGAACGAACGTGTGATGCAATACATGCAACTCTTCATCGCTCATGCCGATGATATCACTCGTGTTACCCTCTGGGGTGTTAACGATGGAAACTCATGGCGCAACGGCTTTCCCATCCGTGGACGCACCGATTACCCCTTGCTCTTCGACCGCCAGTATCGCCCCAAGCCTGTGGTGGAGCAACTTATCGAGGAGCAGACAAAGCAAAAGAGAAAACCTCGCTCAAAAAAGTAAAGCATAAAGTGAGTATATTTACCGAATAAAATGTTATACGATAAAATGTAGATGACTATGGAAGAGAATGCTAAACAAAAATCTCGTTTCGTGATAGAAAACGAAGGATTGGGCTGCTGCCTGATGATAGGACTTATTGCGGGTGCTATCCTGTTGGGCAATGCCATTAAAGCCGTGCGTGCCGATGACCGTGTTGTGTCAGTAAAAGGACTTTGTGAACGTGAAGTAAAGGCTGATAGAGTGATATGCCCCTTTGCCTATAAGGAGGGTGGCGATAACCTGCAAGAGTTGTATATGACCATTGAGGCAAAGAATGGCATCATTATCGACTTCCTTAAAGAGGCAGGTATTGCCGATGCCGATATTTCTGTGGCTGCTCCCAAGGTGTTGGATACACGTACAGAGTGGAGCGGTAGCCAAAACCGCTATACCTATATTGTGACATCGGTTGTAACGGTATGTACAGATAAGGTCGATGAAATCATACATCTACAATCTCGCCAAGGCGAACTTCTACAGAAGGGTATTGCTATGGCTAACAATTGGGAGTATCAGCCCGTGTACTCGTTTACCCAACTCAATGAGATAAAACCCTCGATGATTGAGACCGCTACGAAGAATGCGCGTGAGACGGCCGAGAAGTTTGCTGCCGATAGCGAAAGCGAGTTGGGCAAGATTAAGCGTGCCACACAGGGACAATTCTCTATCACTGACCGTGATAGCAATACACCCTATATGAAAAATGTGCGTGTGGTGACCAGTGTGGATTACTATTTGAAAGACTGAGATTTAGTGGTTAAGAATTAAAAGTGAAGAGGGAAGAGCTAAGGCTTCGCGATGTATATCCATCTAAACAGCCAACTCTTCCCTCTTCCCTTTTAACTTTTTCCTCTATACCTATTGCTCTGCGAGGAATTTCTCTACTTCAAGGGCCGCTTTACATCCACTACCGGCAGCTACGATAGCTTGGCGATAGCGAGGGTCGGCCACGTCACCGGCAGCAAATACGCCAGGAACGTTGGTTGCGGGTGATGCACCTTGAGTCATGATATAGCCTGTCTCATCGGTCTCGAGATATTCACGGAAGATCTCTGAGTTGGGGTTGTGGCCGATGGCGAGGAAGAGGCCGTCAATAGCGATATCGTAATGTTGCTCGTCGGCTTCGCCTTTGCGCTTCACCACATGAGCACCCTCCACACCATTATTGCCAAAGAGACCTGTAACATTGTGCTCAAAGAGAACTTCAATCTTGGGGTTTTGCATCACACGATCCTGCATGATCTGGCTGGCACGCAAGTAGTTCTTACGTACGATAAGGTACACCTTGCTGGCGAGTCCTGCCAAGTAATTAGCCTCCTCACAAGCTGTGTCGCCACCACCTACTACGGCTACTACCTTCTTGCGGTAGAAGAAACCGTCACATGTAGCACAAGCGCTCACACCCATACCGGCATATTTCTTTTCATCCTCGAGACCAAGATATTTAGCTGAGGCGCCTGTTGCGATGATAACGGTCTCAGCCTCAATCTCTGTACCGTCATCTACGGTCACCTTAAAGGGGCGTTTTGAGAGGTCAGCCTTGGTGATGATACCACTACGGAGGCTGGCACCGAAGCGCTCGGCCTGTAGGCGGAGGTCATCCATCATCTCAGAACCGCTGATACCGTTGGGGTATCCGGGGAAGTTCTCGATATCGGTAGTGATGGTGAGCTGTCCTCCAGGTTGCAATCCTTCGTACAGGATGGTAGGGATATTTGCTCTGCCAGTGTAAATAGCTGCAGTATATCCTGCAGGGCCAGAGCCAATGATAAGACATTTTGTTGTTTCCATTTTGTATACTTTTTATGAATTATTTCTATTATGATTCTGTAAATGGACTCATCTTCGTTATCTCATATCTATCACCTCGTCGGCAGGGAATGTCGTTGCTGAGTAGGTGAAGGTTTGCTTGGGAAAGGTAAGGCCATTGCGCATGGTGCGTACTTCAATCTTGTACTCTCTCTCATCAGGGAAGACGAGGGTGATGCCAACAATATGACCATCGCTCTTGATGTATACGCGAAGGCTTGAGAGCTCTTGCTCGTCGTCTTTTGCGGTGAGGATGACCTCATGCACGGGCTTACCTGCTATGGTCTTCTCGCTACCATCTTGTGCGGTAAAATGCTTTTTATAGTTCTTGAGCAGCAGATAGGGATTGATGCTTTGCTGATCCTCGATGGTGGGATTACTGATGTAGAGCTCGCTGAACTCGTCATCATACTGCATGGTCCATTGGGTGGTACCATCAAACCATACCTTCATCTCATCGGTATCGAAATGATAGCTGTTATCTTCCATAAGCAATTTGCCGTTGATATGAAAACCCTCCTCGTTGATGCGGAAGGTGACCTCGGTTCCTTTGTTTTGGAATTGGGCTACCGCCTTGTTGAGCCATACCTCAGCAGCACCTTGCGCTGAGAGAGGTAGGGTAAGCAGCATCGCAAAGGCGATGAAGAGTATGGATTTTATACGTTGTAGATGCATCGTTGTATTTTATTATCTATGTTTAGGTTTTACAATTAAGCGTTCAAATTGTTCAGTCTCATTTCGAGGTCCATCTCATCGGAACAGAGCACTTGGCGTGGCTTGCTACCATCTACGGGACCTACAATGCCGGCCTTTTCAAGCTGGTCCATGATGCGGCCTGCTCGGTTGTAACCGATAGAGAACTTACGCTGGATGAGTGATGTTGAACCTGATTGGTGAATGACAACGAGGCGTGCCGCATCTTCAAACATGGGGTCGAGACGCTTGAGGTCCACATCTTCGAGGTTACTGCCATCGGATGTATTCTCATCGACATACTCTGGCAAATAGAAGGCGGTGGGGTAGCCCTGTTGATTGCTAATGTAGCTGCCTATGCGCTCCACCTCGGGAGTGTCGACAAAAGCACACTGCACACGTACGGGATCGCTACCTTGAAGGAATAGCATGTCGCCTCGGCCAATGAGCTGGTTAGCACCGGGACGGTCGAGAATAGTGCGCGAGTCAATCATTGCCGATACACGGAAGGCGATACGTGCAGGGAAGTTGGCCTTGATGGTACCGGTAATGATATTGGTAGTGGGGCGCTGGGTTGCGATAATCATGTGTATACCTACGGCACGTGCAAGTTGGGCTATACGGGCGATGGGTAGCTCAACCTCCTTGCCAGCGGTCATGATAAGATCGCCAAACTCGTCGATGATAACCACAATGTAGGGCATAAACTTATGTCCCTTCTCGGGGTTAAGCTGACGGTCGATGAACTTCTTATTATACTCGCGCAGGTTGCGTACACCAGCAGTCTTGAGCAGGTCGTAACGGGTATCCATCTCTACGCAAAGCGACTTGAGGGTCTGCACCACCTTGGTGACATCGGTGATGATGGCATCCTCTCCATCGGGCAACTTGGCCAAGAAGTGTTTCTCGATAGATGAGTAGATGCTAAGCTCTACCTTCTTGGGGTCGACCATCACGAGCTTCAACTCAGCTGGGTGCTTTTTGTAAAGCAATGAGGTGATGATAGCATTCAGACCTACCGACTTACCCATACCTGTGGCACCTGCTACGAGGAGGTGGGGCATCTTGCAAAGGTCGAACATGAAGATCTCGTTTGTGATCGTCTTACCAATGGCTACGGGGAGCTCATAGTCGCACTCTTGGAACTTGCGGCTACCGATGACCGAATGCATAGACACCACCTGCGGATTGGCGTTGGGAATCTCGATACCGATGGTTCCTTTACCTGGCATGGGAGCAATAATACGGGTACTAAAGGCTGCAAGTGTCAAGGCAATGTCATCTTCAAGATTCTTGATCTTCGAAATGCGTACACCTGGAGCCGGAGTAATCTCGTAAAGTGTGATGGTGGGGCCCACGGTGGCCTTGATGGAAGATATCTCAATGCCAAAGTTTCGCAATGCTTGTATGATGCTGTCTTTCTTGATGTTCTGCTCTTCGCGGTCTACGGAAAGGAAGTCGTCATTACCCTTGTTGAGAAGATCCATCGTGGGGAACTTATAACGCGAGAGGTCAAGGCGAGGGTTGTAGGGCTCGATAATCTTTTCGGCCTCTTCTTCTTCGTTGATCTCGATAGTGAAGTCGGGGTCAGCAACAGCCTCCTCCTCTTTTTTAGGGAGAGGGGATTCGGGCGTTGTAGAGTCTTCATCTATCTGATCGGTTATTTCAAGTTTCATCTCAATGGGCTCGTCTGTCTCTTGTGGAGTGTCGTCGGTACTCCACTCAATCTCTGTAGGTTGTTGCTCCTCGATTGTAAATTCGATGTTCGAAACCTCGGGTGTTTCTCCTTGGAAGGGAGAAGTAATATCTTCTATTTCATCCTTTCCTGGAAGCAAAGATTTGGGATGCAGTAGCTTGCGTATGACCTCGATGGTATTACTTGTGAGATACATGCAGAAGAGGATAGCTGTCATCACCAACAGGATGATGATGCCGGGTACACCAAACTGACCGCTGAGCCATGCTGCTACATTGCGTCCGTGGTAGCCACCCCAATAGATGGGAGAGGTGGATAGCCAACTGTCTACCGTAACGCTAAGGAAGAGTGAGCCCCACACGAGAATGGTAGCGCAACAGATACCCCAATGCTTGAGGTTGAACTTATAGGTGCGCATTAGGTTGAGACCCAATACGAGCAAAAATGCGGCAATACTATAGGCTGATACACCAAAGTAGCCATTGATGAGTTGTTGTGCGATATGGGCACCACTGCGTCCGGTGGCATTGTTTACCTGTTCGGGCGTGGGGTCTGATAGAACCTCAGTCACCGTGCGTTGCTCTAAAGCACTCTGGTCGGCACCACCATTGAGGATAAACGAAGAGAATGCCAATATCATGTATACAGACACCATCACGCAGAGTAGTCCCACAACGAACTGAGCTGTCTCGTTCTTTATGGTGTTGCGCAAGGTCTGTATCCACTTGATTTCTTTCTTTTCCTTTTCTTTCTTTATCGTTTTCTGTGTTGCCATTGTTGTCTTTCTTCTATTTGTCGTGTGCGTAAACCCTTACTTCAACTTCTCGTTCCAGAAGTTCAACATCTTGGTGAAGATGTGGTAGCGGGTGTTGCCTCCATATATACTATGGTTGCGGTTGGTGTAGTAGTGCATGTCGAACTGCTTGTCGGCCTGTACCAATGCTTCAGAGTATTCTACACTATTGCGTACGTGTACGTTGTCGTCGGCCATACCATGCATAAGCAACAAACGACCGTTGAGGTTGCGGGCACGGGTGATGGCAGAGGTCTTGTCGTAATTCTCACCATTCTCCTGAGGTGTGCGCATGAAACGCTCGGTATATACTGAATCATAAAATCTCCAATCTGTGGGAGGTGCTACTGCAATACCTGCCTTAAATACGGCCTCACCGGTAGACATTGACATCAATGTGTTATAGCCACCGAAGCTCCATCCCCAGATACCGATACGGTTCTTATCTACATAGGGTAGGGTAGCCAAGTACTTGGCTGTTTCTACTTGGTCCTCTGATTCACGCAAACCCAAATCGAGGTAGGTGCAATTCTTAAACTCAGCTCCACGGCCTCCTGTACCACGGCCATCAACACATACTACTACATATCCTTGCTGAGCGAGGAAGGTCTCCCACAATGTACCGCCATAGAAGCCTGCACGCCAGCTATCGAGCACCTCTTGTGAGCCGGGACCACTATACTGATACATGATAACGGGATGTTTGCCTTCGAGTGTTACGGGCTTTATCATGAAACCATTGAGTACGGTTCCGTTTGAGGTCGTGAACTGGAAGAATTCCTTCGTAGGCATGCCGGGTTGGTTGAGTTTTTCTGCCAATTCTTTATTGTCTACGAGGGTCTTGAGCACTTTTCCCTTGACATTCTCGATGGTAATGACAGAGGGGGTGCTGATGTCAGAGTGTGTATGTACAAAATTCTGTAAGTTCTTGCTGAATACGGCATCACTTGTACCGGTCTCAGGAGTGAGACGGGTCTTCTTGCCCTTCTTGTCTAAACGATATACTGCTCTACGCAAGGGACTGGGCTCGTTGCTCTGATAGTAGATATCACCAGTCTTTTCATCCCATCCGTAGAAGTTGGTTACCTCGTACTCTCCATCGGTAAGCTGACGTACGAGTCGGCCGTTGAGGTCATACAAATACAAGTGGTTGTAGTTGTTGCGTTGGCTCTGAAGGATGAAGTTGTTGGGATAGAAGTTGATGTCCTGATAGGTCGCCTCGTTGATATACTGGGGTGACTCCTCACGCAATACCAGTTTGCATATGGTAGATCGTGGGTTAGCCATGTACATATCCATACGGCTCTGATGACGATTCAAGGTGATGATAGCCAACTTCTCGGGGTCAGAGGTGAAGTGTATACGGGGAATGTAGTCCTCCTCATTAATCTGAAGGTCCATCTTGCGTGTTACCATTGACTTGATATCGAAGGTGTATACGCTCACCTTTGAGTTGTCTACACCAGGCATCGGGTATTTATAGGTATAGGCTCCGGGGTATAGGGCATTATCCTCATAGCTAGGTGCCATACCGCGATACATGGCGAAAGAGAATGAGGGTACGTGGCTCTCGATGCTCTTGACATAAGCAATCATCTTGCTATCCGCACTGAACTCATAGCACTTGTTCATAGAGAACTCCTCCTCGTATACCCAATCGGGGATACCATTGAGCACCTCATTGAACTTACCGTCGGTAGTTACTTGTGATTCGCTATTGTTGAACAACAACTTTACCAAGTGGATATTATTGTCGCGCACGAAGGCAATCATCTTACCGTCGGGTGAGAATGAGGGCACTTGCTGAGGACCTCCTGCTGAGAGCGGCTCCATCTTGCGGTTTGCTACATTATATATATAGTAGTCGGCCGTGAATGAACGACGGTAGATATATTTCGTATTGGTCTGAATCAAGATGCGGTCTTCGGCTGGCGACATAATGTAGCCATCAAAGCGTTTGATGTCACAATTGCGGGCTGTGTTTACCGAAAAAAGTGTATCTACTACCTCACCTGTATTGAAAGCGTAACGCACGATGCATGTGCCGCCGCCACCAATCATCATGTAGTGTTCGCCATCGTTCATTGAGCGCATACCACCTACTCCTCTAGCACTATAAGTACCGTTTGTAATCTTACGGATGTCGAGTTGTTCGGCTGCTTGTGTGCCGAGCGTTACCAATACCCCTGCAATGAGGGCCATAAATATTCTTTTCATTTTGTCAAAATTAGCTGTTTGTGATAATCTCGCAAAGATAGTGCAAAAAAAATGGTTGGAAGAAGATTATGCGGTTTTATTTATGTTGTGATGCAAATAAATTTGTATTGTCTTCACTCAATCGATTTTTTGCACTAATTTTGCAGAGTTTTTAGAATTATCAGAAATGTTAGTAGTAGAAACGATAGATAAATTGCATGCTTTTCTTGCTGCAGCACGTAGCGAGGGAAAGAGCATAGGCTTGGTGCCCACAATGGGTGCTTTGCATGAGGGACACGCTTCATTGGTCGAGCGTTGCGTAAAAGAGAACGATGTTACCGTGGTGAGTGTATTCGTCAACCCGACACAGTTCAATGATAAAGGTGACCTTGAGCGTTATCCCCGTACTTTGGATGCCGATTGTGTACTGCTTTCTGCGCTCGGAACAGATTGTGTATTTGCACCTTCTGTAGAGGAGGTATATCCCGAGCCCGATACCCGTATCTTTGATTTTACTCCCCTCGATAAGGTGATGGAGGGCGTGTATCGTCCCGGACACTTTAATGGTGTGGCACAGATTGTGAGCAAGCTCTTTATGTATGTCGAGCCCACTCGTGCCTATTTTGGAGAAAAGGACTTCCAACAATTGGCAATTATCCGCGAGATGGTGCATCAGTTGGAGATGCCTGTGCAAATCGTCGGATGTCCCATTGTTCGTGAGGCTGATGGCTTGGCATTGAGTAGCCGTAATACCTTGCTCGCTCCTGAGCAACGAACCATAGCTCTCGCTATCTCGAAGGCTCTTTTTGAGAGTGTAAAGTATGCCGATGCTCACTCGCTGAAAGAAACCAAGCAGATGGTAGAGCAGGCAATTGCCGATACCGAAGGCTTGGAACTAGAGTATTACGAAGTAGTAGATGGAAATACTTTGCAAGCCGTTACCACATGGGATGAATCCGACTATATCGTGGGTTGCATAACCGTATATTGTGGCAAGGTGCGCTTGATTGATAATATTAGATATAAATAAGTTATGTTGCTGACAGTACTAAAATCGAAGATACATTGTGCCCGTGTTACCGAGGCTAATCTCAACTATATGGGCAGCATCACCATTGATGAAGACCTGATGGATGCCGCAGATATGATTGAGGGCGAGCAGGTACATATTGTGAACAACAATAATGGCGAGCGTTTTGTTACCTATATCATCAAGGGTGAACGTGGAAAAGGTCAGATTTGTCTCAATGGAGCGGCGGCCCGTTTGGTGCAGCCTGATGATGTGGTTATCATCATGGCATACGCGCAGATGACTCCCGAGGAGGCCAAGGCATTCCGTCCGACGGTGATCTTCCCCAAGCCTGGGAATAGGCTCTGAAATCCCCCTACTCGGAATCAAAATGTAAGCAGTTTGCGTCAGGCGTGTCGTAAACTGCTTTTTTATGCTCTTTTAACCGATAGTTTTCAGGGGTTTCCTTTGAAATCTGAAAGATAATGCTTTAATTTGCGTGATAAATCCAAATTAAAGTAGATACTATGTCAAACGTATGTAATCCAAACAATGTGTCGGGCTTGAAACAGGCCGACTTTCAGAAAGATATAGACGGTAAGAAAACCGATCTTTTCATTCTCACTAATAAGTTGGGTAACGAGATTGCTTTCACCAATTACGGAGGTGCATTGCTCACCATCATGATGCCCGACCGCAATGGTAAGCTTGCCAACATCGTGCAGGGTCACGACTCTATCGATAAGGTGATTGCTTCGCCCGAGCCCTTCCTCAGTACACTCATCGGCCGTTATGGCAACCGCATCAAGCATGGTAAGTTTACCCTTGATGGACAAGAGTATACCCTTGCAGTGAATAATGGTCCCAATCATCTCCACGGTGGCCCTACTGGCTATCATGCTCGTGTGTGGGATGCCGAAGTGTTGGCTCCCAATAGCGTGAAGCTCCATTACATCTCTCCCGATGGTGAAGAGGGCTTCCCCGGCACACTTGATATGACCGTGGTTTACACCTTGACCGATGATAACGAGTTTGTTATCGACTATAAAGCTACTACCGATAAGAAGACTATCGTAAATCTTACCCACCATGCTTTCTTCAGCCCGTCAGGTATTCAGAAGGATACTGCTTCGGTGGAGAATAATATCCTTACACTTAATGCTGACCACTATTGTCCCGTAGACGAGACCTCTATCCCTCATGGCCGTATCGACCACGTAGAGGGTACTCCTATGGACTTCCGTACTCCTCATGTGGTGGGCGAGCGCATCGATGCCGATCATGAACAAACCAAGATAGGTGTGGGTTATGACCATTGCTGGGTACTTAACAAGCGCGAACCGGGCGAGTTAAGCTTTGCCGCTAAGTGTGTAGAGCCTGATAGCGGTCGTGTTATCGAGTGCTACACTACTGAGCCGGGTGTACAGGTATACACCTCAAACTGGCATAGCGGCTTCGAGGGTGCTCATGGAGCTACCTTCCCCAAGCGCAGTGCTATCTGCTTTGAGGCACAGCACTTCCCCGATAGCCCCAATAAGGCATACTTCCCCTCTGTAGTGCTCAATCCCGGTGAGGTATACACACAGACCACGGTGTATAAGTTTGGCGTAGAATAAAGGAACTATTTTATAAACCATTTAATAATTAAACAACAAAAGACAATGAGTACAAAAACTAAGAATGGCAACATGGTGGCCATTATCACCATGTTCTTCATCTTCGCGATGATTTCGTTTGTTACCAACATGGCTGCACCCTTCGGTACTATCTGGGGTTACAAGTATGAGTGGGCAGGTATGATGGGTAACATGATGAACTTTGCTGCTTACCTCTTCATGGGTATCCCTGCTGGTAAGATGCTTTCATCTATCGGTTACAAGAAGACTTCACTTATCGCTCTTGGTATCGGTTTCGTAGGTTTGTTCGTACAGTACCTCAGTAGCTTGTTCGGTGCTGACATCCAGGTAGCTACTATCGGTGGTAATCCCGTTGCACTTAACATCTTCATCTATCTTCTTGGTGCATTTATCTGCGGTTTCTGCGTATGTATGTTGAATACTGTAGTTAACCCCATGCTTAACCTTCTCGGTGGTGGTGGTAACAAGGGTAACCAGTTGGTACAGACCGGTGGTACTCTTAACTCACTCTCAGGAACGCTTACTCCCCTCCTCGTAGGTGTGTTGGTAGGTACCGTTACCGATAAGACCAGCATGGGCGACGTTGCTCCCTTGCTCTTCATCGGTATGGGCGTATTTGCTTTGGCATTCATCATCATCTCATTCGTTGCTATTCCCGAGCCCGGTTTGGGTCGTGGTAAGAATGTGAAGTTCGAGAATAGTGCATGGAACTTCCGTCACTTTGTACTCGGTGCTGTAGCTATCTTCTTCTATGTAGGTATCGAGATTGGTATCCCCGGTGAGATGGTATTCTACATCAATAGCCTTGGCTTCGAGGGTTCAGCTGCTGTTGCTGGTACACTCTCTGCTTGCTACTGGTTGCTGATGCTCGTAGGTCGTTTCACTAGCTCACTCATCAGTGGTAAGGTGTCAACTCGCGTACAGTTGGGCTCTATGTCTTCACTTGCTATCGTATTGTTGCTCATCGGTATGTTCTTGCCTGAGACAGCTACTATGACTATCAGCGGTGGTCAGGTTCCCTTGAAGTGTGCATTCATCGCTGCTTGCGGTATCTGTACTTCTGTAATGTGGGGTACTATCTTTAACCTCGCAGTTGAGGGTCTTGGTAAGTACACAGAGCAGGCTTCTGGTATCTTCATGATGCTCGTTGTAGGTGGTGGTATCATGCCTCTCATCCAGCACAACGTATTGGCTCTCAACATCGGTTACATCCCCAGCTATTGGTTGGTAGTAGCTATGTTGGCATACCTCCTCTTCTACGCTCTCATCGGTAGCAAGAATGTTAACAAGAACATCTCTGTAGAGTAAGAAGACATATATATAAGGAATAACACAACCAATATATCCAATATTAAAAAGATAAATACTATGGACAAAGAATTTGTAAAGAAACATTTTGTTGAGCGTTTCGGTTGCGAGGGTGTAGCTTATGCTTCTCCTGGTCGTATCAACCTCATCGGTGAGCACACTGACTACAACGGTGGTTTCGTATTCCCCGGTGCTGTAGATAAGGGTATGATCATGATGATTAAGCCCAATGGTCTCGACAAGGTTCGTGCATTCGCTATCGATATCGATCCGAAGGATGAGGCTCCTTATGTTGAGTTCGGCTTGAACGAAGAGGACAAGCCCGCTGAGGCATGGGCATGCTACGTATTCGGTGTATGCCGTGAGATGCAGAAGCGCGGTGTTGAGGTGAAGGGCTTCGATACAGCTTTCGCTGGCGACGTTCCCCTCGGTGCTGGTATGTCTTCATCTGCTGCTCTTGAGAGCGTATTTGCATTTGCTCTCAATGAGATCTATGGCGAAGGCAAGATCGACAAGTTCGAGCTCGCTCGCGTAGGTCAGGCTACTGAGCACAACTACACCGGTTGCATGTGCGGTATCATGGACCAGTTTGCCTCTGTATTCGGTAAGGCAGGTTGCCT
>JAEIGA010004969.1_pt1 | contig 20420 bp, 17 predicted proteins | sample 9270691 | NCBI WGS metagenome assembly JAEIGA01 (sample SAMN17057246, study PRJNA624740) | gut metagenome | biome: biome; isolation source: fecal sample | host: Bos grunniens | place: China: Xizang | collected 2019 | reverse complement strand
TTACGCTTGTCCCATAATAATAAAATTAATCCTACTATATCAATTTCTTTACGTTCGTTTTGAGTATTAGCCATGCTACTATCTTCTAATAATATTAGTCAATGCGATAATGACGGTTGCCAATGATGCAGATGTTGAGCCTAAGCTTAAGATTTCGGTTGTTTTCAGACGTTCTTTGTCTTTCTTGGGAACTACAATCTCACATCCTGGTTGTACGGCGTTACGATTCATCTTATTGGCACGCGCTACCGTTCCATTCATATATACGATATATGCTTTAGATTTTTTAGCCTCTGTGCTATATCCACCAGCTTGATCCAAATAGTAACTGAGGGGTTTGCCTTTTTTGTAGGAAACGGTATTTGCATACATCACCTCGCCACTCATTTTTACAGTATTCGAATATTGGGGAATAATCAGTTTGTCTCCATTACGCAATGTTACGTCTACATCAGAACCAGGTTTTGCCAATGCTTTATCCAACTCAATACCCACGGGATAATCTGTTTGGTTCATGATTTTATTGCGTATTGATATAGAGTCTTCTTTGTCTTTTGCTGTTTGGAGTGATGTCTCTAACGTTGTTTCCAAAAGCACTTTTTCCTCTTCTGTCATAGCGCGTACTAAGCGGGCTCCCTTAGCATAAGCCTGAGGTGTTAATCCGCCTGCACTTGTAACCAATTCACTCAATCGTTGGTTCTTTTTGGTAAGTGCGTATGTTCCGCCAAACAAAACTTCTCCTTCAATAGTAACATTCTCTTGCTTAAAATATCCAGGACTTTTACGAACATATACTTCATCAAAGGGCTTCAATGTGAAATTAGGATCTCCTTCTACCACTAATCCTTCGCTGATAGCAAAAGAGTAGGTATGTGATATGGTGTCACTTGCAGAAGTTGCCCATGAATTCTTTACGCGACGTGCAACATCGACTTTTGCTGTAGATGCAGCTTCGGTAAGACCTCCAGCATTTACGATAAAATCTTCAATAGACATGTTGTCAACGTACTCATATGTGCCAGGGAATGCAACCTCTCCAAAGATAGTTACTGTTTGTACCTCTTGCATGTCGAAAATGCTTGGAATCAACAATACGTCGTTCTTGCGCAATATGACATCATTATCTGTTCCACTCATTAGATTCTCTAAGTTGATGGCAAGGTTCTCCATTGTGTTGTTAGGATTACGACGATTCAGAATAGCACGATTCATGAATGCTTCATCCTTGAGACCTCCAGCACATTCGATAAGCTCTTTTACTGTATTCACACGTCCATTCATCTGGAACTGTCCAGGACGATATACCGCACCTCTTACCTCTACCATATTGGCAAACGATGGCATAATGGAGTCAACAGATACAGAGTCTCCGTCTGTTACGATGAATTCTTGTTGTTCAGATGTATTGAGCGTGTAAATTTCGCGCTCGCGTTTTCCATTGCGTATGAGACGTACATCCTCTTTGTATGCATTCCCTGAAAGTCCTCCAGCATATTTGAGTAGCTGTGCTAATGATTCATTGTCAAGCATTTCGTAGTACATCGGGCGTTTTACATGTCCTGTTACGCTCACAAGATTCTTATAAGCATCAACCGTTACAACATCATTGTCTTCTAATCGGATTCCTAGATTTGAGTTTCCGTTCAAGATAAAATCATACACATCGTATGTTGCAACTAACTTGTCGTTTCGGAATACTTTAATTTCGCGTAGGGTTCCCACCTCGTTTACACCGCCAGCTTGATAAAGTGCATTAAAAATTGTAGCAAAAGATGACATGGCATATGTGCCGGGGTTCTCAACTTCACCCATTACATGCACTTGGATGGTGCGATTTTGTGCTAAAGAAAGACGAATGTTTGATTCTGGTGTTTCTCCATTGATGCTTGAGTATATTTGTCCTAATTGCTTTTTTAAGTGGCTGTTGGCTTGTGATACAGTCAAACCACTAAGGTGAACAGGACCAAGATTTTCTATATAGATATTGCCATCGGGTGAAATGGTTTCTTGTATTGTTGATTGTGAGGCTCCCCAAATATCAATAGAAACCTCATCCCCTGGCCCCAACTTATAGTTTGTTGGGGTCGGAAGATTGTAACTGGCTTCAAAAGTTACATTTTTGTTTTGGAATATGCGATGGCCGAAGATTTCTTTTTTCTTGGTCTCTTGCATCATGTACATCACGGTAGAGTCGGGAAAGAGAAATCCGATTTCCTCGCTAAACATCGTTTCGCGTTTAGGAGCCTTCATGTTTTTTACAGCATCTTTGTCGCTTTGAAGTTCCACAACGCCATTGTCCTTAGGAGCTGTGCGTGTTCGCTTTTTCTCCGTCATTGTAGAACCCATGCCATTCTTTTCTTGGCTTTCCATCTTACGCTTGATGCGATTAACCTGATCCATTGATACGCCACGACGCAATAGATCTTTGGCTATTTGCTGTTGGCTGAGTCCTTTCTCTTGGGCATCCATTACATATTCTATGACTTGGTCATCAGTCATTTTTTGTGCTGCTAAATATTGTGTACAGCACAATAATAGCAGGAGTATTGCGATCTTCTTCATATTTTATGTCTGAATCGTTTCGTTGTTAGAATTTAGAATTTTTTACCGCTAATGATAGAGAAGGCGGTTTTACATACAATCATGAAATCTCCCCATAAAGATCGTGTGGTTAGATATTCCAAGTCCATATTCAAACGAATTATCATCTTCTCCATTGTATCGGTGTATCCATTGTATAACGTCGCATTAGAGGTCAAGCCTGGTCTCATCTTGTACACGTGTACATAGTGTGGGGCCACCTCCATAATTTTGTCAATGAATACTTGTCGCTCTGGGCGAGGACCAACAAGTGACATATCTCCATTAAGGACATTAAACATTTGGGGTAATTCATCCAAATGATGATCGCGCAAGAAGCGTCCAACTCTTGTCATCTGTTCTCTGCGCTCATCTTCGGTACGTGGAATGCCGAATTTCTCGGCATCTTTTTTCATCGTACGAAACTTGTATATAGTAAAGATTTTACCTTTATAGCCTACTCTTTCTTGCTTATAGATGGCTTTTCCTCCGGTACACAAGATTATCAAATATACAATTAACAATACGGGAGACAGTATAACGATACCACAAAACGATACGATAATGTCGATTATTCGCTTTATGGCACGCTCTGCCCCGTTCATCGCATCTTCGTATGTTATAGTTTGTGTGCTTGTTTCTGTTAATGCATTTTCCATATTCGCAAATCGTGACGTTCCCTATTATATAGGGATAACGTACTTTCTGTTTTTATATTGTGCGTATTTTGTTTTTTATTCAGCGTACAAAGGTACTACATTTTCGGATGAAAACAATATTTTTTATTAACTTTAGGGAAAACATAGGGATACTCGTGCTCATTACAAAATATTAACACAAGTTTTGTATTTCTCGTGTTTATGCGTATCTTTGCGCACCATTTATTAGGACAACATAGTTCTAGCAAGGATTTACCAAACAAAAAAGAAAGAAAATAATTAAGTATTGCAGACTTTTTTAACTAACTGAACGAACCGAAATTATGAAAGCATTTGTTTTTCCTGGTCAGGGTGCTCAATTTCCCGGAATGGGCAAAGATCTTTACGAAACTTCGCCTTTAGCAAAAGACTTGTTTGAGAAGGCCAATGATATTTTAGGCTTTCGCATTACAGATATTATGTTTGAGGGTAGTGATGAGGAACTTCGTCAAACAAAAGTAACTCAACCCGCAGTATTCCTTCATTCCGTTATTACTGCACTTTGTATGGGTGATGATTTCTGTCCCGATATGGTGGCAGGTCATTCGCTTGGAGAGTTCTCTGCCATGGTGGCCAGTGGAACGCTAACATTCGAAGATGGTCTTAAACTCGTTTATGCTCGCGCTATGGCTATGCAGAAGGCTTGTGAAATGCAACCTTCAACAATGGCTGCTATCATAGGTGTGGCTGATGAAACAATCGAAGCTATCTGTCAAGAAATTGCAGAGGGTGGCAATGTCGTTGTTGCGGCTAATTACAACTGTCCAGGGCAAGTTGTGATCTCAGGTAGTGTCGAGGGAATCAAATTGGCTTGTAAAAAACTTACAGAGGCAGGTGCTAAACGTGCTTTGCCTTTGAGCGTAGGCGGTGCATTCCATTCGCCGTTGATGAATCCCGCAAAAGTGGAGCTTGAGGCTGCAATCAATGCTACCGAATTTCATACCCCCAAGTGTCCAGTTTACCAGAATGTCGATGCTCTTCCTCATACAGATTCTGAAGAAATTAAAACCAACCTTATAGCGCAACTCACCGCTCCTGTACGTTGGACTCAGAGTGTACGCAATATGATTGCAGATGGCGCGGAGTCATTTACAGAATGTGGTCCTGGCAATGTGCTACAAGGATTAATCCGTAAAATTAAATAAATCAATGGTCAGCGGTCAATGTTTGGAGCCGTTGGCCGTTGATCTTAAATAAAGTAATCATGTCTAAAATCATCCTTTACCAAATCTTTACTCGCCTTTTTGGCAACGATAATACCAAATGTGTACCTAACGGTAGTATTGAGCAGAATGGCTGCGGAAAACTTGCAAACTTCACTCCAGAAGCTCTTGCCGCTATCAAGAAACTGGGAACTACACACGTGTGGTATACTGGGGTTATCGAACATGCTACCCAAACTGATTATAGTCAACAAGGTATCCGTCCCGACCATAAAGCTACAGTTAAGGGTAAGGCTGGTTCGCCTTATGCCATTAAAGATTATTACGACATCGATCCGGATCTTGCGACTAATATACCCAATCGCATGAAAGAATTCACTCAATTGGTGAAGCGAACTCACGATGCAGGTTTGAAGATGATTATAGATTTTGTGCCTAACCATGTGGCTCGTTGCTATCATTCTGATGCAAAGCCTAAGAATGTTGTGGACCTTGGTGAAAAAGATGATATAAGTCTCTTCTTCTCTCCGAAAAACAATTTCTATTATCTTCCGGGAACTACACTTGGTGGTGAAGTGGATTGGCAAGATTATACAGAAAGTCCTGCTCGTGCCACGGGAAACAATCGCTTTGATGCTTATCCTTCACGTAACGATTGGTATGAGACTGTAAAATTAAACTATGGTGTTAATTACCTCGAGGATGAGCGTACAGATTTCTATCCTTTCCCATCGACTTGGCTTAAGATGAGGGATATTTTGCTCTTTTGGGCAAAGAAAGGTGTTGACGGATTCCGTTGTGATATGGCAGAAATGGTACCCTTCCAGTTTTGGGGGTGGGTAATACCTATAGTTAAGGAGAAGTATCCACATATTATCTTCATAGCTGAGGTGTATAATACTTGGGAGTATTACAACTATGTCAAGCATGGTAAGTTTGATTATCTTTACGATAAGGTTGGTCTCTATGATACACTCGTAGGTGTTATCCGTCATCAGCAATCAGCAACAGATATTACCCGTTGTTGGCAAAACCTTGGAGAGTTACGACATCATATGCTTCACTTTATGGAGAATCACGATGAGCAACGTCTTGCTTCTGACTTTATTGTAGGTCATGGACGTCCAGCTCTTCCTGCCATGCTTGTGAGTGCCACCATCGATACATGTCCCACTATGGTGTATTTTGGACAAGAGTTGGGTGAACGAGGTATGGATTCCGAGGGGTTCAGTGGGCGTGACGGACGCACTACAATTTTTGATTATTGGAGTGTTGATACTTTACGCCGTTGGCATGATGGTGGAACTTTTTCTGGTAAGGAACTCAATGAAGGCGAACGTGATTTGCAAGCGTACTACAGTCGTTTGCTTTACATAGCTCGTGATGAGAATGCCATCTCTGAGGGTGATTTTTTTGATCTTATGTATGTTAATCCTCATACTGCAGATTTCAACCCTCACCGACAATATGCGTTTTTAAGAAAATACAAAAATGAACTATTGCTTGTCGTGGCTAACTTCGATGAAAATGATGCTCAGGTGGCTGTTAATATACCTATTCATGCGTTTGAGTATTTTGGTCTGCCTACACTTGAAACCATTGAAGTAACCGAATTGCTTACAGGCTCTACCAAGCAAGTTGCACTTGATGCCAATAAACCTGTGAATCTTACGGTACCTGGGTGGTCTGGATCAATTGTAAAATTTACACTTCCTGTAGATAAAAAATAAAGGTATGGAAGAGGCTCCTATTTTAAACGAACATAATAAGCAAGAATATCCGCCAGCGCATACTGCAGAGCATATTCTTAATCGGACAATGGTGCGGATGTTCGGTTGTTCGCGCTCTCGTGTAAATCATATCGAGCGTAAGAAAAGCAAATGTAATTATGACCTTTCTATTTGTCCTACCGAGGAACAGATACGTGAAGTTGAAACTGAGGTAAATCGTATTATAGTAGCTGATATGCCTGTAACTTCTCATTATGTTACTCGAGATGAAATTCCGGAAAGTGTTGATCTTAGTAAGTTACCAGCAGAAGCTAGTGAAACACTTCGTCTTGTTTACGTTGGTGATTACGATGTGTGCCCTTGTCTTGGAGCGCATGTGAATCGAACAAGCGAAATAGGAAACTTTCGAATCAGTAGTACCAGCTACAATGAAGGTAACTTTCGTATAGTGTTTCGTGTAGCTGCGACGTTATGAACTGATTTATTTCTGCATATTTTTCTTGTATAGTGTAGCTATTTTATGTATCTTCGCAAAAAAATAAGATATATGCAGATGAAGCGATACTTAGTTTACTTATTATTGGTCTTTGTTGCGAACTTAGGTATTGTTAGAGCGAGTGAACCTCTAAAACGTGAGTTTCGTGGAGCATGGATACAAGCCGTTAATGGACAATTTATAGGTATGTCTACTGATGAGATGCAGGAGACTCTCTCGTTACAACTTGATGCATTGCAACGAGCTGGTATTAATGCTATTATCTTCCAAGTGCGTCCAGAGGCAGATGCTTTATATCTTTCGTACTATGAACCTTGGAGTCGTTACCTTACAGGTGAACAGGGTGTTGCTCCCGATCCTTATTGGGATCCCTTGCAGTGGATGATTGATGAGTGTCATCGTCGTGGAATGGAGTTACACGCATGGATAAATCCTTATCGTGCTAAGACCAAGGGTACTAAAAGCTTAGGTCTTAAGCATCCTTACAAAAAAGATCCAGAGCGATTTGTGCACTATGATGGGATGCTCATTTTTAATCCAGCTTTACAAGCTAATCGAGATTATATTTGTACCATTGTGACAGATATAGTCAAACGTTATGATGTGGACGGATTACATATTGATGATTATTTCTATCCTTATCCAGTTGCTGGACTTGAATTTGATGACGAGCAGGCGTTTCGTGCTGATTCACGAGGATTCAAAGATAAGGATGATTGGAGGCGAGATAATGTAAACCTTTTAATTGAGCAGTTGCACCATACTATACGTGGCGTGAAACCTTGGGTGAAGTTTGGTGTTTCTCCTTTTGGTATTTATCGTAATCAAAAGAGTGAACCTAATGGAAGTCTTACGAATGGTTTGCAGAATTACGATGATCTGTATGCAGATGTTTTGCTTTGGATAGATAAGGGATGGGTAGATTATACAATACCTCAGGTGTATTGGGAAATTGGACATAAAGCTGCCGATTATGAAACTTTAGTGGATTGGTGGGCTAAGTATGCAAATGGACGTCCTCTCTATATTGGACAAGATGTGATGCGTACCGTAAATGCAGTTGATAAAAATAATCCCACACAGCACCAGCAAGCTCAAAAAATGGCTTTGCAACGTAGCTATAAGAGTATTGAAGGTAGTTGTCAGTGGCCTGCTTCAGCAGTAGCTGATAACGCCGGAGGTTATGCTACTGCACTCACGGAGAGGTATCATCATTGGTTGGCGCTACAACCAGAATATCCATTTATTGATAATAAGGCGCCCAAACATGTAAAGAAACTCTGCATAATATGGACGGAAGATGGTCCTGTTCTTTGTTGGACGCCCCCAAAATACAGAGACGAGATGAATCGTCCAACAAAATATGTGATTTACCGATTCGTTGAGGGTGAGAAAGTAAATCTTGAAGATGCTACCAAAATTTTGGGATTTACTACGCAAACATTCTTTCCTCTTGTTTATGAGGGTGGCAAGGCGAAGTATACATATGTAGTGACAGCATTAGATCGTCTGCATAATGAGTCTCGCTCACGAAAAACGAGGATTAAATTATAATACAGGGAAAATAAAACTTGAATATTATGAAACTTACCATCACTTTACATTACAATACGCATTGGGGAGAAGATATACATCTTGCTTTCTGCGATGTAAACGACGTATATAAGTCTTCTACTCATTCCATGCTGACTGATGGTCAAGGCCGTTGGTTTATTACTCTTGAAGGAGATTTCAAAGCTTCATCTCCATATACCTTTATCGTAGTAGAAAATGGTGCGATCAAACGCACAGAATGGCGTCGACATATGTTGCCGGATACTTTGGACGGCCATGTGCATATTAGTGATCGATGGATTGATCGTTCAACACTTGCACCCTTCTATTCATCTGCTTTCACCAAAGCCATATTTGCACATAATATGTATGGTTATACTCCTCATGGAGCAGAAGGATTTTGTATCTGTTGTGAAGCTCCTACCTTGCGTAAAGGACAAGTGCTTGCTGTATGTGGAAACACAGATGTCTTGGGTGCATGGGATACCAATCGAGCACGTCTTATGGAACCACATGGAACTGAGTGGCAATTATGGCTGAATAAGGATGAAATGGATGAGCATTGCGAGTTTAAGTTTATTATATTAGAAAATGGCCAACAGCAGGTGGGTGGTTTGCAATTAGTTGCATGGGAACCGGGTGAAAATCGTCAACTTCATATTGACCGCTATAGTGATGTAACTTTACATGTACTGCGTACCTATATTTTGCGCGATTCACAGGAATATTGGCGTGGCGCAGGTGTAGCTATTCCTGTATTTTCTTTACGCTCTCAAAAGAGTTTTGGTATAGGTGAGTTCTCTGATATTCCTTTGATGGTGGATTGGGCAGCTAAGACCGGACAATGCTTCTTACAATTGTTGCCTGTGAATGATACAACGATGAATCGTAATTGGCACGAGTCATATCCATATAACGCCATTTCTTGTTTTGCTCTTAATCCGGCATATATACGTTTGGAAGAAGTTGGAGTGCTTGCTGATAAAGAGGCTATGAAGGAGTTTCGAAAGCAGCAAAAAACTCTCAATAAGTTGCCTCAAGTAGATTATGATGCTGTCATTACTGCTAAGTGGGATTATTTGCGTCGTATCTTTGCACAGGAAGGTGAACAAACGCTTTCGTCGCCTTCATTTAGTCAATTCTACAAAGAAAACGAGTCGTGGTTACGACCCTATGCTGCTTATTGTTACCTACGAGATAAGTATGGTACTCCCGATTATACCAAGTGGGGTGATGATGCGGTGTATAGTGATGAATTAGCGGATGCAGAAGGCCCACTTTACCTTTTTATTCAGTATCATTTGCATTTACAGCTTAAGCGTGCGGCTGATTATGCTCATCAGCATGGTGTCGTTCTTAAGGGAGATATACCTATTGGTATTAGCCGTACCAGCGTTGAGGCTTGGTGTAATCCCGCTCTTTTCAGCCTTGAAAGTCAAGCTGGTGCTCCGCCTGATGCTTTTGCTCGTGATGGACAGAACTGGGGATTCCCGACCTACAATTGGCAAGCTATGGCTGCCGAGCGTTATCATTGGTTTGCTCGTCGTTTTACAAAAATGTCAGATTACTTCGACGCATATCGTATTGATCATCTGTTGGGGTTTTTTCGCATTTGGGAAATACCCTGCACGACTAAGAGTGGATTGTTAGGACACTTTAATCCTGCAATGCCTCTCACTGTAGAGGAAATTACTTCGTATGGACTAAACTTTTACAAAGAGCGTTATGCTATGCCTTATACTAAGGATTGTGAGACAGATGTTCTTTTTGTGGAAGATCCTTACCAACCAGATTCTTATCATCCGAGAATTAATGGATTCGAGACTGAGTCGTTTAAGGCATTGCCTGAAAATGAACGTAAAGCCTTTTATGCGTTACACGATCATTTCTACTACCATCGTCACAATGATTTCTGGTATGGTGAAGCAATGAAGAAATTGCCAGCTCTCATTGATAGTACAGATATGCTCGTCTGTGGTGAGGATCTTGGTATGATACCAGCTTGCGTCCCAACTGTGATGGAAGAATTACGAATACTTTCACTTGAGATACAACGTATGCCCAAGACTTATGGCTGTAGCTTTGATAATCCCGCTAATTATCCTTACTATTCAGTATGCACTACCTCGACACATGATATGAGTGGAATACGTGGATGGTGGGATGAAGATCCTCAACTGACCCAACGATATTGGAATGAATTATTGTGCCAGCGCGGACAGGCGCCTCAGGAGTGCGAAGCATGGGTATGTGAAACAATTGTTCGCCAACATCTTGACTCCCCTGCTATGTTAACCATTCTTCCATTACAAGATTGGATGTCTATTGACGAACATTTGCGCTTGCCTGATTACAGTTCTGAACGCATCAATGTACCTGCAAATCCCTTTAACTATTGGCGCTATCGTATGCATATTACTCTCGAAGAGTTGCTTGATGCCAATGACTTTAATCGCCAAGTGCATCGTCTCGTTACCCAAAGTGGTCGATAAGGCAAAATAACTTTATAGTACTATCACCATTTATGGCGTTTATCTACGTACATAAATGGTGATAGTTTATATGTGCTCGTTAAGAAATTTTATGATAGTTTCCGTCTCTTCGGGATGGAACCAATGAATACTATTATCACGTCGAAACCAGGTCATCTGTTTACGTGAGTAGATTCGACTGTTTTGTTTTATTTTTTCAATAGCAAACTCAAGGGTGCAGTCACCGTCAAAGTGGGCAAAGAGTTCTTTGTAACCAACGGTGTTAAGTGAATTAAGATGGCGGTAGGGGTAAACATGGCGTGCTTCGTCAACGAGACCATTTGCAACCATTTGATCTACTCGCTGATTGATGCGACTATAGAGTTCTTCTCTCTCTCTACGTAGGCCTATTTTGATGATACGGAAGGGGCGCTCTTTGGATGTCTGTGTGCGAAATGAGGTATATGTACGCCCAGTCATGTAACATATCTCGAGTGCGTGGATAACTCGCTTGGGATTTTTTAAATCAACTATACGGTAATACTCGGGATCAAGCAAACGTAATTCATTTACTAGGGGAGGGAGTCCCTCTTGTTCGTAGCGATCGAGTAGGGCTCTCCGAGTAACCTCATCTACGGTAGGTATGTCATCTATACCCTTGCACACGGCATCAATATACATCATACTACCACCGGTGAGTAACAGGGTGGGATGAGTAGGGAAAAGCTCTTCGGTAAGTTTTAGTACATCAATCTCATATTGTGCAGCACTATAATAATCTGTGAGATGATGTGTGCCTATGAAGTAATGTGTTACGCGCTCTTGTTCTTCTTTAGTAGGTGCTGCAGTTCCGATGGGTATTTCTGCATAGAGTTGGCGTGAGTCTGCAGAAAGTATGGGGGAACCTAGTTGCTCAGCTAAAGCGAAGCTCAATGCAGTCTTTCCTACACCAGTAGGGCCAAGGAGAACAACAAGTGTATTCATAGAGAACCGAGGGTGGACGAGTAAAAAAATAAGAGTGAAGAACCGACCTGTTCTATTTGCTCTTCACTCTTAATGTTAGTTTGGCTTAATAGAGCATGCTTTCAAAGTCTTCAGCACTTCCCATTTCGAAACCATCTGGATCGATTTCGTCAAGGTCAAAATCGTCATCATTTCCGAAATTGTCATCAAGGTCAGTTGCTACAATTTGTGTTGCCATTAATTGATCAAAATCAAGAAGTTGTTGTGGTGCATCACCTGTTTGCTTGGTGCATACTGCTTCATGAAGATCTCTGCCTGTGATGATTTCTGTGAGCTCGATAAAGAACGCACGGTCTGCTAAAGGGTCAAATATATAGAGCAAATGCTGTTTCTCATCTTCGAGGAGCTCGCTTAAGGGAGTCTCTTCCATAATCCAACTATCCATGTCAGAAGTAGTTCCCATATCCTCGAGAGTTACCTCAGTTTCCTTTTCCCAATTGTCGTCACAGATAAAGAATGAAGTCATCTGATCATTGGGATATCCTACGGATTTCAATATGGCGTTATGAAAATCGAGGAATGTAGCATCAGAGTCAATCTGAATTTCTCTGCGGAAATTATCTACTTCGTCAGAGATGATAGTAAAACGGTATACCATAATTATTTATGTGTTTTATTCTTCGTATTTAATAATGCCTCGTTTAGCTCCTTCTACAAAAGATACGATGTATTCTACTTCGGGAGTCATCTCCATCTCTTCTTTTATACGCTCAATGGCCATGGTGGTATTTAGTCCACTTTGGTAAATGTATCGGTAAGCTTGATGGATAGTGTCAATCTGTTCGCGTGTAAAACCACGACGGCGCAATCCTACAAGATTGATACCACAGTATGAGATTGGTTCACGGGCAGCAATGATGTATGGAGGAATCTCTTTGCTGCTCTTGCATCCACCTTGTACCATCACATGGCTGCCGATTCGGCAGAATTGGTGAATAAGTACGGTCGAACTGATGATAGCAAAGTCGTCAACAATAACTTCTCCTGCAAGTTTTGTTTGATTTCCGATGATACAGCCATTACCTACGATGGTATCGTGTGCTACGTGTACACCCTCCATGAGCAAATTATTGCTGCCTACCACTGTTTTTCCTTTGGCTGCAGTTCCTCGGTTGATAGTCACATTTTCACGGATGGTGTTGTTGTCTCCAATCTCGGCTGTAGTTTCTTCACCGCGGAACTTAAGATCTTGTGGAATAGCACCAATCACTGCACCTGGGAAAATTGTGTTTCCATTACCAATGCGTGAACCATATAGGATATTAGCATTGGGCATGATGACGTTATTGTCGCCAATCACAACATTGCGGTCTATATACACGAAAGGACCGATTTCCACATTCTTGCCAATGATGGCTTCGGGGTGTATATATGCTAATGGACTGATATTACTCATTTTTATAACGTTTTAATAATGGACGTTTTTTTACTCTATTCTTTTTCTCAATAGTCTTGCAAACTGATTGTTTACTCGATGTCCTGGGCGATAGGCTGTAATGTGTCCTTTGATGGGCTTTCCGACGAGTGACATGTCACCAATGATGTCGAGTAATTTGTGTCGAGCAGGTTCATTTTCCCACACTAATGGACGGTGATTGATGTAGCCGAGCTTGGTTGCATCCATGCGAGGGATGTTCATGGCATCAGCTAAACGATCATAGCGATCTTGTGGCATTTCGCGTTCGTAAAGTACGATAGAGTTGTCGAGGTCACCTCCTTTGATAAGACCTGCGGCCAGCAAAGGTTCGATGTCTCGTACGAAGACGAAAGTGCGGCAAGGAGCTATTTCTTTAGGGAAGTCCTCCATATGCATGAGGTCAGCGTGCTGATTACTGATGCTGCTTGAATCGAATGATACAATAGTGCTAACAGCAAATTCATCGGCTGGAACTATCTTGAGAGTCGAACCGCTTTTTTCATCGTGATACTCTATAGGTTCAGTAATTATTAAATAATCTTTCTCGGCTTCTTGTTCTACGATGCCTACGCGTTGTATGTTCTCAACATATAGTTTGGCGCTACCTTCAAGGATTGGGAACTCAGGACCATTAACCTTAATGTGGCAATTGTCGACTCCCAATGCGTAAAGGGCTGAAAATCCATGCTCTACAGTACTGACACGTTCTGTTCCATTAGAGAGTACGGTTCCGCGTTGCGTTTCGGTTACATTTTCCGCTAAAGCCTCAATGAGGGGAGAACCCTTAACATCGACACGTTGTATTTTATATCCATAGTTTTCCGGAGCAGGACAGAACTCTACGGTGAGGTTTAGTCCCGTGTGCAATCCTTTTCCTGATAACGAAAAACTTTCTTTTATTGTTCGTTGTTTAGCCATAGTTGGTTTAAGCCTTGCCGTCGGCAAGTTGTTGTTTAAGTGATTCTATCTCTTTCTTAAGAGAATCCATTTCTCGATACATCTCAGGCAGCTTCTTGAAGATGACTGCTGCTCGGGCAAATTGTGTGTGCTCAAAGGCTGGGAATCCCATAACTGCTTTACCATCTTGTACATTGTTTGTAACACCTGAGTGGCCACCTACTTTTACTTGATTACCTATCTTGATGTGGCCGCTGATACCAGCTTGTCCACCTACCATGCACCAATTGCCTACCTTGGTAGATCCTGCCACACCACATTGGGCGGCCATTACGGTATGCTCGTCGATGATCACATTGTGGGCAACTTGTACCATATTGTCAAGCTTTACGCCACGTTTGATGATGGTAGCGCCCATTGTTGCACGGTCGATACAAGTATTTGCGCCTATCTCTACATCATCTTCGAGGATAGCAATACCTATTTGTGGAATCTTTTCATAGCCATTGGCACCAGGAGCAAATCCGAAACCGTCAGATCCTACCACACTGCCAGCATGCAATATGCAACGATTGCCAACCTTGCAATCATGGTAGATAGTTACGTTGTTGTATAACAAACAATTGCTTCCTATTGTTGCATTGTCGCCAATGGATGTGTTGGCTTCAATAATCGTATTGTTGCCAATAACTGCATTTTCTCCGATATAAACAAAGGGACCAATGTATACATCTTCTCCGATGGTGGCTGATGCTGCAATCGAGGTCATAGTGCTGATTCCTTTTTTCTTGGGCTTAACAGACTCGTACAATGCCATCAGTTTTGCTAAACTCTCATATGCGTTGGCTGTCTTGATGAGTGTAGCCTGAATAGGTTTCTCGGGGACGAAATTGTTGTTTACCAATACGATGCTCGATTGGGTGTCATATATGTATGAAGCATACTTAGGATTTGATAGGAATGACAAGGCTCCCTTTACACCCTCTTCAATCTTGGCAAAGGTGCACACGGTAGCATTCTCGTCGCCTACGATTTCGCCTCCGACATATGCTGCTATTTGCTTCGCTGTAAATTCCATCCTATCTTATTCTTAATAGTATGATTGGTTATATCCGCGCAAAGGTAGGAATTATTATTGGTATTTCAAATCTTTATGTAGAATATATTTTGATGTTTGAGGGAGTTGATTGTAATGAATGTGAAAATATGGCTATTGCTATGAGTTGGTGGACGTATTACATAATTCTATCAAATGCAAAACAACGAGACTCTCTTTGTGTTTCTAAAAAAATGGCGTAAATTTGCAGCTACAATATGCGTGTCCCTCGTGGATGTACTATTTGCGTCATATTGTTTTGCATAAAGTTGAAAGGGAATGAAGAATAAAGTTGAACTCAAAGTGCAAGATCTCTTGCAACGGGCGTCAAATGATAAGTTTTATATTGCTTTGTTGCGCGAGAAAGAGGGTACTCGTAGTCTTCCTATACTTGTGGGATTGCTCGAGGCTCAAGCTATTGCCATGTATCTTCGTGAGATTTCTTCCGAACGTCCAATGTTGCATGATCTTCTGGCAGGTATGGCTGATGCTTTTGCTATCAATATTTGCGAGGTATACATTTATAAAGTAAAGAGCGGAGTCTTTTATTCTCACTTGGTGTGCGAACAATATGGGCGAGAGGTGAATGTGGATGCTCGTACATCTGATGCCATTGCCATCGCTTTGCATTGTGGATGTCCCATTTGTATCGATGAGGGACTGCTCAATACGCAATGTATGCGAGATGAGGGTGGTGGTGCTTACTCTATGCCAATTACAGTTATGAATACTGACGTGTTGCGTGGAGTGTTGCAATCGGCTATCGAACGCGAAGATTATGAGCTTGCCGCTCATCTCCGTGATGTGATAAAAGAAAGAGAGGATGCCGGTGATTCAGCATCATGAGTGTTCTCTTTTTTTATGTTGTGAAACTTTAAAGTAAAAGATAAAGATACATGCATCTATTCTATACTCCCGATATAGCCACCACACTTGAACTTCCTCAAGATGAGGCTGCTCACGCTCTTCGTGTATTACGTCTTACCGAGGGTGCTGAGGTGATGCTTACCGATGGTAAGGGATCATTTTATCGTGCTGAAATTGATATTATCAGTGGTAAGCGATGTTATATGCGAATTGTTGAGATTATTACACCTGAGCCTTTGTGGCAGGGACATCTGCATTTGGCGATGGCTCCCACTAAGAATATGGATCGTATCGAGTGGTTTGCTGAGAAGGCGACAGAGATTGGTTTCGATGAGCTGACATTTCTTGATTGTCGTTTTTCTGAACGTAAGGTCGTGAAGACTGAACGTGTGGAGAAAATTCTCGTTTCGGCAATGAAGCAATCGCTTAAGCCAATGTTGCCAGTTTTGAATGGTATGATTCCATTTGATAAGTTTGTTGTTTCTCCTTTTAATGGTAAGAAATTTATCGCTCACTGTTATGAGGGCGAAAAGCAACCATTAATGCAGGCTTTGCAACCGGGTGAGGATGCTCTTGTGCTCATTGGTCCTGAAGGTGATTTTAGTCCTGAAGAGGTGCAGAAGGCTATCGCTAACGGATTTCAACCCATTACTTTGGGGCGTTCAAGACTTCGTACAGAGACGGCAGCATTGGTCGCAGTACACACGATGAATCTTGTTAATAATAAAAGTTAAGGGGAGGGAGTTCTCTCTGACGCTTTCTATAGATATATGCGATATTTTATTACTCTATCTTACGATGGTACCAACTATCATGGTTGGCAAATTCAGCCCAATGGAAATTCTGTACAGGAGACATTGACCAAAGCTTTGTCAACACTCTTGCGTGAGGATACGTCCATTGTTGGTGCGGGTCGTACAGATGCAGGTGTGCATGCTTTGAAGATGATTGCTCACTTTGATACAGAACGTGAAGTCGATTGTGCTCATTTGGCAGATAAACTTAATCGACTGCTCCCTGCCGATATCTCCGTTTTGCAAGTGTGTCCTGTAAATGTCGATGCTCATGCGCGTTTTAGTGCTACTTCGCGCACGTATCACTATTACGTGTCTACAGCTAAGAATCCCTTCAATCGTCATCGTACCATGCGATTGTTTCATACTCCAGATTTTGAGCGCATGAATGAGGCGGCTCTCCGACTTTTCGATTATATTGATTTTACCAGTTTTAGCAAGTTGCATACTGATGTGGCTACCAATAATTGTCGCATTATGCAAGCTCAGTGGCAACAGGTTGACGAACATGAATGGCGCTTTGTGATTCAGGCTGATCGCTTCTTGCGCAATATGGTGCGTGCTGTGGTGGGTACACTGCTTGAGGTTGGGCGTGGAAAAATGACTATCGAGGAGTTTTGTCAAGTGATAGAACAGAAGAATCGTTGTAGTGCAGGCACTTCAGTACCCGCTCATGCACTGTTCTTGGTTGATGTGACCTATCTTGATGCTATTTATGACTTAGATGCAGAATGCTCAAAATGATGTTGCTTTTGTCAAATATTCAGTCGTTTACATAATATTTATTCATTAAAAAGTCATAAGTTTTTATGCAAATCCTTAAAAAGCATGTTGCATAACATAAAAACGAATTGCAGGTTTTTTTGTATGTACGATTAATAATTGCTACTTTCGCAGCGTTTCTTGTAACAAATGGCAAGAGACGCTGTAATTTTAACAATAAAATGCAATACTATGAAGGTTTATAAGACTAACGAAATTAAAAACATTGCCCTTCTTGGCAATGACGGATCAGGTAAAACCACCCTCACAGAAGCTTTGCTCTATGAGAGTGGAGTTATAAAACGTCGTGGTAGAATCACTCAAAAGAACACCGTCAGCGACTATTTCCCTGTAGAGCAGGAGTATGGCTATTCGGTATTTTCTACTGTATTCAGCTGTGAGTGGAATAACAAGAAATTGAATATCATCGATTGTCCGGGTAGTGACGACTTCGTAGGAGCTGCAACATCGGCCATTACGGTGACCGACACCACTATCTTATTGCTCAATGGACAGTATGGTTCTGAGGTGGGCACACAAACTCATTTCCGTTATACCGAGCAATTGGGCAAACCCGTCATCTTCCTCGTAAATCAACTTGATAACGAGAAGTGTGATTATGATAACATTCTTGAACAACTTAAGGGTATCTATGGATCTAAGGTGGTTCCTGTACAGTATCCAGTTCAGACAGGTCCTGACTTTCACGAACTTATTGATGTGTTGTTGATGAAGAAGTATTCATGGAATCCCGAAGGTGGTGCTCCCATTATCGAGGATATCCCTGCTTCAGAGATGGAGAAGGCTAAGGAGTGGCATAAGGCTCTCGTCGAGGCTGCTGCTGAGCATGATGAAGGTTTGATGGAGAAGTTCTTCGAGACCGAATCGCTCACCGAGGATGAGATGCGCGAAGGTATCCGTAAGGGTATGGTAAGTCGCGGTATATTCCCCGTATTCTGCGTGTGCGCAGGTAAAGATATGGGTGTTCGTCGTTTGATGGAGTTCCTCGGCAATGTAGTGCCTTTCGTTGACGAAATGCCTGCGGTTGTTAATACTAAGGGTGAGGAAATTGTTCCCAATCCCGAAGGTCCCACTTCACTCTATTTCTTTAAGACAGCTGTAGAGCCCCACATTGGTGGTGTACAATACTTCAAAGTCCTCAGTGGTAAGGTGCGCGAAGGCGATGATCTTACTAATGTTGATCGCGGTTCTAAGGAGCGTATGGCTCAACTCTTTGTTTGCGCTGGTGCAAACCGTTTCCCTGTAGAAGAACTCGTAGCTGGTGATATCGGTTGTACTGTGAAACTCAAAGATGTAAAAACAGGTAATACGCTTAATGGTAAGGATTGCGACTGGCAGTTCAACTTTATTAAATATCCTAACGCTAAGTTCTCTCGTGCTATCCGTCCCGAGAACGAGGCTGATATGGAAAAGATGATGAGCATCCTCAATCGTATGCGTGAAGAGGATCCCACGTGGGTGGTTGAGCAGAGCAAGGAGTTGCGTCAGACAATCGTTCATGGTCAGGGTGAATTCCATCTGCGTACTCTGAAATGGCGTTTCGAACATAACGAAAAACTCCCCATCCGCTTTGAGGAAACACGTATTCCTTATCGTGAAACAATTACAAAGGCTGCTCGTGCCGACTATCGTCACAAGAAACAGTCAGGTGGTGCTGGTCAGTTTGGTGAGGTACACCTTATTGTAGAGCCTTACTACGAAGGTATGCCTATGCCCGATGTATATAAGTTCGGAAATCAAGAATTTAAGATTAGTGTGAAGGGCCAGGAAGAGCATACTTTGGAGTGGGGCGGTAAGCTCGTATTCGTTAACTCTATCGTTGGTGGTAGTATTGACACTCGCTTCATGCCTGCTATTCTTAAAGGTATCATGAGTCGCTTGGAACAGGGACCGCTTACCGGTTCATACGCTCGTGACGTGCGTGTTATCGTATATGATGGAAAGATGCATCCGGTTGACTCTAACGAAATCTCATTCATGCTTGCTGGTCGTAACGCCTTCAGTGAGGCCTTTAAAAATGCTGGTCCGAAGCTCCTTGAGCCTATCTATGATGTTGAGGTGCTTGTGCCTTCAGATAAGATGGGTGACGTAATGGGCGATCTTCAGGGTCGTCGTGGTATGATCATGGGTATGAGTAGCGAAAATGGTTACGAGAAGCTCGAGGCTAAGGTTCCCTTGAAGGAAATGTCATCATATTCAACCGCACTCAGCTCACTTACTGGTGGTCGTGCTTCGTTTAATATGAGTTTCTCAAGCTATGAACTTGTTCCTATGGATGTGCAGGATAAGCTCGTCAAGGAGTTTGAGGCTAAGCAACAAGCAGAGGATTAAGCTTGTTGAAAAATGAATGTACTGTTAATGATTAAATGTAGTACAATATAAATAAAAACATCCTTTCTTTGAGAATACAATCTTTAGTTATTCTCGAAAAGGCCGTTCGTTGAGACAACGCGCGGCTTTTTTTATTTCTTTCTTTAGGAATGTGGTTTCCTATAAATAAAAAAAACCGGCTAAAGTGTTTTTAGTCGGTCTTTTACTTTGTAGCGCCTACGGGAATCGAACCCGTGTTCCATGCGTGAGAGGCATGTGTCCTAGCCGCTAGACGAAAGCGCCGTTTTAAACAAAAAAAACAGAGCGGAAGGAGGGGGATTCGAACCCCCGGTACGGTTACCCGTACGTCAGTTTAGCAAACTGGTGGTTTCAGCCACTCACCCATCCTTCCTGATCTGAATTTCTATGCATTTTTGTTTGGTCTGACACTCGCGAGCGCCCCGCCTTTCTCAAATGCGGTGCAAAGGTATGTGTATTTTTTTTCTCTTGCAAACTTTTACGAAAAAAAGTTTTAACTTTG
>JAEIGA010004968.1_pt1 | contig 20425 bp, 16 predicted proteins | sample 9270691 | NCBI WGS metagenome assembly JAEIGA01 (sample SAMN17057246, study PRJNA624740) | gut metagenome | biome: biome; isolation source: fecal sample | host: Bos grunniens | place: China: Xizang | collected 2019 | reverse complement strand
GAGGTACTTACCATTGTAAGTAATCTGGAGGTCGCACGTCAAAACCCAACACAGTTCCGAAAATGTATTCTCGACGCTGCCAATTTGGTAGATAAACTGAACGGTGGTGATTCTGATGTTTGACCATTACAAAAGCCGTATGGCTCATAGGGGCGCAAATATGAGTGAAATGCTCCGTATGCAGTCCAATATGGTAATTGAGCAAACTTGGGATCGAGATCCTAATTATCGCAGAGTTTATGTTGTCAAGGTGAGCAGAGGCTTGCCTGAAGTTACAGACAAGCATGAACTCGTCGATGTCAAATTTAATGTTGATACCTACCAAAAGGCTGGCTCTGATGAACCGGCATATCACCTTCAATTCCGTCACGGTGCTGAAAAGTGCAACCCAGATATTGGTGTTGGGTCGTATGTTTATATGGCTGACGAGGATGGTGAATGGAAGTGGTGGTTGATAACGATGCTTGACGAAAGACCACAGTTTAGGCAGTATGCAATCAATGAGTGTAACTGGAAGTTCGGCTGGGTGTCCGATGGTAAGATTTATTACCATTTTGGCGTTCTTCGCAATGGCAGTTCGACGCGCGAGGTTGATGAAAACTCGTATACCTCTGTGGTTAATGGCAATGCTATCGCTTGGATGTCAACCAACGCAGACACGCAGTTAATTGACCACAATCAGAGATTTTTGATTTCCGATTATGATCGCAAAACTCCTTTGTGTTTTGGTGTTGGCAACATTGTTGATACCATGCCTATTGGCATAACCAAGTTTGTGTTGAGTCAGCAGACATTCGATCCTGCCCACGACAACGCAGATTTGATGTTGGCAGACTACTACGCTGGCGGTGTTGAACCCACAGAACCTGACATCGAACAAGAGCTTTCTGGCACAGCGTCTATTACCTTCTCTGGTACTAAGCCTACCGTCAAAGTTGGCGGTTCTTACAAAACCTTTACACCTGTATTCAGTATGGAGGGAACGACGGTTGCTAAATGGTTAGTTAGCGATGAAAATGGTGACGTCAGTGGTGACGCTGAGAATTACATCATTGAGTATGAGGGCGAGTTGCTTAAACTCAAAGTCGTAACAAACTACTACTTGATAGGAAAAATTCTTATCGTGCAGGTTGTAGGTAGTGACGGCTCGACGGCAGAAGTTAGCGTGGAGGTGATTGGTTAATGAGGCGTGACATACAAAAAGTGGATGATGATATTATTCGCAAGAAACGTATCATTGAACAAGCACTTTATTCTGACCCAGATATTGTGGAAGTTTTAGACGATCCCGATATCGATCCATCTTGTCCTGAGGATTTATTGTATAGTTCGATATATCCGTTTATACGAATCCCGGGCACACAAGACAAATCAAAAAATTACATTACCTTTTCTATTAGCGATATGGGTCTATCGCCACGAAATGAGGTAATGAAAAATCAATATGTTCAGTTTGTTATATTTGTCCATAAAAACTTGGCTAAGACTAATTTTGGTATGGCTAGGCATGATTGCTTAGGGTATCTTATTCGAGATACATTCAATCTTTCGAATATGCTCGGCGCACAGATGAATCTTGTGAGTAACGCCGAGGGTGCCACAGACACAGACTATCTTACTCGCACATTGAAGTTTGAACTCATTGATGACAATTCTACTAAGCCACTTAGAACTAATCCTTACGATTTTCGGAGGTAAGTTATGGAAGGTTTCCAAGTAGACGAACTCAAACTTTATATGTCTGAGGATATAAAAATTGCTAACGGTATCGTGCTGAAGTGTCCTAAAATTCGAGACGTTGCGGAGTTTGGCGAGAGTGCTTATTTTGCAGTAGCACAACAACTTTGTGCTACACCTAGTAGTATGATGGTGCAATTGGATGATATGAAACTTAATTATATGAAAGTTAAGGATTTTGAACTTTTTATGATGCTTTGTCAATCTTTCAAGCCGGAATCAACTCGTCTTCTTCTTGGGGATTTGGATTTGACCAAATTCAAGCCGCACCAAGTTGGCGACACCGAAGAGGTAATTTTGGTTCACGAAGACACCAAGAATGATGAAAATCCTATTGTGATTAGTCCAATAATTTATGAGGTTCTTACGACCTACATTCGCCGAATGCACAATTTCAAGAAAGAGGTCAAGAAGGCTGGTAACGAGATTACTCGTAAGCAATTGATTCGTTTGGCTCGTCAAGATGCCGAAATGGCGAAGAATAAGCCGCACGAGTCTTTCTTAAGACCTGTGATTTCTGCCGTGAAGTGTAGGCAGGGATATAGTATGGATTATATAAAACAGATGGGAATATTTGAGCTTATGGACGATTAAGTAATTAACTTTAGTTATTTACATAGTCCGCTACATTTGGAAACATTGTAGTGTATTCCTTCGAATATGCTGGAAACCCTTTAGAGCCATTCTACCACAATATAAAAATGAGATATGTTTTATATGATGGTTTGAAAAATGAATGGATTAGGTAATCAGCAGGGAAGAACTGATGAGGTTCGCCCTCAACGACTAGAGCTGAAATGCTCGTAGGGCAAGTGCCCGAAGTGAAGGACGCCTAAGGTTACTTTGTAAATAAATTGTAAATATTTTCAATTTTATATTGAATTTTTCAAATATTATGTTATAATATTTACAGTACAAAATGATTATGGTGAATGATATAGTCTATACTCTTATGAAAGTAAGAGAAAAATTATTTATATTAATTTAATAAATTCGCTGGGACAGCGGAGTAGCTACCGTTTCAGTCGGCCTTCAAACGGCTGATTACCAGTGTTTTTATATTGTGTTTTTTGAAGGGAGACATAATTATGCCAACAACTAAAATTCCAAAATGTGAATATGAAAAAATTATTAATATGAATTTAGGCGGAATGAAACATAAAGATATAGCACAAATATATGATGTGAATCCGTCTACAATTACTGATATTTTAATTCGGTGTGGAATCAGATCTAATACAAGTAACAACACGCCCGTTCCTGAGTCTGTGCATGACGATATTATAAAGTTGTATGCAGATGGTAATAGCCAAGAAGCTATCGCAAAAATATATAATACATCGCAGAAGAACATTGGCAATATCTTAAAACGGCATAATGTGCAGTGTAGACATCAACCGTTAAATTTTACGGAAGATGAGGTAATGCAGATGTATGAGATGTATTGCAATAGAATAACAACAGATGAGATTGGTGCGCAGTATAATATTAGTCGTGATAGTGTTTATAATTTGTTTGAAAAATATAATCTGCAAATCAGAGAGTTCGCCGACTCACGCAGAGAATACAATTTGAATGTACATTATTTTGATGAAATTAACACTCCGAACAAGGCTTATATTTTAGGGTTGCTATACGCAGATGGGTGTAATAAAAGAAATAAGTATCAGGTTGATTTGTCGTTACAAGAGTGTGACAAACATATCTTGGAGGACATTAGTAAGGAAATTGAAACGGATAAACCGCTTCAATTTAAGCCATATAAAGATAAGAATCCTAATCACAAAGATCAATACAAACTTAGTATTACAAATAAGCATGTCTCAGATGTTTTATGTGAGATCGGAATGGTAAATGCAAAAAGTTTGGTTTTGGAATTTCCAGAATCTCTTAATGAGGAGCTATATCCTCATTTTATTCGGGGGTATTTCGATGGAGATGGATGCTTGTATTTAGGCAAAAATGGAAGAAATCCAGAAGTCAGTATTGTGAGCACTATAATGTTTATTGAAAAAGTGAAAGATATTTTGGATGAAAAACTTGGGATTTCAATGAAGATAAAAAGCCAAAAGCAATATAAACCCATAACTAAGATTGGCTTAATTACGGGAAGAAATCAAATTGCCTTATTTTTAAATTGGATTTATCAAGATGCGGATTTGAAATTAAATAGAAAATATCAGAAATATTTACAGTTGATGGAGTCGTATAAAAATATAGATAATTCTTGTTCGAATTAACGCTTTGAACAAGTAATACGCAGTTAAGTAGGCTCAATATTATTATTCAGGCAGACGCAGCACTAGGAGCTTGTTATTCTGGGTTCTGCGATACCAAAAAAATGGACAAGACAGTCCTTAACTGGACAAGAAATATTGTCGATGATGACAATGATAAAGGCAAAGCAATTGCCGACGGTGTGGTTAGATAATCACACCTCTTTTTAATATAAAGATTTTATTTTATGGAGGAAATTATTATGGCACAATTTGCATTTGACAGAGCCATTTCCGTGGCTGCAACTTACGCAGGCGCTAACGCCGCAAAGGGTACTACTGCTGGTCAGCTCGCTTTCTGGGCAGAACAGATTACCGAGCCTACCCTGAACTTTACATCTGAAACCGAAGAGATCATGGACGCTCGTAACAACGTCGTTATGGTTCTTCAGAACGGTAGAGGTGCTACTTTCGGTGCTTCTAACGCATTCTTCAACACTTCTATCCTTGCTGCTCAGACTGGTGGTAAGGTAGAGGATGCTACCGGTGCAACCATCTCCAAGTTCGAGATGTTCACCGCAGGTGAGGGTGGCGCTGCTACTCTGACTTATACTCCCGTTGGCGACGTTGTAATTTATGAACTCAACACCGACGGTTCTTTCAAGACTGCTACCGCTTCTGAGACTGTAAAGGCTGAGGGCAAGGCAGTTACTGGTGGTACTAAGGACGCTAAGTATCTGGCAGTTTATGACATCGAAGCTCCTGCAGGCGAGAGAATTACTGCTCTGGCTGACGCTGAGAACGAGCTGCTTGATGTCACTGCAGAGGTTCTGCTTCGTGACCTGTGCTCTCAGGAAATCTACTTTGCTTTCCTGTTCATGAGAGGTAAGCTCTCTGGTGAGGCTGAGTGGGGCATGGCTAGAGACGGTGCTCATGCATTTGAGATTACTGCAATGCCTGCTTACTGCGACGCAGAGAAGAAGCTGGTAGACATCGTTATCGTTAAGGACGAGGCTCTGAGAGCTTAATCAACCCTGTATGTTATTGGGGAGTGAAAACTCCCCTTTAACATTATAATTTAGGAGGTATATATGAGCGTTCATGTATGCAAACAATGCGGCTTACTGTTTGAATATTGCAGACAGTGCGTGTTTAAACCAATAAAATATAAAGATTTAGGATTCTGTAGCAAGAAGTGTCTTGAAGAATCCAAAAAAGAAGTTGTCCCAACAGAGGACGTAGAAGTAGTTGTAATTGAGGAGGATACACCTACGCAAAATGAAGACGCGATAGAGTATCCTTATTTTTTTACCGCTACCGAAGAAGAGATAATCGAAGAAAAAGAGGAGAACAAAAAAGATGATTGTGAGCAAAATTACGGGGAAAACATACAGCCCGAGCGATGCAGTATATCTGACGAATCCGATTCAGTGTCAGCGCTATTTTAAGTTTCTTGGCGACGATGCGTTTTTGGATATATTGTATTCTTCTGAAAAGAGAGAGGATGCCCTCGTGTTCGTATGGAAGAAATGTCCCGAGACAAGAGAAGCAAAGCAAAAATGGGATAATCACGAGCTGTGATCCCATTAATTTTATAAAACAAAGAAAGGAGTTGATGCGACGTGCAGATTTTTGTATTTAACTGTGCGAATTTTCGTATGCGCCGATTCACTTCCGGCGTAATTTACGCCGGCTCCTATCCAAATACCGTATTCAAATTCAACTTCAATACGCCCGACTGGGATATATCTCCAACTAAGACCGCTGTATTCAGTTATCGTGGCAAGAACTACCGTGAACCATTGGATGAATATAATATGTGCAAAGTGCCAGAAGAAGTTCTCCATGAGGGATATTTCTTAATATCAGCCGAAGATGGTCGCGGACTTCTAACAAACAAGATCCGAGTGCCGGTTTCTCCAATACCAGAAGAGCTTGCGCCGGATATTCCTGGTGGCGGTTGCGATTGTGGCCCGAGCATAGTTTATGTTCCGGAAGTTAGTGAGAGAAAAATTTTATCTTGGACCATTCAAGAAGTTACAGAAAATATGCCGGAGATACCACCGACAGATCTAAATCCACATGATGAATGGACGGAAGACGAGACCGATAGCGATTATATTTGGGAAGAGGAATGAGGTGGATTAAATGGCTCAAAATGTAAGATTTGTAAAAACAACAAAAGAAAAGTGGCTTAACAGAGAGGAATATGATACTAACGCACTATATTTCTGCGAAGACACAGGAGAGATGTTTAAGGGCTCATGTGTGTATACCCATGGTGTAACCGTGGTTGCCACCAAAGCTGATTTACCCTCATGCCCTTGTGCCGCAGATGGCGTCGTATATTTTGTGGCTGAGACCGGAAGCGGTTATATGATGTCACCCGATAGAACGGAGTGGCTTCAGACAATTTATGCACCAGTAACGGATGCGTATACAATTCCAGAAAGTGAAATGTATACAACTGTTACTACAGTTGGTGCAGTAAGAGATGTGGAAAAGAAGATTTATGATTACATTGCCCAAGAGATTAACGCTAGCGGCGGATGTGTTTGGGAAGAAATGTAATATGATTTTGTTGGTAAGTCTTAAACGACTTTCCATATATTAAATTTTCAGAAAGGAAGACGAAAATTATGGGAGTAAAATTTATAAGCGTCAAGCTGAAATCTGCATTTTTGGCGCTTGAAAACAAAGACGCTTCCACGCTGTATTGGATAGCCGAAACATCTGAACTATTTAAGGGTGATCAATTGTTCGGTACTGGCGCAATTGCGACTGAACAGGTTGCGGGTCTTCTGTCCGCAGAAGATTATGCCGAACTCAAGAAGCTAATTGCCGCAGGCCCAGCATCTACTTTAACGCCTGTTGATGGTTCGTTAGTTATTTCAGATAGTAAAATTGGAGTCAACATTTCCAAGGCTACCAATAACCTTCTCGCCGTAAACTCTGATGGTTTGTTCGCAACAATTGATTTGCAGCCTATTGAACAGAGATTGGCAGAGGTTGAAAAACAAGTTGTTGGCGGTATCCACTACAAGGGCTCTGTGCCTACCGTAGAAGATTTACCTACGAATCCTGCTCAGGGTGACTTGTATGAAATTGCAGCGGATGGTTCGGAATACTGTTGGAACGGCGAAAAATGGTTTGCGTATGGAACCTCTCATTTCCAGCCAGTGACCGGCGCCGGAATTGACATCAAAGGTAGTACTATTTCTGCAAAGATTAGTGCTGCAAGCGGTAACGCTTTGGTGATTGCAGAAGACAACGGCTTATTTGTACCAAAGTGTAATTTTACAGATAAAGATCGAGTCGTTCTAGACACATTGCCGATGCTTTATGTTACAAACGACGAAATGAATAATGCAATTTCTCGCGCTATGGAGAATAATTGTATTGTTTGGGAAGAGCTTGGTGCCGACGTTGGTGTTGCAAAAATAGGTAATACATACTATCCTACTGTACAAAAGGCTATTGCTGCGGCAAATGACGGTGATACGGTAAGAATTATGCCCGGTGATTATGAAATGATTGAATTCACAAAGAAGACCAAAGCTAATATTACCCTGCTTGGCGAATCTGGCACAAACATTAAGAAGATTCGTTTAATGGATTCCACTAACTATGGAGCTCCAGATGGACTGACATTAAAGAACATCACATTTAATGGCGAGGGTATTATTGCAAACAATGATACGATAAACAATATGTCTGTTGTTGATTGCGACTTCGTAAATGGCGCGGTTATTCATATTGGAAGTTGTGTTACTAATGGTCTTATTATTGAAAAGTGCGAATTCGAGGCGACTAATAGTGCGGTCAACCTTAAAGAAAAGACTGCGGTATTAATGCAGGGAACGTCTAAAAATGTCGTCATTCGTAATAATAAAATTAAGGATTGTGAGCACAATGCAATTCAAGTTGTTGGGGCTAGCGGATCTATGCTCATTGATAGCAATACAATTAATAATACCGGTAGCCGCGCAATGCGAATCACTACTAAGGATGGCGCAGTATTGGCTATTATGAATAATACCATTGTTAATGTCAATACAAATCCTGCTGAAGCAGAAGAAAATGCGGGTCAAGTCATCAAGATTACAGGTTCTGTGGTTGATGGCGCTATCGCAAATAACACTTATAATGGTAACAAGCTTGTCTTCAATGATGGTATTGGACAGGTTATTTAATTAAAATATTAAACTTTTATTTAATGGAGGAAAACAATTATGGCTACTGTAGATGTTACTAAAAGCATGATTAAATTTTATAAAGGTCTAGAAGCATCTCTTCCCGCGTCTGGCGTAGATGGCGCACTGTATGTCACTACTGACGAGGGCGCAATTTACCTTGGTACTGGCACTGGTATGAAGCGCCTTGGCGATTTCGTACAGGTCGCAAACGTTGACGCGCTTCCTGCAAAGGCACACGAGAATTGCCTGTATTACTGCGTTGCAGAGAACATTCTGGCTAAGTGGAATGGCACCGAGTGGAAGCAGGTTAACAAGCAGCCCACTCCCGAAGAACTGAAGACTCTGCTGGGCCTTGGTGCTATGGCATACAAGTCTGAGGTTGCAGAGGGCGACCTGAATGCTGACCTGAAGGCAAAAGTAAATGCCGCTGCAGAAGGCAACCACTCTCACGCTAACAAGGATCTACTTGACACTTATACTCAGACTGAGGCAGACCTTGCTGACGCTGTTGCTAAGAAGCACTCTCACAGCTTCGCTGATGAGGCAGCTCTTAACGGCATTACTGCGGCTAAGGTAGCTGACTGGGATGACGCTGTATCCAAGGAGCACACACACACATTTGTAGACACCGATGTTGAAGATGCTATCGCTAAGAAGCACGCTCACACTTTCAACGAGACAGAGCTAAACAAGATCGCTGAGGGCGATGTTGCTAAGTGGAATGCTGCAGAGAAGAACGCTAAGGACTATGCAGACGGCCTTGATGGTGCGATGAACACTAGAGTCGAGGCTCTGGAGACTGCTATCGGCGAGAACGGCTCTGTTGCTACTCAGATTAAGACCGCTATTGAGGAGCTTGATTTCACCGATGTTGCAGTTGACGGCGAGTACGTTTCTGCTGTTAACGAGGTTGACGGTAAGATTTCCGTAACCCGTAAGGCACTGCCCGATTACACCAACACTTACGACGCAAAGGGTGCCGCAGATACTGCATTCGATAATGCTAAGGCATATGCAGATGGTCTCGCTGCAAACTATGACGAGAAGGGTGCTGCTGCTGGCGTTAAGACCGAGCTTGAGGCAGAGATTGCAAAGAAGGTAGACAAGGTAGAGGGCAAGTCTCTTGTTTCTGATACAGAGATCACTAAGCTTGCTGGCGTTTCTGAGGGTGCCAACAAGGTTGAGGCTTCTACGACCAACGGCAACATCAAGATTGATGGCGTTGAGACTGTCGTTTACACTCACCCCGCTACTCATACTGTATCTGAAATCTCTGATTTTGATGAGAAGGTAAAGGCATATGATTATGCTACTAAGACTGAGGCTCAGGGCTATGCTGATGCTAAGGATGAGGCTATTGCTGCCGCTAAGAAGGCTGGCGATGATGCTCAGGATGCAATCGACGCATACATCGAATCCAATGACGCTGCTCTTGCTGGCGTTAAGGCTACTGCTGATGCAGCTGCCGTTAAGACTGAGGTAGAGGCTGCTCTGGCTGATAGATATACCAAGACTGAGGCAGACGGTAAGTTCGCAATTAAGGGCGAAGACTCTTATGACGACACTGCGCTGGCTGGTCGTGTAACTGCTGCAGAGGGCAAGATTACTGCCCTTGAGGGCGCTTCCGCAACTCATGCGACTAAGGACGAACTCAATGCTGTTGATGCTAAGTTCGCTGACTACACTAAGACTGCTGACCTGCCTACAGACCTTGGCGACTTCACCAACAATGCAGGCTATGCAAAGACTGCTGATGTAAACACCGAGCTTGGCAAGAAGGCTGATAAGACTCAGGTTGCAACCGATATTGCAAATGCAATTGCTCCTCTTGCTACAACTGAAGCTCTTAATGGTGTTAAGGCTACAGCAGAGGCTGCTACTACCGTTGAGGAAGTAGACGCACAGATCGACGCTAAGATCACCGCTCTTAACCTTGGTACTACCTATGAGCCTATTGGCGCAGAGGACAGAGCTAAGGCTTATGTTGATGGCAAGTTTACTGATGCAAACCTTGCTCAGTATACCACTGAACAGGAAGTTAAGGATATTGTTGACGGCGTTATTGCAAGTGCTGCTGATAGCGAAACCTACAATAGCTTAACTAAGCTTGTCGACTACATTGATACTCACGGCGGTGAAGCTGCTGCGATGGCTCAGGCTATTGATACTCTTGAGGGCGACGTTAAGGGTCTGAAGGAAGCTCCTGCCGCAGGCATTAAGGCTTCTGATATTGAGGCTTGGAATGGCGAGATTGGCGCAAAGGCTCTTGCTGAGACTAAGACTACCACTGCGGAAGTTAAGGATCAGATTGAGGCTTATGGCTATGCTACTACTGACGAGCTTGCTGCCGAGAAGGATGCTCGTGAGGCTAAGGATACCGAACTCGCTACTGCTATCGAAGATGCTAAGACTGACGCCGCTAATCAGGATGCCGTCGTTCTTGCTGAGGCTCAGAAGTACGCAGATCAGGCAGAGGCTGATGCAATCGCTGCTGCAGAAGGCAAGGTTAATGAGCTTGCTGGTAATGTATACACCAAGGAAGAAGTGTACACAAAGACAGAGGTAGAAGATCTCTTTACTTGGGGCACGTTTTAATTATAACCCAATAAATTAATGTTTGATGCAACGGTGGATTTCTGCCGTTGCATCTGCGTTTGATATAGGCTTCTATCCTCAATGTAAAAATTTAACAAGCGTTATAATTCCGAACAATAAATTAAACACTACCAAACATTTTACAATTTAGCAAAATATTAAAAGAATAAACAGGCTAGCGGGGCAACTTGCTAGCCTTTGTTTAAATAACAAATTTTTGAATATAAACTTTTAACCTTGAAAACAATAGTTGGTTTGGAGCGGTCAGAGACGCAAATCGCTTTTATATATACCAACATTAAACTTTTTTATCGAAAGTAGGACTGAATATGTTGTTTAAAATTTTACACGGAGATAAGGCCAATATCTCTCTCGATGTAACTCCGTTTCACGAGGGATGGTGCTATTTGACCCACGACGGGTTTTTCTATTGCGACTTAAATATTGGCACCATAGAGTCTCCAAACTACCAAAGGATGAAATTAAATGCCGGTCAGGCGGAAGCGATCCTAGGATACGATATCGCAACAGTACTAAGTTCTAGCGATATTGAAATTCCAACATCCAAAGCTGTTCTTGACGCCATCAACGAAGTAGCGTCAGACTTAGATGCAATTGACGTGCCTACTAAAGTTAGTCAGCTAGAAAATGATGCAAAATTTATATCCGAGGAATACGTTGAATCTTACTTTAAAAGATTGAATTCCGATAACGTGTTAAGATTCTATTGTATTGAAGATGTAACAGTTGTTATTAACGGAGTTCATACATTGTATCCTGCAAACTCGAACGTTGAAGTTAAATTTCTAGACACTGATGTATGGGAACTTATTCCAACATCTGACAATTCTATTATGGCATTAAACGCATTCCCTGGCGCCCTAGGAACATACTACTCTTGGTTGGAAGGTGTTAAACAGTTTTCAAACATCTTGTTTGACATGAATTCAGTAGAGATGTATTCAAAGTGGAGTCAAGGTAATCAGAGTGCGTATAAAGTGCAATATGCACAATACTTAAACTGTATTTTCTGGAGTGACAATCCTTACGTAAGTGATGTTTCTAAACGAACAAACTACACTCTATATTATACGTCACAATTGCCATTGTGTTATTCAACTATTCCAGATAATACGTTTAAAGCTTTTTATCTAGCTTTTAACGTAAACAGTGACCCTAACTGGGGAAACAAAGCATACAGAGACAGTTTCGCAAAAGCAACATGGGCAACACAGGTATTCAGTTATTATGGTGCTAGAACAATCGGTATTTTTGGACATGATGATCCTGACTTTAATATTGTATTACCTAAAGACTGTAGGGGTTTAATGTCTGCGGCAACGGCTATTGAAAACGCTGGTACATTTGATGCTATTAATACTACTAACTTTGGTGCCAAGTCTGGAAGCTGGAGAGACGCTTTTGGATGGTGTAGATCATTAAGACAGCTATACATCAAGAATCTTAAAGTTAGTTTGAATGTATCCTGGTCACCGCTTGATTATGAATCTATTTATTTTATCATTTCAACAGCAGCAAATACAAATAAAATAACAATATCTGTTTCACCATATACTTATAACTTATTAGGTCCATCTGATTTTGAATTAGCTGCAAGTAAAAATATTAATATAGAATTACTTGCTGGTAACTATATTGAAGATAGACGTTTAAGTGCTATTACTAATAAAGCTGATAAGGCAGAAGTTCTTTTAAAAACAGAACAAACCTTAACCGACGAAGAATTAACCCAGGTTCGTAGAAATTTAAAATTCATTGGTAAAGATGTTGAAGGCCAAACCTTCACTATTGATGGTACGGAAGTTGTAGCGTCTGCCAATGCAGAAATTTTTGGCGATTATGAAAATAATATTGCAACTGGACAGTGGTCTATTGCAGAGGGTTCTAACACAGTAGCTAAAGGCATTGCATCACACGCCGAAGGTGAGGGGACTATTGCTAATGGACGTGGACAGACTACATTGGGCAAATATAACATTGCAGATTCCACAAGTTTATTCATTGTCGGTAATGGTTCGAGCGACACTAGTCGTAGCAATTCATTTACCGTAGATGGTAACGGAAATATATGGTGTTCAAACGAGATTAGAATTGGCGGAACAGAATTTTCAGATGGAAAACAAATATACACACAAGAAGAGGTGGATGCTCTCGTTCAAGAGGCGGAAACTTCTTGGGGTGAATTTTAATCACAACACAATAAATTAATACTTAATGCGGCGGCGGGCCTTTCCTCCGTCGTATTAATTAAAGGAGATTAATTTTATGGTAAAAATTATTTTTAATAACAAAAATTATAATATTGACGAGTCTGCTCTCGCGCCTGCCATGGCTGCGCTTGAGACGCACTTGAGATCTATGGCGGGCGGCGCTGATCCTGTAATGTTAGCTGCTGGTCTTTATCAGACTGGCGCGATTGCACTATATGAAGAACAAGGCGCTTCGGCCGTTGATGGCATGATGGTTACATCTTGGGATAAGTTGGTAGCAGATGGAACTGTTCATGTAGAAAACGGAGCAGTGTATACCGGTTTTGACTTGGATACAGAGACTAATACCAGCGCCGAACTTCTAACTGGTGATTTGATACTGCCTAATGATGGTAGCGTGACATCTATTGACAACGACAGTTTCTGTTGTCTATCTTTTCTGACGGGCATCGAGCTTCCAAATTCTATCACCACTATCGGCGATTATGCCTTTGCCTACTGCGAGAGTCTTGCGAGTATTGAGATCCCCGCTGGTGTCACCGAAATCGGCCAGGAAGCATTCAGCGATTGCACAAATCTGGCAACGGTGACCTTTGCCGAGAACAGCCAACTGACTACTATCGGCACGGGTGCCTTCTTCGGTGGCGCGTTCACAAGTGTTGAGATTCCTGCCAGCGTGACTACCATCGGCCCCGGCGCTTTCAGTGGTTCGCTTCTTACCAACGTAACATTTGAAGAAGGCATCCAACTGACCACTATCGATGGATTCAGCGCGAATGGTTATCTTACGACCATATGTATCCCTAATGGTGTAACAAGCATCGGTACGAACGCCTTCAACGCCTGCCGCAGCCTGATGAGTGTGATCATTCCAGAAAGCGTCACTGCCATCAGTAAAATGGCTTTTCATAGATGCGAGAGCCTGAACAATATCACCTTTGAAGGTACTACGGAGCAGTGGAACGCGATTTCCAAGGACTCCGATTGGGATGGCGACGGTATGCCCGCAACCTATGTACAGTGTTCTGATGGACAAGTAGCGCTTTAATCGAAAGGAGATATAAATTATGGCAAATATTAAATTAAATAATAATGAATATCCTATTCCCGATTCTACACTTGCTGCTCCCACAGCTGACTTTATCGCACACCTTGCAACTATTGCTGGTAACGGAATTAGAGTTATCGTCGGCGGAGTTGAGTACGATGTAGATCCTAGTAAGGTTGCGGGCGCTATTGTAGAACTGGAGACCGTTCTTGGCGGCTTACATTCTGATGAAGTAAAACTCGATCCTGGTCTTTATGACGCAAACGATACTCTTGTTGCTTCTTGGGAGGATCTAACATCGACTTATGGCATGGATGCGACAGCAGATTACACCTACGACACCTACAAAACAGATGTGGCTTCGCCTTATTACGTACTAACTACTCATGAGGAGCTTGCAGATGGAGTAAAACTTGTAATAGGTGATATTCCTCGAATTGGTAATCAGACATTCCGTAACTGCACAGCGCTCACACACGTCGAAATTAATGATAGTGTAACAAGCATTGGCAAAAGTGCCTTCCTGAGTTGCTCAAACTTAAAGAGCATTAATATACCACAAGACGTGCTTGAATTAAAAGATAGTACGTTCTATGAATGCACTAGCTTGACTAGTGTATCATTAGCAGAAAATAGCCCGCTACAGTCTGTTGGTAATTCTGCATTCAAAGGATGTGCAGAATTGACTAACTTCGTGATTCCTGCAGGAGTGACTTCCATCGGAACATACGCATTTGATGGATGCACAAAACTATCTTATATTAATATTCCTGAGGGTGTGCTCAAGCTCAACATGTACACATTCAACAAGTGCTCAAGTTTGACAACAGTTGACATTGGTGAAAATAGTCAGCTAAAGTTAATTGACCAACGTGCATTCTTCCACTGTCAATCCCTTACAAGTATTAGAATCCCTGACGCTACTACTACTATTGGCATAGCAGCATTTCTTGGCTGTACGAATTTATCAGAGATTGTCCTGGGTAGAGGCATAACAACCATTAATGTTGAAGCATTCAGAGATTGTAAAGGCTTAACTACTGTCCAGTTCAACGCAACAAATATGACTGCTTTGTCCTCTTCAAGTAATATATTCAACAACGCAGGTATAGATGGCGAGGGCATTAATGTAACAATCGGCTCTAATGTAACTCAGATTCCAAAATATTTGTTCTACGTCAACTCAGCTAGTAATCCTAATGTTGTTTCTGTAACTTTTGAAGAAGAGTCTGTATGTACCAATATAGATGACTATGCCTTCAGTGGCTGTCGTAACCTTGCCACTGTTGTTATTCCTGACAGCGTAACACGTATTGGTGCAAGAGCGTTCGATGGTTGCTGGTTGCTGACAACGCTTGATTTAGGCAATGGTGTAGCTACTATTGGAGAAAATGCATTCTACGCTTGTGAGAACCTTGTAAGTGTTACTGTCCCTGCTAGCATAACTAGTATCGGAAATCAGGCATTCTATACATGTAATAAACTTATTGAGGTACATAACCTCTCTACACTGAATATAACCGCTAAGTCTACAGAAAACGGCTATATAGCTCACCAGGCAAAGAACGTATATACTGGTACGAGTGGATATAGTAAACTTGTAGAAAAAGATGGATATATATTCTATTACGACACTGATCAAGATGTCTACTATTGTATGGGACATGAGGACACTACTGCCGCAGAGCTTGTTTTACCAGATAGCATTGACGAACAAGGCTACAGTCTGTACAAGGAAACATTCAGAAGTAGAGGAACACTGTTGAGTGTTGTTTTACCAGTAACTGTTACAAGTTTGGGCAATCAAGTTTTCGATTCTTGCACAAATCTTTACACAATCACGTACCTAGGAACTATGGCACAATGGGAAGCTCTGTCAAAGGGCCTTATGTGGAACAATTCTACTCCAGCAACCTGTGTACAGTGTTCTGATGGACAAGTGACTCTGTAATCCTATTCAATTAAAATACAAATATTATAGGCTAGTGAGTCAACTCACTAGCCTGCTTTAAACGAACACAAAAATATTTGTGCTAATCTTACTCAGAGAGGAGATAAAATAAAATGGCACTTTTTAAACCATTTCGTGGCACGCGCACGTCACTACCGCAAGAATTGCATGACGGATATGCATATTTCTGCACTGATGACGGCAGTTTCCACATAGATTTTACAGATGCAGCTGGTAATCTGCAAAGAAAACAAATTAGCGAAGATTTTATTAAACAACTTTTAAATATGACAAATGACACCGGCTATTTAGATGCCGGAAAGATTACTGAGGAAGGAGATGAGACGAATGCCTAAGTATATATATAAACATAGAAGAGGTACGGTTAGTCAGTGGGCAGATCACTCAACTACAGTCCCTCACGAAGGTGAAATTGTCATTGAGATTGATGATGTCAATGGCTTGCACAAACTTAAAATTGGTGATGGTGTGCACACCTATGCCGAACTTGCCTATCTGAAGGCCGGCGATGAAATCGTATCACAGGTACTTGCAGAGGTAAAACCTCGCATCGTGACCGTGGAACTTACCACCAACTGGAGCCAGGCATCTGACGGCAAGTATAGTCAAGTCATTGCTCTCGAAAACATTACCAATCATAGCAGACTAGATCTACAGCCTACTGCTGACATGCTTGCAGAGTTCAAGCAGCTGGGCCTGGTGTTTGTTACCGAAAATAATGGCGGCACAATTACTGTATATTCAGTTGGAAATATGCCGCTTAAAGCATATACAATGCAGGCGACCATTATCGAAACAGAATGCGATGGAGACGGTATGCCTGTCGTTGGCATTCCTGTTGGTGCTCCTGCTGCTCAGGCGGACTGGAATCAGACAGCAACCAATAGTCCTGAGTTTATCAAAAACAAGCCTACTCTCGGAGCACTAGCGTCTAAAGACGAGGTTGCCAAAACAGACCTTACTGCAGCCGTTCAAGCGTCTCTGAATAAGGCAGATACAGCTATTCAGTCTGTTGACGGCTTAGCAACAGAAGATTATGTAGATCAAGCTATCACAGATCATACTCTAATTGGTAGCACGACAGAGTTAACTCCTACTGACGTAGTTGAGGCAGTTGCAACAGGCAGAAATGTTATTCTTGCACATACGGACGCAACATTCGGTCTTTTGGCTGCTAATCACTTCACTTTTTCTCCTACCGATCAGACAGTTCTTGCAACATCTATTGTTCCTTATGGTGACGGCTATGTTGCTTATGCTCTTATTGGATTCCTTAGTAGCAATACTTGGAACTCAATGTACACCATTGTTGCAGAGCAAGAGAAGGTAGATGCGGCTATCGCAGAGCTTAGTGAGGGGTTTGGGAATGTGATTTTTCAGATGTATGGCAGCGACCTCGACACTGAAGTTGAGACTGCGCCGACAATCAGACAAATTGCTAACGATGAGGCAACTACTGCGCTGAATGCGGCGAAAGAATACACTGGAACTTATGTTGATGAAAAAGTCGCAGGTCTTGTAGATTCTTCGCCAGAGACGTTAAATACGTTAAATGAGCTAGCTGCTGCATTAGGAGATGATCCTAACTTTGCAACAACTGTGGCTACAGAGATTGGCAAAAAAGTAGATAAAGTTTCTGGTAAAGGGCTTTCTACAAACGACTATACCACAGCCGAGAAGAATAAACTTGCAGGCATCGCAGAGGGTGCAAATAAAACTGTTGTTGACAGCGCGTTGTCTAGTACAAGTACAAATCCAGTACAAAACAAAGTCATTAACTCTGCTCTTGCTGGTAAAGTTGATACAAGTACTACAGTAAATGGACATGCATTAAGTGGTAATGTAACCGTTACTAAATCTGATGTTGGTTTGGGCAACGTGGACAATACGTCTGATGCGAACAAGCCTGTATCTACTGCGCAGCAAACAGCAATTAATGAAGCAGTGAATACAGCAAAAACATATACAGACACCGTTGCAGAAGGAAAAGCTGATAAGTCACAAGCTATCTTCTATATTCAAGGCGGCGGCACCACAGATACAACTAATAAAAAGGCAACATGGACTGGTTCTCATAGCGACATTACTGAGTATTATGATGGCCTCATGATTGCTTATAAAGTTGGAACTGCTGGTTCTACAACTACTACATTAAATATTAACAACCTCGGCGCTGTTAAAGTTGTAAGAAACGTTACTACAGCAGTCTCTACTGTTTATGGTGTTGATGCTATTGTGCTGTTAACATACACCACGGACAGTAGTGGAACTTCTTATTGGAAGGTTGCCGATTATGACAGCGACACCAAGACTCGTTCTTCAAATAAAGCAGATACAAAGATGTATATCATCGGCGCATCTTCTCAAAGTACAAGTGGTCAAACTACTTATAGTAACAGCAAGTGTTATATTGGAGCAGACAACTGCTTGTATAGTGACGGTAAGAAGGTTATTACAGCTTCAGACCTTCCAGAAGATGCAAAAGCGTTCTACATTACTGTTACACCTCAAAGTAACGAACGATACACAATAGATAAAACAGCGAAGGAAGTTGTTGAGGCATGTGACGCAGGATATTCATTATATGCAGTATACGGACAGAGCGAGAACAATAGCGCTGCCAGTGCAGTTCACTCATTAACTGCTTATCGCTATGGTCAGCCTGAGGGTGCGCCAGAAGGTGCAATGGAGTTTTATTTTGAGTTCTCGTTAAGTAATATTAGTTCTGTGAGTGGCTCTGCTGGTATATCCGAGACAATGATAGTAATTAGCGGTGACTACTATCAGGAAAATGAACAGTACACATGTACCGTTAGAACTGATAGCCTCTCTAATAGTGTTGCAACAACGAGCTCAAATGGCTTAATGTCTGCTGAAGATAAAACTAAGCTAGATGGAATTGAAAACGGTGTACTCATGATTACTGTTACAGATAATGATGATGGCACTTACTCTAGTGATTATACATACGATGAAATAGTTGCTGCTAGTGATAAGGGGGAACTTCTTGTTGTTAGATATGGCAATAATATATTTACTAATATGGTTGGAGCGACGACCGCATCATTCCTGTTTGCTTTTACTCATATTATTGGAACGACGATTAGACAAAAAACAGTGGCAATATCTGCTGCGTCAGTGGTTGTTAACGATGCTATCGTTATAACCGCTCTCAAAAACCCCAAGGCAATTACATTTACTGGCGCTACATCTGCTACTTATGACGGCAGTGCTGCTCTGAGCGTTGAGATTCCAGCAGGGCTTCCAACTGTCACAACTTCCAATGACGGTGCATTCTTGCGAGTCGTTAACGGCGCATGGGCAGCAGTTCAATTACCTAATGTAGAGGAGGGTGAGTTCTGATGGCTGAATATCTTATTAGAGACGAACAAGTAAAACAGTTGGCGGACATTGTTAGAGATGCAATGGCTGATGTAGACCTCGTTTCCGATAGAGCAAATTTTAATGTAAGCAAATTGCCAGAAGGTATTACCAGCATTGGTGAGTATGCATTTTATAAATGTTCCAACTTATCACTAACTTCTTTACCAGAAGGTATTACAAGTATTGGTAATTCTGCATTCCGAGGTTGTTCTAATTTAGCTTTAACATCCTTGCCTGAAGGCATCACAAGCATTAGTACAGGTGCATTCCGGGATTGTACTAATCTAGCTTTAACATCCTTACCAGAAGGTATTACTAGTATTGGTGATAATGCATTTGATAAATGTACTAATTTATCACTAACATCATTGCCTGAAGGCATTACGAGCATTGGTAATTCTGCATTCCTTGGTTGTTCGAAGTTAACAACCTTAACCTTCAAAGGAACACCTACATCAATTCCTTCAAATGCATTCACTGCCTGCAACAATCTAACAACCATTAATGTCCCATGGGCTGAGGGCGCTGTTGCCAATGCACCCTGGGGAGCTACTCAAGCTACGATAAATTATAACTATACGGAGGAAGCATAATGGGATATAAGTGGTGTGAAATATTAAACTGCGTATCAGAAATAGCTGATTACGAAAATAGATCATTAGTAGGCTTTATCTGTGATAAAACTTGTAGTGTAACTACACTTCCAAAAACATTTAAAAGTATTACGAGCATTGAGGACTATGCCTTCCGATCTTGTAAAGATCTTGCTCTTACATCCTTACCTGAAGGTATTACAAGTATTGGTAATTATGCATTCTATGGTTGTTCTAATTTAGCTTTAACATCCTTACCAGAAGGTATTACTAGTATTGGTATTCAGGCATTCCAGGCTTGTACTAATCTAGTTTTAACATCCTTACCAGAAGGTATTACTAGTATTAGTGCGAGTGCATTCTATGGTTGTTCTAATTTAGCTTTAACATCCTTGCCTGAAGGTATTACAAGTATTGGTAATTATGCATTCTATGGTTGTTCTAATTTAGCTT
>JAEIGA010004967.1_pt1 | contig 20427 bp, 20 predicted proteins | sample 9270691 | NCBI WGS metagenome assembly JAEIGA01 (sample SAMN17057246, study PRJNA624740) | gut metagenome | biome: biome; isolation source: fecal sample | host: Bos grunniens | place: China: Xizang | collected 2019 | reverse complement strand
CATTGCTTGTAGCCTCCTTATTTTGCGTTACATTAAGTTTTTCTAGTTTGCTAGTAATAATATTCATTTGTTCCATAAAAGTTGATTTTAACGCATTTAAATCGTTTGTAGTTGCATAAGCTGTTTGCTGTGTTGGTGCAGGTGTTGGCGTATTCATTTCAATTTGTTTTAATTCAAATGCTGTTAACGTGTAACGCCCTTGTGCATCAGCTTTCTTTTCATACAATATATTACTATCACTATCTTTTAAATAGATAGTTTGATTTGGTGCAACAATAAACGCTTTAGCACCTTCAATTCCGTTAATAAAAGTTAATTGTAAGTAATTTGTCATAGGTGTTTGTTGTTGCGTTGGTTGTGTATATGGATATTGCTGATACGGATTAAAATACGGATTGTTATAATTCACAAGTAGTTCCTCCTAATAAATAAGTTTTTAATGCTTCAAAACAATCAAACTTGTTAATACTCGTGATTAAATGGTCTAACTTATGGTGTTCCATTACATCCATATAAAACAAGAACGCCACATCACGTTGTATATTGTATTTTTTAACAAGCATATTAACTATACATTCAATCATAGAATCAACTCGCTTTCTTTGGTTATAGTATATGCTTTAAAAAGTGTAAAAAAGTGTAAACAACAAAAAAAGATACCCAATTATGAGTATCTTCTTATTATTTTTGCTTTAATTTTCTTTATATTATCTACACTATAATTAAGATTATAAGCAATCTTATCTAATTTATAACGTTTTACATAATATTGATAAATTATTTCGTATTCAATGCCGACTAATTCAACAGGTATATCTTCGGCTAACATACCTTTATAAAATTTAGTTTTCTTAATTCTATAATCTAAATAGTCTTTAGCAAAGAAATTGATAACACCTAAACAACCAGCCAACCCTACATTAATATATTTAGATATATCAATCTTTACTAAAAATATAATTGATATTAATTGTACACAAGTAGTTATAATTCTACATAAAACAATCCCTTTATGAGCTGAAGTGGTAAAATCGCTCCCGTGGATTGCTTTAGTAAACTCATCTCGTATAATAGTATAAGTAATCATAAATGTTAAAAACTCAATTAATTTATTACTTATAAACGCTACTATTAAAACAAGTGTTAAATGTAACAAACTTAATATCAAATTTTTAATTTTATAAGCTCTGATTATACTATTTAGATTCTTTTTCTTTTTCATCAATAAGTTTCTTTAATTCAGCTTTTTGTGATTCAGTTAAGTCTTTATTAGTTTCTAAAATTGCTTTTAGTTCTTCAACAGACTTACCAAACCAAGCAATAAAAAAGTTTTGTCCCATTTTATTTATTTTCCTTTCTTAATAGATTAAATACAAAATAATTTAACGCTAACATTATATAATAATCAAATTGTAAAAACATTCTTACAATATAATTCATATTATCAGCAGTAACAAAATCTTCAAGCCACAACGATAAAAACAAAAATACATTGGTTAAACAAAATGTTAATATTATAGTTAACCATTTTTTACGATTTAAAATTAATGGATAAACGATAGCTAATAATAAAGTTATTATTGTTGTTTCAATAAATACAACCCACAAAAATCCTAATATTAATACGATTAAAGTTATTATGCTTTTTCTCTTATCTAAATGCCAACATTGTAAACCACAACATAACATTATATACCCATTAAAAATATACCATATTCCATTTAGACTTATCTTAATTATGCTATTAGCATCTATAAAATCGCTTATAGCCTGTAATTGTTCGTTAGGTATAATATAAGGTTGCCAATAATTAAAAGTTAATTTTAAAGCAATATGAACTGCTAAAACTACCCATACAACTATGAACAGCTTAATCGCTAACTTGCTTTTATTTTTTACCGTTTTTAATTTCATCTTTCATTGTATTGATGCAATCTCTAACGGTTTTTTCATCATTAGGATTTTTATAGTATAAGTATTTTTCAAGTATGCGATTTCTATTCACATAAGGCAACACTTCTTGTTGTTCAACGATTGTGAATGCTGAACTAATACCTGTTAATCCTTGCCATACAATAAATATAAAGTCCATCAATAAGCCACTAAATATTATCAATAAGTCTAAATCATTCTTAAACATTTCTATTGAGTTCCAAACGGTTTGTAGAATGATTGTGATAATTGAAGCACTTAATAATGATGTAAATATTGCTGTTTTTGTTTTAGCACTTAATTGATACTTCTTGCTTATATTATCATTACCAATAGGACAATCAAACACAGCTGAATCAATTTGTGGATACTTGTTAATATCTAACCAGTGATAATTCTTTTCAATGTATTCATCTGTTAGTAAATATTCAAGTTCTGCACGTTCTACACAATACTCACTATGCAATTTTAATTCTTCATCATCATTAAAGTATAACATTCTATCTTGCGGTGTTGCTTCGTGTTCTAATTTAGCAATCATTTTATTAATTTTCTTTTTGTAAAACTCAATCTTGATTTCTTTGTTTTCAACATTTTCAACCCATTTTGGAAACTTGTCATCTTTAGTTTGCATTAACTTTTCATTTAATTTTTTGTTAAAATCTAAATCTTTATTCTTGTTTCTAGCAACATCCATAAATATTGACATTACCCACATTTTTACAAGCACTAGCAACACAACTTTAAATGCTACATTTGTCCAAAAACCAAGATTAGCAAGTTTTTCAATATTAAACTCAAACGTTACAAAGTTAAAGCAACCTTCAACAATTAATATTAATATTAATAGCAATATTGAAAACACATTTTTTAATATATTTGTTTTATTGTAAGCAAGTTTTTCAAGCATATACTATACCAATCCTTTTCTTTTCTCAACTTCAACTAATTCAAGTGTTTTACTTCTTAACTTAATTTCAGCAGTTAGATATTTTAAGAATAAACCATCAATTAATATTGCACAACCAAATGATATACTGCACCATTTAATCACATTGATAGCAATTAAATAATCGCTTTTAGCAAGGTTTAACGCAACAAGTATAATAACTATTGGAATTAAAGATAAAATCGCTTGTATGCTAAATTTAAAGCGTTGTTGACCTAATTTAACTTGTGGCAAATCATCAATAACTTCTTTTAATTTACTATATGCGTATAATCCTAATATTACTACAACAATAACACCAATAGCAGTTAATTTATACGTTCCACCAGTAGTGAATAATTTATAGTTAACACCTGTGATAATAATAGGTATTAACACTAAAGCAGTAAAGTGAAGAAAGCTGAATAATGCTTTCAGCCCTCTTAACTTACCTTTACTCCATTTATCAATATCTTTAAAGAACATCTAATTCAACCCCTTTAATGATTCATCAGAAGTTAATTGTTTTAATTCTTCAACGGATTGATTCGCTTCTTCAACAATAGTATTAATAACAGCCATTCGTTCTTCATTTGCTAAATTGTTATTAGCAATAATGTTCTTTTGAACTTCACTAAACATATCAACAATATCATTTCTTAACGCTTCAATTTTATCAGTTTGTTCTTGTGATAATTTAAGTTGTAACTTTTCTAATGCTTGTTGATAGTTAAAGTTTTTAGTGCGTTGTTTTAATAATCCAATTACTAACGCAACGATTGAGCCACCCCAAGCTGTTACAAATGTTCCAAGCATTGTATAAAGTGCTGTGTAATCTAATCCTTTTAACCATTCAATTAATTGTTCCATTATTTAATTTCCTCCTTAATATCTGCGATTTGTACTAGTGCTGATTTGTTAATATTTGCTACAACATCAATTAGTCGTGCATTGATTAATTCTTGTCTTGCAAGTTTTGATTTTACAAGTTTTAAATCTTCTAATAAGTTTCCAATTGTGTAGTGTTCTTCAAGTTCCAAGTCGGTAATTTTCACGCATTTCTTTTCTTTTGTGCGTGGATTAATTTCTAATATTATTCTTTCTTCCATTGTATCACCTAAATAATTTCTTCACTAGCCTTATTCATTTCTTCTAATTTAGCAACGTAAACCGCCATAAACTCATCTAGTGGCAAATTTTTATCAATTCCGTGAACATTCGCTAAAATATCTTTGCATTCTACATTAGATACTTTACCGTTATCAGCGTAAATTAAGATAATATCACCACTATAATTTTTAAACGGTCGTTGATTAAGGAAGTGGCTTGGAGCCACCCCATTAATCATTTCTACTCTATTCCATAATTTGTATTTCATTTTAACACTCCTTGCATGTTTATTTAATTTCAGAAAGATTTATAACTTCCACTTCATCTAAATAAGTTGGTGAAGCATTGTTGCCATTTCTACCACCTAATAAATAAACTTTATTTCCTTCCGTTACCGTAGCCATTCTACCTTTGCTTTTTTTCAACTTCGACGTTGCTTTCACAATAGAGCCTGTATCTATATCATATATATAAATTCTATCGGTAGAAGCTCCTTGACTACTATTATCAGCTTTATTTCCACCTAGTATATATAATTTGTTTTCATAGATTGCTAATGACGTATACTCTCCGTAACCATCACCATATTGTAAGGAATTAAACGTTAAAGTTTCTGTATCGAAAATACAAAGGTCTGAATTATAACCATTATTATATGTGCCGTATATTTTGTTTTCATGTGCTATCAAATCTGTACAATTAACTAGGCTTCCCCCATCAGAGAGTTGAGTTTTAGTACCGCTGACTGGGTCATACATATAGAAATAACTCCAACCTGTAGTATAATATATTTTATCATTAACAGATATTATTGTATTATAGTTTTGGATTTCTAGTGTTCCTAGTATTTCTATTGTCTCGTTAATTGTATTAAATTTAGCATTACCGTCATAATTTTGTCCTAACTTAGTTAGGTATATGTCATTTTCAATTGCTCCGCACGAATTGTAATACTCATTAACAGTGCTTGGAAGTTTTACATTTAAAGTTGTGATAGTATTTCCTATGATATCGAATTTTAAAATTGTATCATATTTTGTTGTTCCATTTATGCCACCAAATAAATACATATTATTTCCTACTCTTGCATTATTAGCGTTTGCTACAGGATATGGTAAAGATAATTTCATTGGATATACTGCATAGATATTAGTTTCTCCTTTGATTGTAAAATCTGTATCTACTGTCAACGAATTTTGTGTTAAACTCCAACCTAACGAAGTCTCGCCATCTTTAGTTGGTGTTTCACCAGTGTAAACTGCTTGACTACCATATTCAACAATTGTAGTAGCTAATAACGTATCACCGTTATACCAATAAACATTATAAGATTGTAATGTTCCTGTGAATTGAGCAGTTAAAGTAATATCTTCGGTAGTTTTTATAGTTGAACCAACTGTATAACTATAACCTTCGTTATCTTTCCATCCACTTAACACATAGTCCTTATACTGTGCATCATTTGGTTTAGTTGCTGTACCTGTGAAGGAAATTTCTTGATTTTGTTTTACAATATTCTTTTGTAATTCAGTTCCATCCCAGTTTAACCATAGTACAGTTACGTATTTATTTTTAGTGTATTGAGCAATAAATTTTGTATTTATTTTGATTACGTTACTAATACTTGGACTCCATCCACTAAATTCATAATAATAACCATCTTCATCTGGTCTAGTAGGTGTTGTACCGCTATAAGTAGCGTATGTACCTTTTTCAACTTCAATTGTTTCAAGTATTGTTCCATCATAATCAATAAATTCACATATACAAATATTTTTAATAATATCTGCTGTAATAGTTAAGTCAGTACCAAATATAACAGCACATTCATCAATTAAGAATATTGGAACAGTTCCTTTAATATGGATTTTACCAGTTAAAACTGCTTTATCAGTATTACCACCATTTTCATTTAGACCTTTTAAAGTCATCAACTTTTCAAGCACTGAACTATTTTCTAAAGTCCAATTAATATTAGTTAATCTAACACGTTCTAAACTATTGATTGCTTCTTGAACAATTGTTAATGTGTTAATTGGTGTATTTTCAATTCTTAATGTATTAATCTTGCTATAATCCCAACATACAAATTCAGTAATGAATGGTTGATTTAAAATTGTTAAGTTTGTGATTGTATTAGGTAAATGTAATGTTTTTAAGTTACCACCATTAGGAACTTTAACCGCAGTTGCTGAAGTACCTGTTGCGTATATTTCTTCAATATTAGTACAACCACTAGCATCAATTGTTTGAGTTAAACTTGGACAATTACGAACATCTAATTTAGTTAATAATTCGTTGTTTCCAATTGTTAAAGTTTTAAGGTTTGTATTACTATAATCACTAGCTGAATTTCCTACAATTAGTTGTTTTAATTTAATACCTTTACTAACATCAACCGTACCAGCGTATAATGGACTTAAATCGCCAATATCACTTATTCTACTAGCACCATATATAATCATTGGTGTATCGTTAAATACTTGATTTGGTGCTGTTATAGTTGTTTCTACATCGTGAGTGCCACGTTCATTAAACATATTTTCATCGTATTTAACTGTTACATATTGGTCTGCATAAGGTGTAATATGTGCATCAGCGTTAGGTGTAACACTTCCATAAGTTTCAGGTGTATAAATACGCAACGTAATGTAATTATCTTTATAATCACTAGCAACATATTTACTATCCATATAATTGATTCGATTGTATAACCACCATTTTAAATGGTCTAATCTACTACCTTGTGCGATATATAAATAAGTACCAATGCCATCTTCAACTAATGGATTTTTATACTTTTCAACTGCATCATAATTATAGTTATTTTCGCAGATTTTACTAATTTGTTGTTTGTATAACACATTCATAACAGCATCATAAGTAACAAGTTTATTGTTTCTTAAATTGTTGTAAAATTCTTGAATTTCATCAGCGTACACTTGTTCAAAGTTATTCCACAATACAGAAGATTCACCGTTAAACACGTTTTGGCTACCTTGTACATCGTGATATTCAACATTGTAATTAAAATCATTAACACCTTCATTGTTTAACCCAAATGCAGTATCCATATCGTAGAATGTAGGATACCAAATATTTCCATTCCAAGTAGTTAAGAATAAGTTTTTAGCACGGCTGTCCACCATTGCAAATAATTCAGTTAAACAATAATAAAGTAATGTTGATTCTAAATTGAAGTAATTATTAAATTCATTTTTAAATTTATCTAAATCGCCATTAGTTGATGCTACCCAACTAACTACACGACTTAAATTAGTATAGTTTGTGAATTTATCAGGATATCTTGCTTCAAAGTTTTTAGCAACTTCAACAGTATCTACAAAGTTACTATTTTGGAATAAGCAGTGAGCTGAAGTGTTGTTCTTAAATTCCCAAGATTCACAATTTGGAAATTCTGATGTATATCCAAATGTTGTAGTATCATCTTTATCATTATTGAAGTTATATACTCCTAAACATTTTAAAGGTGAATTTTCTGTTTCTCTATACCATACAACAATTGGAAAACCAGTAATCGCAGCTTGAACTTTTTCATTTACTTGTGAAGCTGGTGTTGTAGGATAAAGAGTATTAACTATTTTAGCAAGACCTGTATTGTGGCTATGTGATGATTCCATATAGTCTGCTTTTAAACAAAATACATTTTCTGGAATACTATCATTAGTTAATTTATATTCATTAGGTAAATTGAACTTGTAGTTCTTTCTTGGATAGTATTGAGAAGAAGTACCTTGAATATCTAGTGTTACACCAGTTGCTTCAAAGTTTTTAGAACTATCAAACTTGTTAACATATTTTATACCAACTATTTTCTTATCGCCTTTTGTTGCAGGTAAATCCCCGATAAATGTTAAACAAGGGATTCTATCTACTACTTGATTATAATTAATGTTTCCGTATTTATCGAAAATATCATTGTTGTTGTATAGTGTTAATTTTGTTTGTCTATCAGGAATATCAGCAATAAAGTTTGTTAATATGTCGCTATGGTCTAAATTAATGTCATATACTCTTATATTGTATAAATCGATTGTAGCATCACTTGAACCAATAGAAATTCCAACTGGTGTTGATTGACTAAAGTTATCATCATCAGGATACTGAGCTAAACCACTTATTACACCATTTACATAAGTATAAATTAGTCTATTTTCACTTGTTGGTTCGATTACAAATGAAACTCTTACTTTTTCATCTTCTTTAAATTTAGTTTCTATTGTTGTTTGTTCTGAATACAATATAGCAATATTACTTGTTAATGAGAACCCACGCCCATTAGATAAGCAATCGATTAAAATACTATCGTAATCTCTTACATCGTGAGTAGAAAACTCAAACTCAATTGTTTTACCTTCGCTTCTAAAGTCCTCAGCAAATAATGTAAATGGAATTGTAACTCTTGCATCACCGCTAACTCTTAAAACGCTGTTACCTTCGTTATCTTCAATCCAACCATTACTTTTCCAGTTAAAGTTATTTAATTCAACAACAACTCCATTACTAGACCATTGATTTCTAATGTTTTCGTTTTCATTATTACTACGACCAACGGAAGATAAGTGAAGTTCTAAGTTGTGAGTAATTGCTTCAATTTTTACATCACTAGCAACCACTTCAACTGCAAATGATACACTCTTATTTCCTGATTCAATTGTGAATACGACATTACCTGTTGGGTAATCTCTTAAACTCCAAGTTTGTTGTGTTCTATCAACATTTAAATTACTAACTTCCTCATCATTGATTTTTAAACTTACATTAGAAGTTAAACTATCTGGAGTAAATACTACATAGTTAAATTGTATTAAATCGCCTTGAGTTACTTTAGTTGTAGAGAATGGACAACCAATAATTGTATCAGTTCCACCGTTGTTAACAACTAAATCATAAGATAATACATTACTTGTTACATCTTTAGTTCCTATTTTAGCTGTTGCATAAACTTTAACTTTATGTGAACCGTGCGATAATGTTTCAAACTGATATGTCATTGCTTTGTTTGACTCGTTAACTATTTGAGTATATTCTTTTTCATCAATTACAAAGTGCATTGTCTTTTCTACATTTCCAATCGGTGTGTATCGATAAATAATTGGATTTGTGTAGATACCAAAACCATCAAATGTTGAATTAATTGTTAATTCTACAACTTCAACATTATATACTAATGAAGATGATAAACTTCCTGAAGTTACTTGAATTTCAATAGTATGATTGCCATTTTCTAAATTGCTTAAAGTTACTTCGTGTTTACCTTGAGCAATTGATTTGCTACTTACAAGAACTCCATCAACATAAACACGTTCATTCCCCATTCTTGTTGTTTGGACTTCTCTTGCAAAATTATATTCAAATACAAGTGTATCACTTTTAGCACAAGCAATTGATGAAGGAGTTGAAGTAGTTAAGATAATGTCATCATCAACTGTTCCACCACCACCGCCACCTGTTCCAAGTTCACCATTAATGTATTTTTCTTCAAGCGATACACCATCATCAAATATGATTTTACTAGCAGAAGTATTTTTATCAATTTCATCTAACAATTCTTCTTTTACTTGGTCAACGTATGAAATATTAGCTTTAATTTTTAAATCATCCTTTGTGGCTTTATTACCAACAACTTCTAATAAACTATCATATTCATCATTGTGTTCTTCTAATGCTTTTGCAATTTCACTAATAGTATCTAATGTTTCACTAGCACCTTCGCCTAATATTTGATTGAATTTTTCATCAACATATTGTTTATCAACTTTTGTTACCGACAAATCAGCAAAATCATTAATTAACATTGTTATTTCATTATCGACATAAGATGTATCAGCTTTTTCTTCTTCAATTTGGTCAATTCTTCTTGATATTTCTTCATCTGCTACATCAACATATTGTGTATCAGCTTTATTTTGTTCAACATTCGTAATTCTATTATTAAATGCTACATTGCTTGTATTAATTTGGCTTTGTAAGTTTTCTAATTCAACACGATAGTTAACAATAGTTCCAGCGACATCACCGCTGATTATGATATCGCCACCATTAAAAGCTGTTGTATTAATAACGTTTAATGTTACGTTCCCAATAGCTTCTTTCTTTTCATCACTATTCATCCAAATAGTGATTTGTAATTTACCTTCGCTTAACATAAAACCATTTTTTTCGCTTAATGTAAAACTTGCTTTAGTGTATTCTACACCATCAATAGTTTCTATGCTATATGAATCATCGGTTGTGTACGGTCCAATTTTACGGCCGTTACTTAATAATCCTGTGATTGTTGGATATTCATTTTCTAATCTTTTATTAATGTATAATTCCAACTTATCTACACCATATTCGCCTCTAAAAATGCTACGTTCATTTTCTAACATTCTTAAAGTTTGCTTTTCAACATCGGCTATAACTTTCACTTGTCATCGTTCCTCCTTACTTTAGTAATAACTACAATTATCAACGCTAAAATCGTTAAATATGTTATCCAATCCATAATATTATCCCTTCTATTTTATTATACAATTATTCGCTTTAATTGTAAACGTAATTTTTTCACGAGCATCTTTGTAAACAATAGTTTCTATTGTATCAATCAATTTTTTATATTCGTTATTAGATGTAAATTTATGAACAGGCAACTTAATAGCACTTTCATAATCGTATGCAAATTCATCATTTAATTCAAATAAATCAATTTTAACTTTGTAAAATTCGTTATTTGCGTTAACATACGGAACATCATTCAACTTGTAAACATAATCTGATATTGTTTGTGCGTTTCTACTAATACTATAATTATCTTGCATTTGACAATATAGATATAAGTCGTTAGCGTTTGAATAAATTGTCGGATGTACTAAATTAAATGTTGACTCATCACCATTAATAACATATCCATATTTATCATAAAATCTTAACGCAATCCATAAATTCCCATTTTTTGCTTCAAAATTTGCGTTTGTTTTAACTAATATTGGTCGCTCAATAATATTATCAAGTGGATTCTTTAAAGTGTTATATTGCGAATTTAAACTTATTACATCAGCTATTTTATTATATTCACTAACTAAATTAAATGTTGTTATTTGTTGCGTTCCTTTGTAATTTGTTTGCGAACTAACAACATACCAATCCTTATTTTCAATATGTAATTTAGCCATTAATGGATATAAGAAAGTTAAATTAGTTGTATCATATTCTAACACCATTTCAACTTTACCAATAGATTTATTTTCTATTTGCATTGAATTTTGCAACTTATCAAAATCAACATAATTACTAGATTTATTAAAACTAATTGCGTATGGTTTATAAGTTGTTTCGTTTAGTGGTGTATCAACTTTTTCATCAATCATATATGGATTCGCTATTGGATAATATGTTACTCGATATGTAGTTTTTAAAGGCGATTCAGTTACAACTGAATAAACTTTGAAAACTGAAATATACGCATCTCTACTAACACTAAATCCTAATCCACTTGTATCTTCTTCAGCACCAACACCTCTTTCAAATAAGAAAGGGTCATTATCTTTGCCTAATACTTCGTTCCAAAAATCATTTTTGTAAAATATATTAAACCCATCAATAACATTGCTTCCGTTTGTGTAATACGCATAATCAGGTTTATCTTTATCTTCTATTAATTCATATTGTTCCTTACTGACTATATGCTTTGTGTAATCAATTTCCCAAAAAGCATATAACAAATCACCATTAATTGTATCAGCTGTGTTTTTAGGATATAATATATGTTCTTGTCCAACCCATACTTGTGCATAAAACCATTCTTTGTTATATGGATAATCAGGTTTATCTAAATAATATTTGCTAAATACATTTGTATAAAATTTTTCTAAAAACGGCCATTCTACCACCCACATATTAAAAGTTTTTTCAGTTGTTTTTCCCTGTTCTGATAACCACCAACTTTCATCAAATTGTATTTGAACTTTCATTGCGTTGTCTTTAGGTTTAATTGCTTCAAACTTTTCTAATTTGAATATATTTGTTGGTGTTTCAATTCTAAATGTATCTTCGTTTAATTTAATATCACTTGCTTTAGGAAATAAATTACTTGCTATTGTTAACTGATTTGTATCAATAACATTTGTTGCTTCTGTTTCTAAATACTTACAATAATTTTCGCTATTTTGTATTTTTTGCTTTGATAGTATTAATGTATCATCTAATTGTAAAAAACTAATTGTAGCTAAATCTAATGCGTTTAAATATATATCTGAACCTAAAACACTATCAACCATAATGCGATAATTATAATTTTTTAATATTTCACTTAAAGCATCAAATAAAGTAGTCCCAGCTGTAAACACATATTCAATTTCTTTATTAAAGATTGTTACATCAAATCCTTCTTTAAATTCAATGTTTACACCATATTTATTATTAATTAATTTAATTAATATGTTTATTTTTTCATAGTCTTTTCTATTGCTACCTGTAATACTGAACGATTTACTACCAACTAAAAATCTACTTAATAATGATGTCAACTCAATTATGCTAACATTATGAAACCAGCTTTTTTTACCATAATGATAATTAGCTTCACTACTACAACAATATTGTTCATTATTAGCTGTTAATATGCTATAAGGTGGTATATTATAATCTATTGTTTTACTTTCAAATTGAAATGAGCCTGTACCAAATACATCATCTAATCGTTTCATATAAGTAACGGTGTTTAAATCTACATCATTGCTAATATCAATATTATTAATTTTAAAATTAATCATTATCTCCCACGTCCTTTCAATTCACCAGCTCTTTTTCGTGCATATTCTTTACTATACGCATCCCATCGTTGTTCATACGTTGTATTCATAGCTGTTGTGGCTAAATTAACACCTATATTCGCAACTGCAACAGCAGGACTTACTTTAAACATAGCACCAATACTAACTAATTGTAAAGCGTTATTAACACCAGTTTGGATTCTTGTTGACCCTGTCCATTTACCAACGTTGCTTGTCATATAGTTGAAAGTTTGTTGTGCAATCATTGTTGCAACTGCTAAATCTTTACTATTATCATCGCTTTGCTTTACTTCTTTAGATTTTATTTTGCCATTTGCATTAACCGTTGAACTTACAGGCTTTGTTGAAGATGAACTAATACTAGATGAACCACTTCTTTCATCAGTAATTGTTACTTTTACTTGACTCATACATTAGCAACTCCAAACACTACTTTTAATTTCATTGTATCGTTAAACGTTCCATCTTCAATTAAATTAACAACGTAGCCTTTAAATGTTCTAGTAATTAACCCATTATCATAACTAATATCATATATTTTGTTATCGTTAACATTATTCATTAAATCAATAATTAAATCATCGCCTTTAATAACTACTAAATCAACGCTTAATGCTTGTTGAATAGCATTAACATTATTTAATTGAACTAGGCTAACATTACCTTTAACAACACTATCAGCTGTATGATTGTTGCTGTATGTAATGTGGAAAATACCATTTAATTTTTCGCCATTAATATTAATGTTTGATTCATTACTCATTAACGCATTTTCAACACTAAATAAATTAATATAAACATATACTGAAGCATAATCAACACCATTAACTAATACTCTATTTGCATCGCTAATATAATTAAATAATACTTTAATCATTTCGTTGTTAAATTCAAACATTTGATTGTGAAACCATTTAAAAGTATCCTCAATTTGTTGTATTGCAATACTAAATATTTCTGGATTAGTTGGTATCATAAATTGAATCATTAATTGTTGCGTTGAAACTGAATAACCATTAATCTTATCAAATCCACCACTATTAACGTGCATTACACCACTAATCATATTGTCAATTAGTATATCTTGCCACTCTATTGTTTCATCGTTGTTATAAACTAAATTATAATTTACGCCTAATTTTTCTTGAAATTCATTTGCTAAATATTCATATTTATTATTCATCTTCATCACCTTCTAATTGAAACTGAAGCATATTTTGTTCAGCCCATTTTTTAATTGTTTTGTTTACCCAATGATAATTTCTATTTGCTTTACCATTTTTACCAAGCGTTTTAGCAAAGTTAGTAATAGAAGCATATTGCTCACTCGGTGTTCCATTGATAGCTCCACTTCCGTTACCAATTAATACTTGAAATTCATTTGCGTTTATTTGCATTGCTTGTATTGAAGTTTTTAATTGTCCTGTATCTTTTGGACAATTTTCCCACAGCATATATACTAATCTTTGTGCTAATTGATTATTCAAGGTATATCACCGTTTCGCCTGTAAAGTTTTCAATATCGCTTCTATTTCTAAATTGTTCCATATTGTCAATCTTAGGTTGAACTAATACAGCTTGAAATGTATGCTTACCAAATTTAATCTTATCTCTTAAATTAACTATGTTTGCACCATTAACTTTAATAATATGTTTTACTTGTAAGAAGTCTAATCCGTTTGCCATTTGATAATCTCTTGTATTATCAGATTGTATTAACTCAGCTTTAAAGTATTTGCTTTGTGTAACGTTGTATAATGTCATTAAATCGTTACTTTTATTGTGAATTGTATTTAATCCCATAGTATCACCTAAAAATGAATTATACCGAAATTATACAGCTTATTTAGTGCTTTAGGTGATATAGCTCGTTTGTTATCATCTTTAATTGCATTAGCACTAATATCGCCATTTTCATAAATAAAAATTACTTGTTCTAACATTGCTTTCTTTAACGCATTCTTACACAATAAAGCCATATCATTTAAATCATCACGCATCATATCTTGTTTAAACCATTCGCACCATTTAACACCACGATGTTTTTCAATTACAGCCCATATCATATCGCAACATTCTTGAATAAATTGAATTGCTGTATCATCAATCGTTGCAAAGTCGCCTTGAAGTAATCTGCCATCTGCAAGTAAATCATATCCACGACTTCTCACATCATCTATTGTTACTAACATTTTATCCACCTCGTTTTTTTAAAATAAAGAGGGAGTTTTGTTGCCTCCACTCCCCCTAATAATTAATTATTTACCACTATGCTTTTTTAGTTAAAATATGGAATGCTTGTGGTTTAGTTACTGCGTGAGTATATACCATACGGCCTTGAACTGCACTAGCACCAATGTATTGACCACTACCAGCTAAATCTTGTAAATGAACTGGAACTGACCATTCATCAACACGAGTTGCAAAGTCTGGATGTCCAAATACTGCTTGAACGCCTTCTGGTAATCTTGCTGAACGATAAACTGTGAATCCACCAATTTCACCTACTGCACCTGTTTCAACAATTTTTTGTGATAAATCACCTTTCTTAATGAAGTTGTCTTTATCATTTAAAATTTGTTTGTAGAAGTTAGGTGTAACAATTACATATCTTCCTGTTGTTGGAACGTATGCTAAATCTAATGCTTCAGCGGCTGATGTTACATCACCAAATGGGTCGCTACCATTTTCAACTGCTGTTGTAGCTTTCTTTCCATAACGTGGGTCTGTTGAAGCATAAGTTGCTGTATGTAGGTTACCTAAAATTGATAACGCATCAGCATCGATTGAAGCAGCTGTTGAATAACCTGCTGAATCTAATCTATCAGCTACTAAATTGTCAGGAACAGCTGCTGCTTGATAACCATCAATTAATTCGTTAACTGCTTTGTCTTTATCAATTAATACTTTTAAATAACTTGTATCACCGTTAGTTAATGATACCCCAGTTAATGGATTGTAGTCTTGAACAGTTACTTCTGCATCACGAACTGGAATGTTTACTGCTCCTGCTGTTGGATTACCTTCGTATCTTGTATTGAAGATAACGTTGTCTTTTGTTACTAAACTTGCTCTTAATTTTACATCAACAAGTGCTGAGTATCTTTCTTGTAAATTATGTGCCATTATTATTTTCCTCTTTTCTTAATTTATTTTAAATCTGGATTCAAATTGTAAAATGCTTTTTCCACACCTGTTAAATTAGCATTAGTTGACCCAGCTTGTGTTGGATTAACTGCTTGTGGTGTTACAATATCAAACATATCTTTGTATTGTTCTTGATATGATTTAACCTGTTCATCTAATCCTTCATAAGTTTTCTTTTCTTCATTAAATGTTGCTTTAGTCCAATCAAACTTTTCAACAAACAATTCAGGATGCTTACATTTAATTGATTTTAAATAGTTAAGTTTGTTTTCTGTTTCAACTTGCTTAACTGCATTTTCTTTGAATTGTTTTAGTTCCTCATAATCAGAATATTGGCTAGCACTTGATTCTAATTGAGTTATTTTTTCTTTAGCTTCATTTAATTCAGTTTCTTTTGTTTGCAATTCATTAGCGTGTTGGGTTTTTAATGATTCAATATCTACGCCATTTTGAGTCATAACATAGTTGATTAATTCATCGTTAACTTCAATCCCTAATTCTTGCATTTTTGCTTTTAATTCATTTCTTTTCATTTTTCCTCCTACGCATTTCTTACGAGTTGCCACTCGATTGGATTTAAAACGTTTTGCATTAATTTTACGACCTAATGCTAGTCATTTATTTTAGTTCGCCAATCATAGCGTGGAACGTTATTATCAGAACAAAACTTAGCATATTCTTCTCTTAATTGTTTAATTTGTTTTCTTAATGCTTTCTTTTCTGCATCATCTACTGATAACTCTAATCTTGTTCTTAATAACCTTATTTGGCGTTCTAAATACCTTTGATGTTGTGATATATTTCTACGCTTTTCAACTTTAACTAAATCATACTTTTGAATGTGTATGCCTTTATAATATGCAATCAACCTATGTTGGCAATTATATGATAGAAACCCATTTTCACAGGCTTCTTTTAAACTATAATAAGGCTTCCCATCAATATAACCTTTAATAGTTTGCTTTGGTTTTGCTCCATCATATTGACCCATCTCACGAGTAGCAATATCAATATCTAACTCAAATATTTTGCCTTGCCACCAACTGCAACGCTCTGATGCGTTTGCGTGGGCTGAACTTACAACAAATTTAGTCCCTTTTTCTTTTAACTTATTTAAATCTTCATTAATCACATCGTATCTAACCTTAATTTCAGCTTTGTTTCTTAATGAGTATTTATCTAAAGTTAAATGTTGCTGAGCTAATTCATCCATTGCTTGTTTAACTCGTTCAGTGTAGTTGTAGTAATAACCAGCACCGCCTTCTTCATAAATGGTTTGAAATTCTCTTATATTAGTTATACTTTCTCGCCTTAATTCTTCACCTGTAATAGTTAAACCACCTGTATCACTTGTTATAATTGGTTTGGTTTTTTGCTTATCACCCGTGTAAACTTGCGAGGTTGCGTTATATTGCGTTTTTTTAAGTTGTGCGTATAAGTTGTTATACCACAGGATAAAACTGCGTTTAATCGCAAATTCCGTATCTTGTATAAGTTGCTCATCTGTTTCATAACTACGCAATTTTTCTTTTACTCTATTAATTAAATCTATCGTTTGAACTTTAAGCTGTTCCTTTGGTAAATCTAATAATATACCTTGTTGTATTATTTTCTTTAATTCTAATTGAGCTGATTCAATAACCAATACTACTTGCTTTTCTTTTTCTAAATCAGCCATAATTAGAACTCATTAAATGCTTGATTGTAGTCGTTGGTTTTTCGCTCGTTATTGATTCGCTCTATTTCTTCTTCAATTTCTTTATCTGTATAATCAGGATTTTCACGCTTAATTGCTGTGCGTTGACTAATTGTTCCGTTTGATAATTGTGTTTGAATTAATTGACTATTTCTTAACGGATTCATTATGCTTTGCATTGACCATCTAATGAATACTGGTGTAGTAGCACCAACTAAACTTGCTACTTGATTAATAAAGTTATTAATTGTTTCTTCATTAATATCTCGCATATCGTTGACCGTTGCTCTTGTGATGTCGTTCATTGCGTTTATTTCATCATCAGTTCTTTGTCCAGCTACTAGCAATCTTGGGTCAAAATCTAACACCGTTAAACCAAACACAGCACATATATCACCAATTAATCCATTAATATCTGTTCGCCATTGTTCAGCCCTTAAATCAAATTGAATTGATTGTGGTCGGCAATCATCCATTGTCATTGATTCATATTGAGTGAATATTGTTTGGTCATCGCCTTGTGGTGCGTACATATTAGGATTAAATGTCATATTGCTTAAATTACCACCAATAGTCCCAGCGTTAAAACCTGTTTTCATAATGCTTGGCTTAATAACACGCCCACGACCTAAATGCTTATCAACAACTTTAAATGTTTCGCTTTGCTCACGTTCAACTAATATATCTTGAACATCTACAAAGTGGCTTTGTGGTATTGTTGTATATGGATATTTATCGTTGCTGATGTCATTGTCAATTAAATATACGCCTAAATCATTATAACCAACTAACTCAACTTCACGATTAAATGTGATACCTTCAAATAACTTTTTAACTGCATCACTTATTTCTTTACTTTCTAGCTCGTGGATTCTACTTGATAAATCATTATCTTTATCCCAACTAACTTTACATACTACATATTTCTGACAAGGCTTGTTATCGCTGTTGTAGTATCTTCGTTCAATAACCGTTAAATAATCAAATGCACTTGTATCTTTTATTTGTACAAATAAATCAGCTTGTGTTATATCACCTGCATAATCATATTCAAATCTACTTCTAAACAAATTAAAATGTCTAATCTTAATTTTGTCTTTTACATAGTCTAACACCATTACACCACGACCAGTTGATATTGCGTTATCGTATGCTTTCTTTAAGTCTTTGGTTAATCTTGCTTCGCTATATTTAGCTTTAAATAATGCAAGTGTATTGTCATCACCTTCAACCATTACTCTTGAGCAAATTTTATTTCGCAGTATGTTCTTTAATCTTGGTGCTGTTCCTGTCATTAAGTTTGTATAGTGTACAGCTTGACTAAATCCAGTTGCTATTTCATAAGCATTATAGTTATTCATCACAGCTAATTGTTCTTGTGGTGGCTGTAATCTTAAATAATTATACTCTACCGACTTTGTAACTCGATTTCGTTGTCCTACTAATAGTCTTAATGTTTCAGGTAAGTTTTGATTCAATTTTTCATAATCTATATTGGTCAACTTAATCCACCCCCGTAATATAAATAATAACTTGCATATTTAAAAGCATCTATGCAGTGGTCGTTTCCATCTTCTGGAACGTTGCCTTTTTTTCTATCCCATACTTTATTTTCTAATTCTACTATAAACATATCAACATCGCTTTTCTTTTGATAAGTTTCTGTATCAATCCAACCTGCGTTGATAATGTAAAAATAGTCATCTTTTTCTATAATGCCAATAACTCGTTGTGTATCTTTTTGAATGTCTTTGTCTTTAACTGGTAATGCTCGATATTTTGTTCGCATATTTATTTCTAATATAACCGTTTGTGTTAAGGCTGCATTATCGCCCACTATTAATATTATGCTAGTATCTAATACATTAAACCTTTTAAACCAATAATCTAACCATCGTTCCATTGTTTTAGCTTGTTGGCTTGATGCGTTGCTTCCAAGTTTCGGCTCGTAATAGAATGTTGGTAATACTACTAATCGCCCAGCTGTTGTTAACATAATTGGAACTAATGTTGAAGCATCTGCATTTAGACCACTATCCATACCAACAAGTATCTTATAAACACGCTCATTTGGTAACCATTTAAATTTATCAATATCAATTACGTTACGATTGCGGTCAAATTTAGTAAATACCAAGCCTTCACTTCTACCACGCAACCCAAGTATTTTGTTTTTGTATAGTTTGCTACCAACTGGAACTGATTGAATCGTTATGCGTTTCTTTTCTTCTGTTAAACTTGCATTATCATCCATTTTGAAAAACCAATGAATCCATCTTTGATAAGGTTGCTGACTTAATAATTGGCTCATCATTTCCTGTGGAACATCTTTTTCATATTGTGGTAATGGTCGTGAGTGATTAATGTACTCGCTATATATTGGTAAGTTTGGGTCATCTGGATTCAGTGTAACCATTTTATAGTCGGCACGCATAAATGCTTCACGAACATAATCAATATCAGCTATGTTAATTTCATCTATATACAAACAACCTAATTGACCACCTAATGCTTTCTTCCATTTAGTTGTATCGTTATACCCAAATACATAAATAACCTTATCGCCTTTGGTTGTATGCACTAACAAGTGGCTCATATTATTCGTACCGTGACCATTCGGCCAATACTCAATATCATCACCGAAAAAATCTAATACACCTAAATCTTTACTGATTATGTTCTTTTCAGCTGTTCCAATATCAAGTGCTGATAATCCGTGTTGTTTCTTTGGCGATGCGATACATTTCAATATGAACTTAATAACACCGACCGTTGTCTTACCTGCTTGTGTTTGTCCTTCTAATACTTCAACCTCT
>JAEIGA010004966.1_pt1 | contig 20429 bp, 19 predicted proteins | sample 9270691 | NCBI WGS metagenome assembly JAEIGA01 (sample SAMN17057246, study PRJNA624740) | gut metagenome | biome: biome; isolation source: fecal sample | host: Bos grunniens | place: China: Xizang | collected 2019 | reverse complement strand
CAGAGAAGTTAAGCCCGTTAGCGCCGATGGTACTGCTATACCAAGTGGGAGAGTAGGTAGCCGCCAACCTTCAGAGGATAATCAGAAATGGTTATCCTCTTTTTTTTCTGCTACCTACTCTCCCCGGCGTCATCAGACGCCCGGCGGAGGGCGTGTGTAACGGAAGCCCGGGAGCCGCACCCGGCGTGAGCCGTTGATACAAGTAGGTAGCCGCCAACCTTCAGGACCTTCAGATGAAAATCTGGAGGTCTTTTTTTTATGTCTGCGGCTACCTGCACGGTAAGTTCATTTGATTTCAAAGAAGGCCTCTTTGCCCAATCCGCAACCTGGACATACCCAGGTTGGACCTAATTCATCAAAGGGGATGCCTGGAGGGATACCTCCGTCGGGATCACCATACTCCGGATCATAAACCCAGCCGCAGGCGTCGCATTCATATTTTTTCATGGCTCAAGTAATTTGGTTAAACTATTTGTGCGGAAATCACTTCTGTATGTGATTTTCTGCCTTAGTTAAACGCAAATTGTTGTCCATTTGTTTAATTGAAGAGTTGGAAATGTGTGCTTCTGTGAATTTTTTGAAGATATATTTCACAGCAAGTTGAGACGGGTGTACCATATCTTCTGCATAGTAACGGTAGTCTCTCAGTTCATCCATCATTATTTCGTATGATGGAAAGTAGCAGCATCTGTCATTTGCTTTTATTATATTCTCAACTGCCAGAAGCAGTGTTGATTTGCTTATCTGGTTGCCGTGCGCACCATCTTTGAAGTGCCTGATAGGGCTGACGGTGAAAATAATTTTCTTGTCGGGAAGAAGATCTGCAATCTCCTGCAGGCAGCGGATGCATTCAGCTACAGTAATGAGCTGTCGGGAAAATTCCTTTGCCACCCTTTTATGGCAATTGGATACAATGATGTCTTTTTCCAGGTGTCTGAATACCCATGCTGTGCCAAGAGTAATTATTACTGTGTTTGCCTGCTGCAGGTATTTGCAGGATTCTTGCAGGTGGACGTTGGCATTTGAAAGGAATTCTTCTCTACTGAGCCGTGCAAAGGAGCTGTGATGGTAGAAACTGGCATATTTCCTGGCAACGCCTTTGTCTGTAGGATTGGTCTCAATTATATCTTCATCGGTAAAGGGTTCTTGTGATACTATCCTCTTTACAGATGACAGTATTGATGCAGGGTTGTATAGTACTCCAAATGGGTTTATCATTACATCAAACCTGTAGTCTTGCATGATTTTGCCCACTTCAGTGGTAAAGCAGGAGCCCAGCATCATAACTTTACTGTTATAATCAAGCTCTATGTCCCCTTTTTTTATTTCTACTGGTGTGCTGAAATTTACATTACCCATTTTTATTCTCCTTTTTGCCCCATTCAATTGAGGCTTTTATATTTTGCAGGCCACCTCTTTGCAGAGATGTTCCTTTGAACATTTTTTTGAACTCTTCCGGTGAAAGCTCTTCCCACCATTTATTGTCTTTTCCCGACAGAATTTCATAATTTTTGTGAAACTCTTCCCAGCCCATTTTGTTGGCACTGTTCCAAGGGCAGGCGTCAAGACATTTGTCGCATCCGAAAATGGCGCCGGAAAAGTTTGGAACACCCCCTGTTGCCATATCTTCTTCCAACGAACGGTTTTCTATGGTGTGGTAGGAAATGCATTTTCTGGAGTCTGTGCAGAAGGGTCTGCATAATGCTCCGCTCGGACAAGCTTCAAGGCACCGGGTACATTCTCCACAGGAACCGTTGGTCTGGCTTAATTTGTGGGGAAGAATATCTGCTGTTGCGGGGAGCTGAAGGTTGCAGATGATTACACCTATCAGGTTCTTTATTCCGCAGCTTTTGCTTATAAGGAAATTGTTCTTTCCAATCCATCCAAGAGCGGCTTGGGTGGCCCAGTATCTTTCCATTACCGGGGCAGAGTCTGTGAAAGCCCTCCCCTGAAATTCAGGAGCAATCTCCTGCAGACGTTCCATTATGGTGAAAAGCTTCTCCTTAATTGCGGTATGGTAGTCTTCTCCCAGTGCAAACTGGGCAAAGCCCTTGGGTGGATTATTCCCTGAAGGGAGTGAATATGGGGCCAGAAAAACCAGTATGGAGCGGGCTCCTTCAACCAGCAGCTGGGGATTGAACCGTTTTTCCAGATTTCTTCCAAGATACTCCATTTTTGCAAAATGGCCGTTATTTAGTGAACTGAGGTACAGTTCCTGGCTGTATTGTGGCAGCTCTGCCGCAACAGCACAGCCAAAATCTGCAAAACCAAGCTCTTGTGCCCAGGCAGCAATGTGTCTGTATATTTCTGCTCCACTTGTTGACATGATACAAATTTAAAGTTTTTAGTAATAAACCATTAAAAAAAATAAATTGTTATGGTAAAAGTATTACATTTGTATAGGTAATCTTAGAAACAACCATATACACTCAATAATGAAAAAGATTTTGGTACTTGGCGCAGGTGGCCAGATTGGAACGGAGCTGGTTCCTCACTTGCAGAAGAATTATGGATATGATAATGTAATTGCGGCAGATTTGAGACCGGAGATAGTGTCAAAATTGGGCGAGAGCAGTAGAGCTGTTGTAATGAATGCCCTTGAGATGGAGGCGTATGCCAAGTTTGTGAGAAGTGAGGGTATTGATGCTATTTACAATCTTGTAGCGTTGCTTTCTGCAACTGGAGAGAAGAATCCCCAGTTGGCATGGAACATAAATATGGGAGCATTGTTGAACTCGCTTAATATTGCGTTGGAGTACAAATGCTCTATCTTTACTCCAAGTTCAATTGGCGCTTTTGGTGAGAATACTCCTCATTACAAGACTCCTCAAGATACAGTGATGAGGCCAAATACAATCTATGGTGTTTGTAAAGTAACAGGAGAGATGCTCAGCGACTATTACCATTCCCGTTTTGGTGTAGATTCAAGAAGTGTACGCTTCCCTGGAATCATCTCAAACGGAGCACTTCCTGGAGGTGGAACTACAGATTATGCAGTAGAGGTGTTCTACGAGGTGGCAAAACGTGGAAAATATACATGCGAGGTACCTAAGGATACATATATGGATATGCTTTATATGCCGGATGCGCTTGAGGCTATGACCCAGCTGATGGAGGCAGATCCAACCAAGCTTGTGCACAGGAACAGCTTTAACGTAACCTCTATGAGCTTTACCCCTGAGCAGCTTTTTACAGAGATTAAGAAACGTGTCCCTTCATTTACGTGGGATTATCAGATAGATCCTGTAAAAGCACAGATTTCGGCTTCTTGGCCAGATTGTCTTGATGACACTTGTGCAAGGGAAGAGTGGGGATGGAACCCTAAATGGGGTATGGATGCAGTGATTGATGATATGCTCGCTGCCTGCAAGAAAAAAGTGGAGAATGGTGAGTATTAGAAAAAGTGCCCATTTGGACAACGTCCCAATGGGCACTTTTTTACATGAACATCCCTATCATGGCGGCAGACATGAGGGCCACCAGTGAAGATGCCAGCAATGCATGAAATCCGTATTTTGTGAGGATGTGCTTCTTGTTTGGTGCAATTCCGCCAACACCACCTATGAGTATACCTACAGAGGCGAAGTTTGCGAAACCGCAAAGGACATAAGCGGCCATCACTGCAGATTTTGGGCAGGAGAATGCCCCCTGATGCAGCAGCTGGGCCATACTCTGATATCCCACAAACTCTGTAAGGATAAGTTTTTCTCCAAACAACCTTCCCACAATACCTATATCCTCGGAAGGAACTCCTGTGAGCCAGATTATAGGGTAAAATACAAATGCAAGGATAGCCTGCAGTGAAAGGTCTGTATATCTTCCTCCCGATATCTTTTCAATCCATGTATCCATAGCCGGGAAACTTAACCACCCCAATATGGCATTTGTGCCGGCTATCAGGGCATAGAAAACCAGAAGCATGGCAGCAACGTTTGCTGCAAGTCTCAAACCTTCTGCAGTTCCGTTGGCAATGGCATCCAACGGGTTTTTCCCAAGCTTTCCTTCAGAAATATGAAGTGTATTGTCTACCTCCTCCCTCTGTGGCATTATTATCTTTGACAGGGCAACTGCGCCAGGTGCAGCCATAATTGAAGCAGAAAGCAGATGTTTTGCAAACTCCATCTCCAAAGCAGGGTCTCCTCCTCCAAGCATCCCTATATATGCAGCCAATACTCCTCCCGACATAGTAGCCATACCGGAGGTCATGATGAGCATCAGCTCACTTTTGGTCATCTTTGGGACATATTCTTTTACAGCAAGAGGGGCTTCAGTCATACCTACAAACACATTTCCTGCACAAGAGAGGGCTTCTGCTCCCGACAGTTTTATAATCTTGGCAAGCCCCCATCCCATTACCCATACAACTTTCTGTATAATGCCAAGATAGAAGAACAGACTCATAAGGGCAGAAAAGAAAATGATTGTGGGGAGAATCTGGAAGACAAATATATACCCGGTCTTTGATGTGTCCATCAAGCTTCCAAACAGGAAGTCGGATCCGGCTTTTGTCCATGACAATACTGAGATGAAGAGTCCTCCCAGCATTTCAAATACAGATTGGACAGCAGGGAATAACAGCAACGAAACAGCTATGAGGAACTGCAATGCAAGGGCTTTCCCTACAGTGCCCCAATTTATTGCTTTTCTGTCTGCGCTGAAAAGCCAGCACACAAGAATGATGACGCCCATTCCAAGAATGCCTCTGAGGATGGAAACGGGAGAGAAATTGATGGATTTCTCTATGAGTATATTGGCCACTGTGCTTTCCTGAGCAGATGCAAAGGTGCATATGGATACAAACAGTATGGTCAGAAGAATAGTTTTTTTCATACAATGAGTATTACTTGTTTGTTTCTTTATCCAACTCTTCAATAGCTTTGTTTATCTTGGCTGCCTTCTCGTAGTCTTCTGATGCAACTGCATTGGCAAGCTCTTCTTTCAGTTTTTGCAGATGTATCTCCTTTTTGACAATTTTCTCAGATACAATATCAATGGCAGAGGCGTATTTCTCCATCAGTTCTTCGCTTGTGTATATTGGGCAGGCAAAGGTTTTGGCCAGGATAACTCCGTCTATGAATCCTGATATGGTCTTTACCTCCTTTTCCCCGTCAAACATCAGCAGTTCGCAGGCAAAACAGTCATGCCCATCATCTCTGGTTACAGTAACTTCAAGCAGTTCTATCCTGAACTGCTGCAACGTGGTGGCAAAAAGATTGTGGACAGTAGGAAGGTGATCGGGCTCCTGCTGGTTGAAATTTGAAAGGACAGCATGCATGTCGGGAGGAGAAAGCTGTACTGGAAGGCATTTGTCCATCCCCTCGCGGTACAAGAAAAACATGAAGCTTCCACCGTTTGAGGGAGAAGCAGTAAGTGCCCCTATATCTAGTCTAATCCTTTTCATATCATCTACATTTTATCCTATATACAAAAATACAAGTTATTTTTATTAATTTTGCCGTTTATAGGAGATGAAAATATGAATTTTGAAAGAATAGCACAAGACCCGCAATCATCTGCAAGGTGTGGATTGCTTTATACAGACCATGGTGTAATTGAGACACCAATATTTATGCCTGTAGGTACTGTAGGATCTGTAAAAGGAGTATATCACAGAGACTTGAGGGATGATATAAATGCCCAAATAATTCTTGGAAATACATACCATCTTTATCTCCGCCCGGGTTTGGACATAATAAATAAGGCAGGAGGACTGCACAAGTTCATCTCATGGGACAAACCTATGCTTACTGACAGTGGCGGATTTCAGGTATTCTCTTTGGCTGCCAACAGAAAGCTTACAGAGGACGGGTGTACATTCCGTTCCCATATAGACGGGTCGAAACATACTTTTACTCCAGAAAACAACGTTGATACCCAGAGGATAATAGGTGCCGACATAATTATGGCACTAGACGAGTGCACCCCTGGAGACGCAACCCATTCATACGCCTTAAACTCGTTGAAACTTACCCAACGCTGGCTTGAGAGATGTATTAAGAGGTTTGATACTACAGATCCGCTTTATGGATACAAGCAGTTCTTCTTCCCGATAGTCCAAGGTTGTGTGTATCCCGATTTGAGAAGGATGGCTGCGGAGCATGCTGTGGCACTTGACAGGGACGGCTATGCCATTGGAGGACTTTCTGTAGGAGAGCCTACAGAACAGATGTATCAGATGCTGGAGGTGCTGGATCCTATCCTTCCAAAGGAAAAACCAAGATATCTTATGGGTGTTGGTACCCCTGCAAACCTTCTTGAGGGTATTGCCAGAGGTGTAGACATGTTTGATTGTGTAATGCCAACCCGAAATGGAAGAAACGGCATGCTGTTTACTTGGGAAGGCATGATAAATATCAGGAACAGGAAATGGGCGGATGATTTCTCTCCGCTTGATCCGCAAGGTACATCTTTTGTAGATAAAGTGTATACCAAGGCCTATTTGAGGCATTTGTTTGTGGCAGGAGAGATGCTTGCGGCGCAGATTGCCAGCGAACATAACCTTGCATTCTATCTTGATGTGGTGCGTCAGGCGCGTATACATATTAAGGCAGGAGATTTTGCCCAGTGGAAAGAGGCCGCGGTGAAAAAACTTGAGACCAAGATTTAAATGAATTACAACTTTAACATAACCAAAATAGACAAGTACATAATAAGGAAATTCATTGGAACCTATTTCTTTGCAATTCTTCTTATTATTGGCATTGTCATCATCTTTGACATAAGCGAGAAGATTGATGACTTTGTAGACAAGAGCGCCCCTCTTAAAGAGATCATATTTGATTATTACGCCAATTTTGTGCCGTATTATATGAATATGTTCTCCCCAATGTTTGTCTTTATTGCGGTTATCTTCTTTACCTCAAAGCTGGCGGCAAATTCGGAGATTATAGCTATTCTGGCGGGTGGTGTGAGTTTCAAGAGGCTTATGTACCCGTATATGCTCTCGGCTTTTGCTATAGCGGCGTTCAGCTTGCTGCTCAACCTTTTTGTCATTCCAAGTGCCAATAAAGGCAGAATAGATTTTGAGCAAAAGTACATAAAGAAGAAGTATGAAAACTCCAACAGGAATATGCACTACCAGATTTCACCTGGTACATTCATGTATATGGAATCTTTCAGCACATGGAACAATACAGGATATAAGTTTACCCTGGAGAGCCTGGACGGGCATAAGATTCTTTCAAAGCTGAGTGCAGAGAGTGCCCAGTGGGATTCGGTAAAAGGATGCTGGCAGCTCAAGAATTATCACCTTAGGGAGTATGTAGGCAATACTGAGGTAATTACAACAGGAAGGAGGATGGATACAACCCTGGTGATTACTGTAGATGATTTTTACAGAAGGAAGAAAACAGTGGAGACCCTCAACTATCCTCAGCTGAGTGAGCTTATAGCCACCCAGCAGATGAGGGGAGACCAGATGGTAAAATATGCCCTTATTGAGAAGCATACAAGATTTGCCTTACCGTTTTCGGCATTCATACTCACAGTGATAGGTGTCTCGTTGTCGTCCCAAAAAAGGAGGGGAGGAATAGGTTTGAATATAGGTATAGGAATAGCCTTGAGTTTCTCATATATCCTGTTCCTGAGATTCAGCCAAATGTTTGTGCATACAGATACACTGCCGCCTTTTGTAGCGTTATGGCTTCCAAATTTAATCTTTGCGGTAATTGCAGTTGTACTCTATAGAATGGCACCCAAGTAGGTGACTAATAGAGCATAAACAGCAGCACTGGGGCACTGTGGCTGAATTCCAGCGAAAAACTCTCTCCTTCGGCTTCATTTAGTGTGCCGCTCCACCAGAATTCAAATGTGGCATTGTCTGTAGGGTAACGCAATCCTTTGGATTTCATTCTTATTGTATTGTCAAAAGAGATGATGGAAATCTGCTGGCCTGCACGGCAGCCCTTCTCAAAGGAGTTGTAGTGCGGGGTGAAAATACCGTTGTCTGTAACTATATCTACACTTATCCCTTCATGCATAATATTGTTGAACGGTGCTATGGGATTACCAATGTTCCTGGTGTACTCCATAAGCAGTGAGATGTTTCCCAGGGTATGGTCTTCCCTTCCTCCAGTAGTGCCAAGTATGTGTATGTCAGCTTGTGTGCCGGGAGGTACAAGCCCAAGGGCAAAGCTGAATGCCTTTGTCTGGTCATTTGTCTCCTGACAGCTGCTTTTATGGATAATATCTTTGTATAGGATTGCGTATTCTTGTGGAAGGGTATCCATATCTCCCACTATATAATGGGGTACAAGCCCCTTGAGCTTGAGAACAGAGGCGTCGCAACAGATAATGTAGCTGGCCTTCTGAAGCAGCTCAAGCGGGTATGGTGCAACAGGATAGTTCCCGTCTGCAAGTATCACTATGGAGAGTTTCTCCTGTGGCATATGGTCAGATAAACTTGTATTGCTCAATATTCCTGAATCCAAGTAGAAAATCTTTTATAAGCATTCTCTTCTTGCCTGCCATCTGAATCTCATCAAGTGAAATTATTGAGCCGTCTGCACAGCATACATGTACATAGCTCTTGCCGTCGCTCTTTATTGTGCCGGCATCAGATGGATTCGCCTGGATCCCATTTATAACAGAGGTCTCAAATACCTTGAATTCAAAGGTCTTTTCGCCGTCGGTCATTGAAGTGATAGCTGCAGGGTAAGGGGAAAGGCCCCTTACAAGCCTGTCTATAAGTTCTGCGCTGCAGGATCCTGTCTGGTCTGGATCTGTCATGTCCCATTTTATACGGGCAATCTCCTTGTTGAGTTTAGGTGCTCCGGTAATGCGTCCGCTCTGAGGCATAGGGGTAAGTTCCCCTTTTACCAGTCCTTCTACCGTTTCAACCACAAGTGATGCGCCAATGCCCATCAACCTGTCATATAATGAACCTACATTCTCCCTTTTACCAATAGGACACTCCCTCTGCATCAGGATGTTGCCTGTGTCAATCTCCTTGTCTATAAGGAATGTGGTTACTCCGCTCACGGTTTCCCCTTTGATTATTGCCCAGTTGATAGGGGCTGCTCCACGATAAAGTGGAAGTAGTGACCCATGCAGATTGAAGGTTCCCATTTTTGGCATACCCCAGACAACCTCAGGGAGCATCCTGAATGCTACCACAATGAAAAGGTCTGCTTCAAGTCCTCTCAACTCTCCCAAGAACTCCTCGTCTTTGAGTGAAACAGGTTGCATAAGTTTTGTGCCATTAGGAACAAGGTGCTCTTCGGCATATAGCTTTACAGCACTTTTGTTTACTTTAAGGCCTCGGCCGCTGGGCTTGTCGGGAACAGTGACAACTCCAACAATGTTGTAATTCTCCTTTACAAGTTCCTGCAATGGGGCTACCGCAAACTCGGGGGTACCCATATATACTATTCTTGGTGAATTCTTTGTCATAGGTAAAATTATTTTCTGGCAAGCCTGTTTCTGAAAAGTTTTGCAATGGCATGCCATCTTGCTTTTGAGAAGAGGTTCTTGAAGAATGATATGTACGCGTCAGCATTGAACAGGGCAGAGTCTTTTGTAGACTGCCATGTAAGGAATGCACCTATAGGCATAAGTACAAATGTGGAGATGAACGCACCAAGGAATGGTGTTATGGCTCCGTCATTTGCAAGTTTCTTTCCGCTGATGTCCACTACCCAATAAATTACAAAGAAGAGCATGGAGATGATTACCGGTGTTCCGAGTCCTCCTTTTCTTATTATGGCACCAAGAGGGGCACCTATAAAGAAGAAGATAAGGCAGGCAATGGAAAGTGTAAATTTCCTGAAACTCTCCTGAATCGTCCTTCTGAGAGGGTAAGAGACCTGGTTAAGCTCAACTGGGAAATACTGTACATGTGTAATCTGCTGGTCTACTTTCTCAGCTGCAGTCCTGTACGCCTCGCACTCCTGGTCAAGGTCTTTCCAGGCAAAAAGGGAGTCTATGTTTATGTTTCCCTTGTATTTCTCCGGCTCCGACTGGGAAATGAGTATCTGGCTCATGTTGCTCATGTGCTCTGAGAAAGTGGCCCTTTTGGTGAGGTTGCCCAATTGTTTCTCCTTCTGCTTTTCAAGGGAGTCCCTGTCTATTTTAAGCTGTGAAAGGCCTTTGGTCATCACCTCATTGCTGAATTTTGAGCCGTCGGATTTCTTGAATGCGTAGTTGGAGAGCGGAATCACCACCTCCTGCATCTTAAAGTCAACTTTCTGCAGGGCCAGGGTTGTGTCTTTCTTGAGTTTGGTATTGGTCTCTTCGTAGTTTGTACCGTTGAACAAGGTGAATGTAATGCATGTCTTGTCGCTGCTCATGTTCAGGATACCCGAATCTGCAACGGTAACGCTGATGTTCCCGTTGTTTTTGCTGTGGTCATAGACCATCACATTATGCATTACGTTGTTCTCATCCCTTTCAACAACCCTGAGGGTATAACCGTCAATGCCATTGTAGAATACTCCGGTAGGAATCTTAATCTCCTCCTTGGTCTTTCCTATGTCATCCCTTAGTGTATAGATCTTTTCGTATGCAACAGGAATGAGGTTGTTTGAAGCAAAAAATGCTGCAACACTGATTAATCCCGACAGGATAATAAGCGGTGCAAGTATTCTCAGCAGAGGGATGCCGGCGGCCTTCATGGCCAGCAGCTCATTGTTCTCGCCAAAGCTGCCCATTGTCATGATGGATGCCAGAAGGGTAGCCAAAGGGAGGGCAAGCGGAAACAGAGTTGCGCTTCCCCATCCCAGGAATTCCAATATCACACCAAGTCCCAATCCCTTTCCAACCAGCTCATCTATGTACAGCCACAGGAACTGCATCAGAAGTACAAAGAGTACAATGAGCAATGTCATTATGAACGGTCCCAGAAAGGACTTGAGTACAAACAGGTCTAGTTTCTTCAAGGTGTGGCAGATTATTTTGTAGCTATCTCAATCAGTTTGTTGTAAGCCTCGTTAAGGCCGGCTGTCTCTTTTCCACCGGCAGTTGCAAGACCCGGTTGTCCACCGCCGCCACCCATAATAAGTTTGGCTGCTTCTCTAATGTCTTTGCCGGCATTTGCACCTTTGGCAACAAGGTCATCAGTGTACATAAGGGTGAGGGTTGGTTTGCCCTCAGATTCTGTAGCTGCAACCATTACTGTGTTGGTGCACTCCTGTTTTGCAAGGAATGCAATGTTCTTTACGAGGTCTGCGCCAAAATTGCCTTTCAAGCCAAGAACGTTGAAGCCATTTATCTGTTGTGCATTTTTGATAAGTGCATCTTTGAGTGAGATTGCCCTCTCTTTCATGAATACCTCAGCATCTTTCTTGAGTGTATCGTTGTCTGCAATAAGTTTCTTGATTGATGCTGCAACGTTTGGAGTGTTGTTGAAGTATGATTTGATCTGGCCAAGCAAATCCTCTACTGTGTAAAGCATATCCTCTGCATGAGCACCAGTTGTAGCCTCAATTCTTCTGATACCGGCAGCAACTGCACCCTCAGAGATGATCTTGAAGAATCCTATCTGTCCAGTGGCATCAACATGTGTACCTCCACAAAGCTCAATGGAGTCTCCATACTGGATTACACGTACTGTGTCTCCGTATTTTTCTCCAAACAGCGCCATTGCACCTTTTGCCTTTGCATCCTCAATAGGGATGTTCCTGAACTCTGTTCTAGGTCTGTTCTGGCGGATGTAGCTGTTTACAAGCTTTTCTACATTCCTTAGGGTTGCATGGTCTATTTTCTCAAAGTGTGAGAAGTCAAATCTGAATCCTGTAGAGGTTACAGATGATCCTTTCTGCTCAATGTGCAATCCCAATGTCTCTCTCAATGCCTTGTGTAGAAGGTGGGTTGCAGTGTGGTTGTTGGTAATGGCCTCTCTGCGTGCTGCATCTATTCTTGCAGTGAAGGTTGCCTGAGGATTTGAAGGGACAGTAGCAGCTATGTGTACAGGGAGTCCGTTCTCCTTAACGGTGTTCATTATCTCAATCTTTTCACCGCTTGCATACTCAATGTATCCGCTGTCGCCAACTTGTCCGCCGCTCTCTGCATAGAATGGGCTTCTGTCAAATACAAGCTGTACGCTCTCTTTGTTCTTTGATTTTACTTTTCTGTATTTGAGCAGTTTTACACCCTCCTCAACAGCGCTGTCATATCCTGTGAACTCTGTTGCTGCATAAGGGTTTACTTCTACCCAGTCTCCCTCTTCAACTGCAGTGGCGTTGCGGCTGCGCTCTTTCTGCTGCTGCAGCTCTGCCTCAAAGCCTTTAAGGTCTACGGTGTAGCCGTTCTCTTTTGCAATAAGCTCTGTCAGGTCTATCGGGAAGCCGAAAGTGTCATAAAGGACAAATGCATCTTTGCCTGATACCATTTTGGTCTGGGCATTATCCTTAATGATTCCCTCAATAAGCTTGATGCCTTTATCAAGGGTTCTGAGGAATGCCTCCTCCTCCTCTTTGATCACTTTCTCTACAATTGTCTGCTGTGCTTTAAGCTCCGGGAATGCATCACCCATCTGCGCTACCAATGCAGGAACCAGTCTGCACATCAGCGGCTCGTCCATCTTAAGGAATGTGTATGCGTATCTTACCGCTCTTCTGAGGATTCGTCTGATTACATATCCGGCTTTTACGTTTGAAGGGAGCTGTCCGTCTGCTATTGAGAAGCTGATTGCCCTGATATGGTCTGCAATTACCCTCATTGCAACTCCAGTCTCGCCGTCCGCTTTGTACTCGACACCGCTGATGCGGGAAATCTCTGCAATCATGTTCTGGAATACATCGGTGTCGTAGTTGCTCTTTTTGCCTTGAAGCGCCATACAAAGTCTCTCAAGTCCCATGCCGGTATCAACATGCTTCTGTGGAAGCGGCTCAAGAGAACCGTTTGCCTTTCTGTTGTACTGCATAAATACAAGGTTCCAAATCTCAATTACAAGGTGATGGCTCTTGTTTACAAGCTCAACACCAGGAATCTGGGCACGCTCCTCGTCGCTTCTTAGGTCTATATGAATCTCACTGCAAGGTCCGCAAGGTCCGGTCTCACCCATTTCCCAGAAGTTGTCTTTCTTGTTGCCAAGGATGATTCTCTCTGCTGGGAGGTGTTTGAGCCAAGCCTCTTTGGCCTCCTGGTCCATAGCTACGCCATCTGCCTCGTAGCCTTCAAATACTGTAGCGTACAGCCTTTCGGGATCAAGTTTGTAAACTTCTGTAAGGAGCTCCCAAGCCCAGTCAATAGCCTCGGTCTTGAAGTAGTCCCCAAAGCTCCAGTTGCCAAGCATCTCAAACATTGTGTGATGGTAGGTGTCATGTCCAACCTCCTCAAGGTCGTTGTGCTTGCCGCTTACTCGAAGGCATTTCTGAGAATCTGCAACTCTTTTATATTTTATCTCACTGTTGCCCAAAAACCAGTCTTTGAACTGGTTCATTCCGGCATTTGTGAACATTAGTGTAGGGTCATTCTTTACAACCATAGGAGCTGACGGAACTATGGTGTGTCCTTTGGAACGGAAGAATTCCAGGAACTTTTCTCTTATCTCATTTGAAGTCATATCCGTACAATTAAATTAGATGCAAAAATAATCTTTTTAATTTTATTTTTTATATTTGCATCTGTTAAAATAGGGTTTTTAACTGATGTTCAGAAAGAAAAGATATGAATTCAATGCCCAGACACTGGCATATGAGGAGCATAGGCCCTCTTTTAGAAGGCGCTTGTCAAAAGGGTTGGTTCTTTTTGGATTGAGTCTGATTGCTACAATAGGATATTATTACATTTATACCCAGGTCTTGGGTTATGATACTCCAAAGACAGCTTATCTCAAACAGAAGCATGCTTCTGTAACCTCAAAGTTCTATTTGCTGGAGAGGCAGTTCCAGCAGAATGATATTGCATTAAGGGAGCTTCAGATGCGTGACAACAATATTTACAGACCAGTTTTTGGAATGGCTGAACTGTCTGAAGATGTGAGAAATGCCGGGTTTGGAGGTGTGAACAGATATGCCCATCTGGAGGCGGTGTCAAACTCATCTGCATTGCTTGATGCAGTTAAGAGCATGGATGTGATCTATAAGAAGGCTTTTGTGCAGTCACGTTCTTATGACGAGGTGTCACTATTGGCCAAAAGGACTGGTGAGATGGCTCTTTGTGTGCCTGCAATACCTCCGGTAGCACTGGATAACGTAAGGCTTTCCAGCCTCTTCGGCTACAGGACTGATCCGGTGTATGGTGGCAGGAGGATGCATCAGGGTATAGATTTGTCGGGAAGAAAAGGTGAACCCATTTATGTTTCTGCAGACGGAAAGGTTGTTACAGTTAAGAAGAATTTCTTTGGATATGGCAGGGAAATTGTTGTGGATCATGGGTTTGGTTATAAGACACGCTATGCCCATCTGCAGACAATGATGGTAAAAGTGGGAGATGTGGTAAAAAGGGGTGACCAGATTGCAACTATGGGAAATACCGGTAAGTCCAAGGGCGTGCATCTGCACTATGAGGTGATTTACAGGGAGCGGAGGGTGAATCCGTTGAATTTTTATAATGAAGAGGTTAGGGGTGAGGAGTATATGGAAATGGTGAGGCCGCAGTAATGGAGAGGTACAGGTTCAATAAGGAACAGCTCAATTTTGTTGAGGACAGAAGAGGTGTCAGGGGGTGGATGAAGATATTGGTGAGATATTTTTTCATGAGCCTTGTGATGGCTGTGCTCTATTATTTTGTGTTCTCTCTTTTTATAAGTACAGAACAGGAGAGGGCGCTTGAGAGGGAGACTGAGCTGATGGAGACCGAGTATGAGAAGCTTCACGGAAGGTTGCACCAGCTGGACAATACCATAAAGAACCTTCAGTTGAGAGACAGGGAGATTTATCACAGTGTGTTCAATGCTGAGCCGCCTGTTTATTCTGCCTACGCTGATTATGATATGTTTGAAGGGATTGATACAACCAGGATGGAGGCGGTGGTGAGTGATTCCAAGATGAGGATTTCCGTTATGGAGAGGGGTGCCGGCAAGGTTGAGGAATCCTTTGTGGAGATAAGGGCCGCTTTGGATTCTTTAGGCGCAGGTGTTAAGGCTATTCCGAGCATTGTGCCGGTAAAGGATTTTTCAATAAGGCAGTCGGGAGCATCTGTAGGTAAAAAGGTGAACCCTTTTTACAAGACTCTTGCAATGCATAATGGAATGGATTTGCTGGCAGCGTCCGGCACACCGGTTCTGGCAGCTGCAGACGGAGTGGTTTCCAAGGCTGTGAGAAACGGAAAAAGGGAGGGGGTGAGTATAACTATAGACCACAAGAATGGATATGTTACTGTATATAACCATCTTGGAAGTTTGAAGGTGAGGAAAGGTCAGAAGGTTAGGCAAGGTGACAAGATTGCTGAGGTTGGCCTTACAGGAATGTCATTTGCCCCGCATCTGCATTATGAGGTGTGGTACAATGGGAAGGTTATGGATCCTATGAACTATTTCTTTTCTTCAATAACGCCACAGATGTACAGGGATATGGCGGTGGTTGCGACCAATACCGGACAATCTTTGGATTAGAAAATTTTGGATATGGAAAAACTCTATTATACTATAGGCGAAGTTTCGGAGGAACTTGATGTAAATGTTTCGCTCATCCGTTTTTGGGCAGGCAAGTTCCCGGATTTTATCAAGCCGGCAAGAAACAAGAAGGGCAACAGGCTCTTTACGGCTAAGGATATGGCTAACTTCAAGGTTATCTATTATCTGGTAAAGGAGCGTGGAATGACTTTGGAAGGGGCGGCAAAAAGGATGAAGGACAATATTACAGGAGATGACAGAAGGGTTGAGGTTATAAGCACGCTTACATCCATAAAGGAGAAGCTTATGGGTATAGCTGGGGAGTTGGAAAAGAAGCATGGAAAAACAGATGATGAAGATTAAGGCATTTGAACTGGTGGCGCCAATTGAGCAGTTTGCCCCTCTTGCACAGCAGGAGAAGTGGGACAACTGCGGTTTTTGTATTGGTGATCCGCAAAAGGAGGTTTCAAAGGCGCTGGTTGCGTTGGATTGTACAGAGGCGGTTGTAGATGAGGCAATTGCTTGTGGCGCAGATATTATAATAACCCACCATCCCCTGATTTTTGGCGGGATCAGGAAAATTTCTCCACAGAACTGGATGGGTAGGGTGATATTCAAGGCAATAGAAAACGGCATAGTGATTTATGCTGCCCATACCAATATGGATAAGGCGGCCGGTGGGGTAAGCGGCCTTATGGCGCAACAACTTGGTCTTAAAGAGTGTGAACCTCTTCTTCCCGACAGTTTTGGAGTTGTGGGAAATCTGGAGACAGAACTTTCTGCCAGTGAGTTTGCTGCCAAGGTGAAGGATGCGTTTGGTGTGGATAAGATAAGATGTTCAGTACCCTTGGAGGGCAAGTTAAGGCGAGTGGCTGTATGTGGCGGAAGTGGAAAGTCATTTATTCCGGAGGCTATGGCAAGCGGTGCTCAGGTGTATGTTACAGGAGATATCACATATCATGAATTTTATACAGAAAAAGGGTTTATGGTTATGGATATTGGGCATTATTCCAGCGAATATGGAATAGTTGGGCTGTTTGCAAATATACTTTCCGAAAATTTTCCTACATTTGCAGTTTCAATTAGTAAAGAAAATAATAATCCTATATACTACTATTAAAGCTAAAGTATGGCTACAAGTAAGAAAACCAACACAGTTATCCCCCCAGTAGTTGAGGGCGAGACTTTTACTTCTTTGCAGATTGCCAAAGATTTAGGGTCTGATGTAAGCATGGAGACAAAACTCCGTCTATTGTACAAACTGCAGCAGACAGATACCAGAATAGACAAAATCTATCTATTGAGAGGAGAGCTTCCATTGGAGGTGCAGGATCTTGAGGATGAGATTGAGGGCTTGAAAACCAGAATTGCCCATTTTGAGAAGGATATCAAGGATGGCGAGGCATTTATTGCACAGAAAAAGATTGACATTGAGAGCAGCAAGGCTTTGATTGAGAAGTATGAGGCTCAGAGAAATAATGTAAAGAACAACAGGGAGTACGATTCATTGTCTAAGGAGATTGAGTTCCAGAGTCTGGAGATTGAGCTTTCTGAGAAGAAAATCAACGATACAGGCAAAATGCTTGTAGACAGAAAGAATGCTTTGGTGGATGCAACAGCAGTGCTTGAGGGTAGAAGCGTTGATTTGGACAACAAGAGAAAAGAGCTTGAGACAATCATTGAGGAGACTCAGAAAGAGGAGGAGATGCTTCTTAAACAGTCTGAGGAGCTTCAGGAGCAGATTGAGCCTAGAATGTTGAACGCTTACAAGAAAGTGCGTTCCAACTTGAGAAACAAAATGGCAGTTGTAACTGTAAAGAGAGATGCTTGTGGCGGATGTTTCAACAAGATTCCACCGCAAAGACAGTTGGATATTGCATTGAGCAAGAAGATTATCGTTTGTGAGTATTGCGGAAGAATACTTATAAGCCCTGAGTTTGAGAACGAGCAATAAGATTTTATAAATCAACATTATGTAACAGACATCCTCTTTACCTTAAGGAGTTTTTCCTGAGGCAGGAGGATGTTTTGTGTTATCTGCAACATGGCAAAAAGTTACGGAAACAAAAGACAGCAGGAATCAAATCAGATAAAGAATCTGGAGCTGATTGGTCTGGAGAGCGGGAAAAAACCGCCTCAAGCCCTTGATATTGAGGAGGCGGTGTTGGGCGCTCTCCTTTTGGAGCCCAACTCTGTGGCGGATGTGCTCGACCTTCTCTCTCCGGAGTGCTTTTACAAGGAGGCAAACAGGAAAATTTACAAGGCTATATCTGCCCTTGCGGCAAAGCATGCCCCTATTGATATATACACTGTAGCGCAGGAACTTAATAAGACTGACGATCTTGAAATGGTTGGCGGTCCGTTCTACCTCAGCCAGCTGAGCTTGAGGATTGGTGCGGCAGCACACTTGGATTTCCATACTAAGGTGCTGTTGCAGAAGTATATACAGAGGGAGATGATATCTATATCATACGAGGTTCAGAAGAAATCGTATGATGATACAATCACAGTAGATGATCTTTTGGATTCAACTCAGCAGAAACTTTTCAATCTTGCTGAGAAGAATATGAAGAAAGAGACCCAGTCTGTAAAGGATATCCTTAATGAGGCTATAGATGATTTGAGGTCTGTACAGAACAGGCAGGATGGCTTGAGCGGTGTACCGAGCGGCTATACTGGAATAGACAGGGTAACATATGGATGGCAGGCATCGGACCTTGTCATCATTGCTGCGCGTCCTGCAATGGGTAAGACTGCATTTGTCCTCACTATGGCCAGAAATATGACGGTAGAGCATAATGTGCCAGTGGCTGTGTTCTCGCTGGAGATGTCGTCTGTGCAGCTGGTGAAACGTCTTATGGTGAGTGAGACAGGCCTTTCAGCAGAGAAGATACGAGGTGGTAAAAAGCTTGAGGAGTATGAGTGGGCGCAGTTGGACAGCAAGTTGAACCAGCTTTCCCAAGCTCCTCTGTATATAGATGATACACCTTCTTTGTCCATTTATGAGTTCCGTTCCAAGGCCCGCAGGCTTGTGGCGAATGCGGGAGTGAAGCTGATTATAATAGACTACCTTCAGCTTATGACAGGACCTCCTGAGCTGAAAGGAATGAGGGAGCAGGAGGTGTCATCAATCTCAAGGTCGCTGAAGGCTATTGCAAAAGAGTTGAACATCCCAATTATTGCGCTTTCCCAGTTGAGCCGTGCTGTGGAGACCAGGGGTGGTGCAAAAAGGCCTCAGTTGAGTGACTTGAGGGAGTCTGGTGCAATTGAACAGGATGCTGATATTGTAATGTTTATCCATAGACCAGACTATTATGGCATGACAGAAGATCCTTCGCAGGCAGGACTTACAGAGATTATCATTGCCAAGCACCGTAACGGTTCTGTATGTGATGTGCAGATGAAGTTCCGTAACTCTGAGGTGAGATTTGTAGATATTACAGATCCTGCTCTGGATATGCCTGCACCTGCCGCCCATGCAGAGTATGCTTCAAGCATGAATGCCCGGGATGATGACGGTTTTGGTGGCGGATATGGCGGCAATGAGTTTGCGGGAAGTGAATTTGAGAATACTGATTTCTAATTTTGTCGGGATGAAAAAGGAAAATTTTAGGATTCTTTTTATGGCCCTGATGGCATTTGTTTCTGTGGCTGCATGGGGTCAGAAGACTGATCTTCCATATATTGACGGGGAGAGTCTCACTTATGTGGTGAAGTACAAGTGTGGCCCCATAAATACAGAAGTGGGAGAGGCGGTTACAAATTTGTCGTACTCTAATGGAATGTTCCACAGTATCATAACCGGAAAGACCTACAAGTTTTATGATATTGTCTTTAAGGTGAGGGAGCATTTTGAGAGCAAATTCTATGAGGATCCTATAAAACCGCATTATTTTTATAGAAATACACAGGAGGGCAAGTATAGGATAAAGAATACTTTCCATTTTGATAATGATACAAATCTGATTAGGGCCACTATACAGAAATATGACCGTACACCGGTGGATTCCCTTCTTACCGGCTCTGGCAATACTATGGATATTCCATCCCTCTTTTATAAGGTGAGGACCATTGATTTTGCCAATATACCTGTTGGAGAGAAGCAGCCCATATCTTTTGCCATTGATGATGATGTGTATAATTTCTATTACATATATCAAGGTAGGGAGGTAAAGAAAATCAAGGGGTTGGGGACATTCAACACATTGAAATTTGCAGTAAGGCTTGTTGCAGGAAGTGTGTTTACAGGCAAGGAAGATATGACGGTGTGGGTGACGGACGACCAGAACAAGGTGCCGTTATTGTTTGAGTCTCCAATTATTGTAGGTAAGGTGCAAGGGCGTTTGATGTCGTTCCAGAACCTGAAGGCCCCACTTACAAGTAAAATAGAAGAATAGCGATGAGCGAAAAGAAATCTGTATCCCATAAAGGTACCATTGTTGAGATATCTGATGGGAATATAAAAGTTGAGATAATCAACAAGTCCATGTGTGCCGCATGTCATGCAAAAGGATTTTGCAGTGCGGGTGATACTAAGGACAAGATTATTGACGTCCAGTATTGGAATAACGGTGAGTTTGATTTGGGGGACGAGGTTGAGGTTACAATGAAACGATCTATGGGATTTAAGGCTGTATGGATTTCATATGTAATTCCGTTGGCTATCCTAATGATTTTTTTACTAACTTTGCAAGGACTTGGGTATACCGAGCTTTGTGCGGGGTTGTGTGCAGCAGCTGCAGTTTGTGTCTATTATATTGTGGTTTACTTGTTTAGAGACAAGATTGCAGATAAATTTGTGTTTACAATAGCTAAAAACAATATATAAATGAGTACTACTATTATCTTTACCGTAGCCAGTTTGAGCGTTTTGGGTCTCTTGCTGGCTGTTGTGCTTTATTTTGTAGCACAAAAATTCAAGGTAGAAGAAGATCCT
>JAEIGA010004965.1_pt1 | contig 20430 bp, 12 predicted proteins | sample 9270691 | NCBI WGS metagenome assembly JAEIGA01 (sample SAMN17057246, study PRJNA624740) | gut metagenome | biome: biome; isolation source: fecal sample | host: Bos grunniens | place: China: Xizang | collected 2019 | reverse complement strand
ATTTTGTCGGTGCGTGGGCATTGTTTGGTAATAACGCATTTGCAAATGCGTGTTTAGAGCATAAACAAGATGTTGTCGTTAATGTTGAATTGATTCAGCCAAAAACAAACATTGTTCAAGATGATGGTTTGGCAGATATGTGGCACGGATTGGTAGAGGCCGCATGGGTTAATCAATATGATGTTGGATTCTTTGTCCAGCCCGTTAAAAACGGAATTTGTGTCGGGATTAATTCGGTTGATTTAGATATGGGGTATGAAGAATTTAATGTCAAAATTGATGTCAGACATAAAAAAGATTCTTGTTCATACAATGCGGTGTTGGAACACGAACAAAAGCATATCGATGTATATAATCAGGTCGCAAATGAATTTATGCCAGATATAAAAAAATCTGTGGAACATACAACTGATTCAATATTTCCGATTTTTGTTAAAACATATGATGAAGTGAAAAACGCAACCGCAGAATTAAAAGAGAAATTCTTTAATCATCCGGATTTGGTTGTAATGATGCAGAAGTTAGAAGCCGCACAAGAAATTCGTAATAAAAAAATTGACCAAGAAGAAACCGGCGAAGGTTTGAAAAAGTGTATGTTTTAGGATTTTGTTCGGATATATATCCTGTTGATTATTTAGTATTTTTTTCTTAATATTTTTACATATTTATATAAAAAAGGTATGAATATGAAAGGAATTATTTTGGCCGGTGGCAGTGGTAGCCGTTTATACCCATTAACAAAAACTACATCCAAACAATTATTGCCTGTGTATGATAAACCGATGATTTATTATCCTTTATCTACATTGATGATGTTTGGTATTCGGGATATTTTAATCATTTCTACACCCCAAGATACACCGAATATTGAAAGATTGTTCGGTAATGGAAATCAAATTGGAATCAATATTCAATATGCAATTCAACCCGAACCAAAAGGTATTGCACAGGCCTTTACAATTGGGGCGGATTTTATCGGTGATGATGATGTGTGTTTGATTTTGGGGGATAATATCTTTTATATGGGTGGACAATTTGAAATGTTCAAAGAAGAGGTTGCGAAAAATTCGGGAGTTCGTGCAACTATATTTGCATATCACGTTTCAGACCCAGAAAGATTTGGGGTGGTGGAATTTGATGAAAATTTGAAGGCAATTTCAATTGAAGAAAAACCAAAAGTGCCAAAGTCAAATTATGCATCTGTGGGATTGTATTTTTATCCGTCCGATGTTGTGCAAAAAGCAGCAGGTTTAAAGCCATCGGCACGTGGGGAATTGGAAATAACCGATTTGAATAATTTGTATTTAAACGAAGGACGTATGTCTGTTGTGCCAATGAAACGTGGTAATGCGTGGTTGGATGCCGGTACGCCAGACAGTTTGATGGAATCGGGACAATTTGTTCAAATTATAGAACAACGTCAGGGATTAAAAATTGCATGTATCGAAGAAATAGCATACAAGCAAGGTTTTATAGATGATGCGCAAATGTTGGATTTAATCAATGAATTAAAGGCAGGTGCATATAAAGATTATTTGGAAAAAATATACAGGGAAAAACATGAACTTTATTAAAACAGAAATAGATGGTGTTGTTATTGTTGAACCGCGTGTCTTTGCGGATGCGCGTGGATATTTCTTTGAAAGTTATAACGAGGCAGAGTTTGTAAAAAACGGTATTACAAACAAGTTTGTTCAAGATAATCAATCAAAATCATCGTATGGTGTGGTACGTGGATTGCATTGCCAATTGGGCGAATTTGCCCAAGCAAAATTAGTGCGTGTATTACACGGACGTGTATTGGATGTGGCCGTTGATATTCGTAAAAATTCGCCGACATTTGGTAAATATGTTGCGGTGGAATTAAGTGATGAAAATAAAAGACAATTGTTTATTCCACGTGGTTTTTTGCATGGTTTTTCTGTGTTATCAGACACGGCGGTGTTTGCGTATAAATGTGATAATTTATATGCGCCACATGCGGAATTTGGTATCAGATTTGATGATCCGGATATCGGTATCGATTGGATGGTGCCGGCGGATAAAATTATTACTTCGGAAAAAGATAGAATTGGCAAGGGGTTGAAAGATGTACCTGATAACGGGATGTAATGGTCAGTTGGGACGTGAATTGGCCGCACGTTTGCCGGATGCAATTTGTGCAGATTCAGACACGTTGGATATAACAGATGCTGTGGCGGTAAAACGGTTTGTTGAAAAAAATAATATAGATTTGATTATTAATTGTGCGGCATATACCGCCGTCGATTTGGCCGAAGATAATGCAGATTTGGCACATATGGTAAATGCAGTTGGACCAAAAAATTTGGCGTGCGCATGTGATAAAATAATCCATATTTCAACGGACTATGTTTTTGATGGAAATGCATGTGTGCCATATATGGCCGATGATAAAACAAATCCGGTGTCTGTATATGGAAAAACAAAACGTGATGGTGAAGTTGCCGTTTTAGAAAACGCAAATTGTGCAATTGTAATTCGTACGGCATGGCTGTATTCGGTGCATGGAAATAATTTTGTAAAAACTATGCGTCGTTTGGGGGGCGAAAAAGACCAATTAAATGTTGTGTATGATCAAGTTGGGTCGCCAACATTTGCCGGTGATTTGGCAGATGCAATTGTTCAGATTATTCCACAATTGACATCCGAAAAATCCGGTGTTTATCATTTTACAAATGAAGGTGTGTGTTCTTGGTATGACTTTGCAACCAAAATTATGGAATTGTCCGGATTGGCGTGTAACGTTAAACCAATTTTATCAAGTCAATATCCAACACGTGCAAAACGACCACATTTTAGTGTGTTGGATAAAAGTAAAATAAAATCTGTTTTTAATATAGATATTAATCATTGGGAAAAAGGATTGGAAAAATGCATAAAACAATTTTAGTTACAGGTGGGGCCGGATTTATTGGTTCAAACTTTGTTCCGTATTTTTGTGAAAAATATCCGGAATACAAAATTATTAATTTAGATAAATTAACATATGCGGGGAATTTGGATAATTTAAAAGAATGCGAAAATATGGATAACTATCAATTTATCCAAGGCGATATTTGTGATGCCGATTTGGTTGAAAAAATTTTTTCGGAAAATGATGTGCGTGGGGTGATTCACTTTGCCGCAGAAAGTCACGTTGATAATTCTATTTCCGGACCACGTGCGTTTATAAATACAAATATTATGGGGACTTTTAATTTGTTGGATGCGGCGCGTCGTCATTGGATGGATGGGCCAAATAAAGTAAAAGATGGTTATGCCGATGCAAGATTTCATCATATTTCAACAGATGAAGTTTATGGGACGTTGGGTAATGAAGGTCTGTTCCAAGAAACAACACCGTATGCACCAAACAGCCCTTATTCTGCATCCAAGGCATCGTCGGATTTCTTGGTACGGGCATATCATCATACATATGGTATGAATGTGACAACATCAAATTGTTCGAATAATTATGGTCCAAAACAACATAACGAAAAATTAATACCACATATTATATCCAAGGCGTTGAATTTACAACCTTTGCCAATTTATGGTACGGGTGAAAATATTCGTGATTGGCTGTATGTGTTGGATCATTGTCGTGCAATTGACTTGATTTTTCATACCGGTGTTGCAGGACAGACGTACAATGTTGGTGGCAGAAATGAACGCAATAATATAACAATCGTTAAAACAATTTGTGAAATATTGGATGAACGTAAACCACGTGCAGATGGTAAAAAGTATGCGGATTTAATTACGTTTGTTGCAGATCGTGCAGGACATGATTTTAGATATGCAATTGATGCCACAAAATTGGAAAATGAATTGGGATGGCGGGCCAAAGAAAACTTTGATACCGGCATATTAAAAACAGTTGATTGGTATTTGAAATAATAAAACGCCCGTTTGGGCGTTTTATATTGTGTAAAGTTATAAATCGTTATGATTTGATTTGTTTTTTTGATATAATTGTTTGTAATAAATTTCTGAATACAGGATGGGAAAAATGACCGATGATACCAGAAACGAACTTGGGATTCTTCAAAATGATTTTGAAGCATTGTGTTTTTATGATTTAGATAGTCCTGTGACAAGAATGGTTGGGGAAAAAGTAAAACACGTATTTGAAAGGTTGTGTAAAAATACGGGTGTGGATAGCAATGATTTTGCATTTTTATGCTTTAATAGCAATAGTCCAAATGCGTTTTTTATGAATAAAGAAAACACACGTAATTCTGGATTAAAGAAAAATGTGATTGCGGTATCTGATTCTTTGATTAGAAAATTGGACCGCGAAGAAGAAATTGCCGCAGTTATCGCACATGAATGTGGGCATTATTTTTGGCAAAAAAATACGTCAAGTGATAATACAATTGTCCAAGAAAGGTGGTCGGATGCTTATTCGGTGGAATTAATGTATAATGCCGGATATAACCCACGATATATCTTGGAAATGCAAAACAAGATATTTTATTATCAGGGAAATAATCATGTTACATTGGATGTGCATGGTGCACCATTTGCACGTGCAGAAGATGTCAAAGCGTGTTTAACAAAAAAAGCGGCAGAAATTGGTGACTTTGATACTATTATAAAAAATAAAAACCACGATTGGTTTAATTTTCAACGTGATTTCAACAGTTTGTATCCGGCAAATGATTTTCATACATTTATTGAAAAAAAATTATTGGAACGTTTTAAAACAACTGATTTAGAAAAAATTAATCGTGTTGAATTTTTGAAATTAATTCTGGAATTGGTTAAAGCGCGTGAAATTGATGAAAATCATGCTGTGCGTATACGCAATTTATCTGAAATAATAGGGAATAAGTTCCAGACAAAGACAAAAGAAGAAACTAAATTACTGGAAGAAATAGTTTTGGAAATGTTAAAGGTGGCGTTGCCAGGTCAGGTAGAATATGTTTTAAGTAATGCAAAATTAGATTTTTTTGGGCCCTTTGAAGAACAATATAATAATATAAAAAATTTTATGGATTCATATGAAGATGAAGCCAAAGCGGAAGAATGGGCAAAAAAAATTTTAGATTTGAAATGGATAATGGATTTAATGAAGTGTTTCAAAACGGGAATACCAATGTATCCGGATTTGAAAGAAAAAAATGTTGGGAAACCATTGCCAAGAGTAAAGTTAGCATCGTATAAAAATAGAGTTATCGATGATGTTTGTTATATGATTGATAGGCTGTATGATTTGCGTTATCCAGACCAAAATGGTTATTTTAATAATTATTATATAAAAAATGGTATTGTTGTTGCGTATGGTGAAGAAGCAAAAAGGTTGTATAAAGAAGATAATGATGAAAAAGCGAAATTAGAACGGATAGAAACGATAAATAAAAATACGGAAAGGTTTAATTTGTGTATAGATTATTTAAATGCCTTTGCGGATTATGCGGCCGGTAAAATATCAAATGAACAATTGCTTCAATTTTATTTAAGTAAGTGTGAAGGTAAACAAGAAGCGACCATATTAATTGCACCATATTTAGAGTATTTTTATGGTGGTTATGATATGGTTATTCCGGAAATGATGGAATTGTATCAAAGGTTTTTGTCATCACGGGCAATTGATTTTTTTGTGCGTGGTAATGAAGAGCCACATGAAAATCCAAATGTTCGTGCTTCACAAAATGTTTCTGCAAATAATATCGTTCAATATATAAATGGTTATTATATGAATGATGCGGCGTGTGTTATAAGAATTTGTGAAGCAGTACTTAGATTTAATAAATACTTAAACACTTTGTCTGATGAATATATTAATTTAATGGAGGAAAATTTTAAGGTTCTTAATTTATCATTTTTAAATAATGAACCACTGCTATCAGATGATTGGAAAAAGTTGAAATCGCATTATTATATAAAAAAATGTAATGCAATTGCGGCATCAAAGCTGGCATTTAAAGAGGGTGTTCCATATAGTGTTTTTGATGAATTTAAATTTGGTGAGGAATCACAGTATTTAATAAATATAAGAACCCAATTGGGATATAATGGAAAAATCAAAGATGATATAGAATTAAAGAATTTGTTTAATCAAATAAATCAGCGTACATATAGAGAGTTATATAATACAAAAGAGTTAAAATTAGTTTTATTAACGGATTATTTAAGACATGGCGGTCGTATAAATTTGATGGATATAATCGATTTGATTGATATAGATAGATTATCAGAATTTAGAAGACAAGAAATTATATCAGATATATGGGCAAAAAATATATCGTATGAACAATTTGATTCTTTGATGTTGTATGAACAAATATGTTTCTATGAATATATGCAATCAAAAAAACTTTTTTCAAACAGATATGCAAATCAAAATGAATATATAAGAAAGATTGTTAATCAAATTGTTGCACGGCCTGTGACCGACAGTGTTGCGATTTCATATGCAGAAAAAATCTTAACACGTGCGGCGGTGACAGAATATGGGAAAACTCAAGATAATGATTTAACATTCTTTAATGAACGTGAAAAGTTAATTGATTTTTATACAACATATTGGGCCGAAAAATTGGGATTGGACGATGGGTCGGAAATATATTTAGATAAAATTAAAAACTTTATAGATTTTATTGAACATCCATCCAAAGAATATAAAGTCGATTTTTCCCAGTTAATAAAAAAACAAATTATAGACAGGGTTTCAAATAAGGTTGTTGCCCAAGAAAAGGCCGCAAAAATGATGGCATCTGTTGCACAATTAGATGTGACAGAGGCACAAAAAAAGGACGAAGCAATAAGAGTTGCCCAAGCGATGTTTGGGGTGTTGGCACGGAATCAAGAAGCCACCGTTAAAATGATTGATTTTTTAAGTAATAAATTAACACCGGAATTATTAGATGATACTTTGGAATACATACATTCCCATATGGAAGAAGGGTACCAAGGGGTGATTAACAGGTCCGATTTGATGATGGTTCATGAAAATTTCTGGGGTGCTGATTTGCCAATACGGGCATATATGATGAATCGATTGTTAGGGGCGTATTCTTCAAAAGATGAAGATAAGTTAAAGTTGGTCATTAATATGTATTTTGATGAAAAATCAGAATATTATAAAGATGCAACTTTGGTGATAAATACGGTGTATAAAAACCTGCAAGATTATGAACGAAATTTGATTTTGGCGGCTTTGGCATCTGCGGGACAACGTGATAAAAACAGCAATATGTCGGGTGGTCAGGCCGTTGGACAGGGATTGAAAATGTTTTTGCAAAACAAAGGACCGGCATATATCAAATTTGGTCAATTGTTGTCTTATTTGCCGACTTTGGATTCGGATATTCGTGCAGAATTGGCAAAGTTACGTGATAAAGCAAATATTCCAAATCGTGATGAATTGTTTGATATGATGCGTGGTGCATTACCAGAATCAGAAATGGCCAAAATCGAACACGTTGATCGTGTGTTGGGGGCGGGGTCTTTCTTTGTCACTGTGCAGGTTAAATATGATGGACGTGATTGTGTTATCGCATTAATGAGAAAAAATACACACGATTTAACAAAATCGGGTATTGAAATGATTTCAAACACAATTAACGATTTGGTAAAAGCGGATAAAAAATATGCGCCTTTGAAAAATATTCTTAATCAAGCACGAGAATCAGCATATTCGGAAATTGATATCGAACAAGATCATGCAAAATATATCCACGCCAAAGGTGTTTACGAAAAATATTCTGTGACGGTTGGTGATGCGACTTATTCCCCAGATGTTGCAAAATGGTTGGCGTATGGGGCGGCAAATAATGGACAAAATGCATATAAAATTATGGAAATGGCAGATGGGCATTCTTTGACAAGTTCGGAATGGTCGGATGAACAAAAACGTGAATTTGCAATCTCATATGTGACTTTGGAATTGGCATTGTTATTGTCGGGTGAAAAATGGGATACAGACAGACATCAAGGTCAACAGAACTTTGCCAATGATGGATTCCGTGATTTTTGTATCGGGATATTTGATACCGGTGCACAAATGAAAAATGCGCCGGGGCGGGTTGATAAGGTAATGCTGGGGCATTTGCTGTATGAATTGGCGGTTGGTGCAAAACGTGGTCGTGGTGTTGGTGACGTGTTGGTAAAATCAATACGTAATATTGATAATGTCGCAGGTAAGTTTGGTGTAGATACCGCATATATCGATGGGGTTCAACGTGGATTGACGGCTTTGTCAGATATTATTGAATACCAAAAAGAAGAAAAAGATGAATATGGTAACGTTGTTCGTACGGCCAAGACATTAAATGCGACGGATTTGGAAAATATTGTTTCGGCATTGTATCAGTCGGGGGTTATTGATAAAACCGTTACTAAAACCGTTGTGACACGTGCTATATTGGATAAACTGATGCTGTGGCGGGCCGGATTAAAAATTAAATCGCCAGAAACGGTAGAAGGACAGATAGAAAATCCAATACAATTACAATATTCGGGGGCAGATGTTTCTGTTGAAGCGGCCAGCAATATAAAGAAGGCACAAATAGAAATAGAACAAATTATGGCAGAAAGAGCCAAACGTTTGCCATTGGGTCTGAAAGCAAAAGCCGGAGAAATAGATGGGGGTGGCGTGTCTTTGGTATAAAAAAAAACCGACAATTGTCGGTTTTTTTTGATATAATATCTGTGATATGTCAGAGAAGAAAATGAATAAAAAACCGATTTTAAGCCAAGAACATATGGAAGCGTTATATATGTTTCCAAATGACAGTAAAACCAATCAGTTGGTTGATATGTTAATGCGCTCTGTCTTTGCAAAAATGGTGCGGGGATTGGGTATCAATGCCGCAGATTTTGAATTTATGGCTTTTGATAATGGTAAAAATGCTTTCTTTATTTCAGGTGATAATACACAAAATGGAAAAAATTTAATTTCGGTTTCTTTGGCTTTGTTAAGGACTTTAAGTACCGAAGAAGAATTGGCCGCGGTTATGGCACATGAATGTGGTCATTATATATGGAAACATTCGTTGGGTGGAAAAAACTCTATATTCCAAGAACGTGGGGCGGATTTGTATGCGGTTGATTTACTGATTAATGGTGGATACAATCCGGTTGCAATATTAAATACATATAAAAAAATATTTGGCAAAGTGTCATATACAGATGCAACATTGGATGTGCATGGTAATGATGCAATGCGTATCGATGATGTCAAAGCGTATTTAACAAAAATTTCAAATGAAAAAGGGGTTTTCCCAGTCCCAGAAACCACAGATGCATCGTTCCGTGCGGTTGTTGATGAAATAGTTGGTTTAAGGGAATTGACCTGTGATTTTTGGTTGCGTGAATTATACAATAAATTTGGTTATGATGTATTTGGGAATGGAAATCGAACAGAGGTTTTACGATTTTTTATTCAACAATTAAAAATACAAGGACCGTTAATAACAGATGCGCGGTCTAAATCATTTGTAAATATTTTAACAGGGATGTATTTTATAACGTCTTTGACCAATGAAGATTTGAAGATATGTCGGGATATATTTTTGTTCTTTTATAACAATGATAATAAATATGCAAAATCTGTATTTAGTGCAATGAATTTGTCAAAAGAATTGTTTGGCCCGTTTAAGCAACATGCGGAAAATATACAAAAGTTTATAGATAGTGCATATGATGAAAAACAGGCGGAATATTATGCCGATATATGTTTAAAAGAATATGAAAAAATAAAACCTTATATTGATGAATTTAGATTTAAGTGGCCCGAGTTCAAGGGACTTGGGGTGGATAATGTGGGAAAAAAATTGCCTTGGGTTCAGATGGCGTCATATAAATCTGGGAAAATACGGGAGTTTTGCAGGTATCTGGTGGATGATGGACGGTATTCAAAACCAAATGTTCAAATGGATAAATACCTGTTTGATGGCGATATCGTTATGGCATATGGTGATGATGTAAAAAACATCGTATATGATGTGGAATTTGAAAAATATGAAGGCAGAATTGTCGAAAAAATAAAAATGTTGGATGCTTTGCGCAGATTGGATATTGGTGAAATATCTGTACAAGAATATATAGAAATAACCAAAGGTATGGAACGGAAAAAATCGAAAGAAGATTTGATTGATGGATTTTTTAAGTTTCCCAATCCAGAATTGATTAATAAAAGTAAGCGCGCCAAAGAATTCTTATCCGAATTTTATAAAACACCATTGTTTAATAATGTTATACAAAATAATACTCTGGTTCAGTGTTTGGTAAATAATAGGGGCTGTAAAGATTTTGATGTTGCAGATAAATTGGCGGCATTTACATCGGGATGTGTTGTAAAAGAATTGATGTTTATGGCGGCACGTGCATATGCAAAATATTCAGAATATATAAATGAAACAAAGGCACATAAAAACGAACACGGATATACAGAATGCAGTGTTAATGTGTGGTATGAATATAATGAAGTTTTTAAGTTGTTACTTGGGACTTCATTTAAGCCACGTGAAATATTAAATGGAAAAAAGTATGATGATTATTTAGGGGATATTGTAAACAAAGAAAAAGACCTGTTTCGTGATATTGCAAAAAAAGAGCGGCAGAAAATTGCAATAGTGGCATCGCAGAATGATGCGCTGGTTAATACAGGTAATGATAGTTGGTGTGTATTAGAAGATGCGATTGTGCATGAATTCGAAGAAAATAAACAATCGCAAATTTTAAAAAATATTATGAAACGTTGGGGGGTAAAAGAACCACAAACAGAAGAAGAATTGTTAACTTTTTTTACTGCGTTTAATGTTAAAAGTGCGGTTGATGGTCGCAGTATTTCATTGGGAAAGGGGATTGGTGCATTTGTATTTTTTAACTATATTTTGTCTGGTTATAAATTTGATGTAAAAAAATTTTTGCCTTATTTGTGGACGCCTTATCGTAATGTAATGCAAAATTTACTTGCAAAATATATGGATGAAAATAAATCCTTTGAAATAGAACCCTTGGATAATCAAATCAGTATGTTTCAAACCATGTTGAAAAATGATTTGTTTTATGGGAAAACGGCAAATAAAAATAAATATATCAAAATTATTGTTGATAAATTAACAAGTGTGCGTGATGTTAATTCGGATGAATATCAAAAAAATGTTAAGATTGTTCATGATATTTTGTTGCGAAAGTTATTGGTTGACAGAAATAATGATTTAGAGTTTGTCACAGAACGTGAAAAATTAATCGATTTTTATGCAGGATATTGGGCAAAGCGTCTGGGGCGTGATAATGGAACACATCGGTATGTTGAAAATTTGCAACCGGTTGTTGATTTGATAAAAGGTAATTCTGATAATGTTTTTTCACGTATGGTTGCAAACAGTTTTGTGCGTAAGTTTACAGATAAAATAGTTGCACAGCAAAAAGTTGCCGAATTGTTAGAGGATGCAAAAATTGTTCCGGTGTCTGGGGATATGGCCGAAAAGTATGATTATTATGGGCGTGGGGCGGAAAAGTTGTTGTCCGAATTGGCAAAAAATCCCAAACATGCATCAAGTATGATTAAGTTTTTGTCGGAAAGATTTACAGACGAAAACTATGAACGTTTGCTGGGTGATGGGTCGATTAAAGAATTACAGTCGAATGCTGTTGTAAGTATGTATGCAAACAAGCAAATGTTTATGATGTTGCATGAAAATTTTTGGTCTGCGGGTTTGGAATTAAGGGCGGTTGTTATTAATCGGTTGTTGAATTGTGCATATCGTACCAAACAAGAAAAGATAAATATGTTGGTTGATATGTTTTTTGAAAATGATTCTGAATATCGTCAAGATGCCGAATTGATTATTAATGCACTTTATAATAATTTGTCGGATTATGAACGTGATTTGATTGTATCTGCAATTGTGTGTGCAGGACAACGTGATAAAAATAATAATATGACCGAAGGTCAGGCCATGGGGCAGGGACTTAAAATGTTTTTGCAAAACAAAGGGCCGGCGTTTATTAAATTTGGACAATTGTTGTCTTATATGCCGAATTTAGATTCAGATATTCGTAAAGAATTATCAAATTTGCGTGACAAGGCCGCAATACCATCACGATATGATTTGTATCAAATGATTGATATGACTTTGCCGGCAGGTGTTAAGTCAAAAATAACACATGTTGGCGAAGTTTTGGGGGCGGGGTCATTCTATGTCACAGTAAAAATTATATATGATGGCACAGAGTGTGTCGTTGGATTAATGCGACCAAATGTTGAAAAATTAACCAAAACAGGTATGGCGATGATTCAAAATACCATTAATGAAATTGTGGAAAAAGATGCCAAATATAAACCTTTGACCAAAGTTATTCAACAGGCGCGTACTTCGGCAATGTCAGAAATAGATATAGAAAACGATTATCAAAAATATTTAAAGGCGGTTGATTTGTATGAAAATTTGACCGTATCAACCCAAACAGGGGATTTTTCACCGGATGTCGCGCGTTGGATGTCTTATGGACAAAACCCAGATGGAACAGCATATAAAATTATGGAAATGGCGGCCGGTAAATCTTTGAGTGCTGATGAATGGACGCCGGAAGAAAAACACGATTTTGCCGTTGCCTATGTGACGTTGGAATTGTGTATTTTGTTGTCTGGGCAACAATGGGATACAGACCGACACCAAGGTCAACAAAATTTCTATAACCATGCATTTCGGGACTTTGTTATCGGGGTGTTTGATACGGGGGCCCAAATGGATGAAAAGCCAAATATAACAGATAAAATCATGTTGGGGATGATGCTGTTTGATATGTTGGATTATGTAAAGTCGGGGCGTGATTTATCGGATGTTTTAATGCGTGAAGAAAATGATAAATTTGCAAAAAAATATGGGGCAACGCCGACGTATATTGATGGGGTAAAACGTGGTTTGACCGCGTTGTCGGATATTATGGAATATCAAAAAGAAATCAAAGATGAAAACGGAAAAGTTATTCAAGAAAGCAAAAGTTTAACACGTGATGATATGGAAAATATTATTTCGGCCGTTGTGCGATCGGGTGTGGTTAGCAAGACCGTATTATCAACAATTGGCGCACGTGCGATTGTCGGTGGTATGGTTGCAGATATGACAAAGCGTGTATTGAATATTAGGCGTAAACGTAATTCAATTACAGTGCGATATACACGTCGGTCAAAAGATAAGATATCGGAACGCATAAACATGGGGCAGGCAGAATTACAGGATGTAATTGCAGAACGTAATAAAATCAAACAATTTGGTATTGATAAAAGGTATGTCGCCAAAGGTGGAACGGAATCAGGTACAGAATATGCGTTTTGATAAAAAAAATACCGGCATTTGCCGGTTTTTTTGTATAAAAGTAATTTTTTGTGTGGTCCTTGGGATTGATAGTTGTGTTTGTGTAAATTGTCGTTTTGTGGTATAATTCATATCGATAATTCTGTGGGAGAAAGTCAGAGAGAATGAAGTTCTTGCTTGTTCTTGCTATGCTGTTGGCGCCATGTGTGGGGTATGGTGCGGTGGTTTTGGCGTCCACAGAATATGTTGATGCGATTGTGCAATCAATACCAAAAACAGATTCAATTACAGATGAAACGCCGGATAATCAATTAACTACCGCAGGGGCAGTGCGGAATTTTGGGGCGGAAATAAAAAATGAAATCAATACCCATATTAATGATGTAAATAACCCGCATAATGTCACCGCCCAGCAGGTCGGATTAGAAAATGTTAAAAATGTCGATACAACAAATGCGGATAATATCACCGATGGAACATTGGCATATGACAGATTGCCGGTGGGTAAAGAAAAAAATACCGTCGCCGCCGGTGATGATGACAGGTTCTTTGCCGTGCCAAGAACAAAGCCAAATAAAGATGCCCCAGATGGTATGGTGTGGATGTGGTTTGAATAATTTATGAAATATATTCGTGTATTTTTATTAATGTTTATGTCGGTGGTCGGGGGTGTGTGGGCCTGCGATAACGGTTTTTATTTGAATGAAAATAATCAATGTGTTGAATGCCCAATTGGGTGGTCGGGGTCTGATGGTGGACGGGATTCAATTGAAGATTGCTTTATAAACTGTGTTAATCAATCGATTCCAAATGGTGAATTAATTACTTTGTCGGGGCGTAATTATTGGAATGCGGATGCGTATGAAATGTGTCAATATGACGCATCGTGTAATCCGGGGTATTTTTATACGGGAAAATTAAATAGTGTGATTTCTGATGAAAAATTAGTGTGGGTGAATCCGGATGTCTATTTGCGTGGTAATGGCGAACAGTATATTGATACAGGGGTTAATGGAAATAACGATAATTTGCGCTTCGAAGTAAAGTATGAATGGGTTAATATGCCGGCATCAACAGATTATCGTGGGATTTTTGGAAACTATAATGGGAATGAAAATTCAAATGTGACCCGATTGATTCAATATGGTAGTACACGTGCGCATTATAACTTAAACACACGGGCCGGTGACAGTGATGATTTGCAAGAAAATAGGGCAGCAGGTAAGGTATATATAGAATATTTAGATGCAGAAAAATTTGTTAGTGGTAATGCGACACAGAATTTGACTGCGCAAAAAGCAACAGTTGAAAATGATAAAAATATATTGTTGTTTGCAGAAACAGAATTAAGACCGTCGGACGTAAAAATTTATTACTTTAAAGTGTGGGATGGGGATAATTTAATACGATATATGTTGCCAGTGGATAAGGGTATGGTTATTGGGGGAACACGTATCGATGTGCCGGGGATGTGGGATGTTGTTGAACGGAAATTTTATGGCAATTTGGGTGAAGGGGATTTTTATTATGGTGGAAAAAATATCTGTGATATTTGTAATGGTGCCGTATATTCGCCGGGGGGAAATGTAACAGAATGTATCCCGTGTCCAGATGGCTATGATTTAAGTGAAGAACGTGGTAAAACCAGCGCAGCGGATTGTACTATGTATTGTACATCCGGTACGTATGTGCCGAATGCCGGTGGAAAATGTACGGATGTTGGTATTGGGTATTGGGGTGAAGGTGCCGTTTTAAACTATGGTCAGGTTGTTGAAAGAAATATGTGTCCAGATGGATTGACAACAACGGGATATGGCGCCGCCGCAAATGAAGTGACCGATTGTGGCAAGGCCTTGAATATTGGTAATACACGTATCGTGTTTAACAAGGTTAAAAAGACCAAGCATGCAATGGCGGCATTGATTGATGGGGTGGTGTATTATGGTGCAATGTCGCCAAATGTGAATACCATTAATACAATAAAAGTGCGGGCAGAAGATGGTTTGGTTTATTCTTTGCATGATGATAACAGTATCGATAATATTGGGATGGTTGGTGGAAAACTGGTTTGGGTTGATGAAAATACATATCTGGCGTCGGATGGTTATCAGTATATAGATACAGGTGTGCCGGGGAATAATGCAGACCTTAGTTTTAAGATTAAGTATGCGTGGACCGTATTGCCAAAGGGGTATGAGGCCATATTTGCAAACTATGAATCAGAAACGGCGAATATTACACGTTTATTGCAATCGGGGACAGGGGTAACGTTTTTGTATGTTGATACACGTACCAATGCGCCAATGGCACGATTAGATATGCAACGAAAGATAAATACGCCATATGTGGAAACATTGGATTTTACAAACTATTCAATTGGGGATAAGGTTATACCATTGAAATCACCAACCAAGGGTACCGTTAATAATAAAAGTATATTGCTGTTAAAAGGGGCGGCATCGGAACACCCGAAATTAAAAATATATTATTTCAAGGTTTATGATAAAGGCAAGTTGGTACGAAACTTGGTGCCGGTGCAACGTGGGGCAGTGATTGGTGAATTTACCGTGCCGGAAAATGGTATGTGGGATATTGTGGAACAAAAATATTACCCCAATGCTGGTACGGGCAAATTTACGTATGGTTATGGTGGGTGATGTTATTGGTAAAACATCTGTGTTTTTGGTATAATATGATGGGAAATAAAAGGGCTAGGCATGAAAATTAGAAACTTTGATGATTTTAAACAAGCGTATGCGGAAATACGTAAAGTGGCAAAAAGTCCAAACGATTTTAAGAATTCTGGGTATGTTTTAGCGGATGATTTTGATCCTAAATTATTCTTTAATAACCTTTTGGACGAAGAGGATTGTTGGTATTTTTTTAAGGGGGTTATGGAAAGATTTTACAATGGTAAGAATGCACAACAAAAGGCCGATTTTGCAAACAAGGTCTTGGATGCGGTTCGTAAATATTATAAAGGTTCGTTTAGGCAAGGTTTAGCTTTTACCTTGTTTCAAAATATAGAACGGTATATATTTCTGCGGAATGAAAAAGTTTATAGAAAGTGGTCTAGAAAGTTAACACCGGATAATCAAGTGTTGTGTGCTTTGTGGGGAAGAGATGGAACAGAATTTGATTTTCAAAATATACCATTTACAGATTTTGATTTGGTAAAAGAATATTTGAAAATGTGTCCGTATGATAAACAGGTTGAAGAAAAACTTAGTATAGATATGGGTGGAAAACGAATCTTGGGGGCGAAAACATTGTTCCCAAAAGCAAAAAATCCAGAATTGTTGATGGAAATACGGCAAAAAAAAGAGCATATACTTGTTGCTTTGCGTAAGATGCCAAGAGAGGATTTTGTATATATTATACCAATGTATGATTTTAAAAATTTAGATGTTTCAGAAGTTTGGGATATTATGTCGTCAAAAAATTTTTCATGGACGGCGGAACAGGTGCGCGCAATGATGAGTTTGATGATTGATTTGGCACCCAAAAAACCAGAGTATTTGAAACAGATTCTGCAAATTTTTGAAGCAAATACGACCTTGTTTAGTAAAAAAAATAAGGAAAATGCAGAAATTTTTAAAAAATTAAGTTATAAGTTTGATGATTTGATAGAAAAAGAGATAAAAAGTTGGGGGGCGCTATTAAATGATGATGTTAGACGGAGGGATGAAGTCGGACAAAGTGCAGAAAATTTAATGGGAAGCGTAAAACAATTGTATTGTTTGCAAGATGAACGGAAGGAATGGTCAGAATTAAAAAGACAAGTGGAAGATGTATTTGAAAAGATTAAAACATATCGTGAATATTATGATGAACAAAAAAAGATAATTCAAAGGGCTTTGGGTGCGCTGAAAGCAGGGAAGAAGGTTGATATACCGACCCCAAAAAAACCATGGGTCATATTTTCAAGTCCCGAAGAAAAAGTCGATTTTGGGGAAATCAATTTTATAATTGGAAAGATTAAAGCAGCGGAAGAGGAAAGAGACAAAAATCGTATGAGGTGTTTTGGTGAGATTGAGTTTGACATAGATTATCGGTTGAGCCAGTTAGAAAAAGAGGTAGATGAATATAATTATTATAGAAGAAGTAAAGCGGAAATTGAAAAATCAGTTCGTTCGGCAGAAAATGAGCTTGGTCGGTTTACGGGGTTGCGTGAAGAAATTGTTGAGCAAAGCGAAGTGCGTAAGTCAAAAATTGCCGCAGCACGTGAGGAGTTGTTGAGAAAAGGTAAGGTGTTGGGGGTAAAAAGTCCCGTTACCAAGATAGGTACAGGTGTGGTACGTGATTAAAAACAAGAAGGGTAGTATTGTTGCTTACTTTTTGTTGGTACTTATGAAAAAAACACCGCATTGTGCGGTGTTTTTTAAATCTTGGTTGTGCAGTGTGTGCAGTTCTCGAACTGATTACTATATGGATTTAATAGCTATCGGTCATGAAATACAACTTTTTAAAGATAAATTAGGTTTATCGAATTTACATTAAATATCCTTGTACCGAATCTGATAATTTAGTAGTATCCGCCTGATAAGAAAGGATAAAAAATGGATTTCAATGTTTATTGTGATGAATCTTATCTTGATTGTATGACAAGTAGCCGTTGTGATATTGCAAAATATATGGCAATAGGTTCAATATGGTTAAAACAAGAAGATACACAAAAAATAAAAGATGATATTAAAGAACTAAAAAGAAAATATGGATGTAATGGCGAATTAAAATGGGCTAAGGTGTCCAGAAAAAATATAGATTTTTATAAAGAAATAATTGATTTGTTTTGGTCTTATGGTTCAACGGTGCGTTTTAGATGTATTATTGTTGATAGAGATACAATTTTATGGGAAAAACATAATAATGATGCAGAGTTGGGTTTTTATAAGTTTTATTACCAGATGTTGAGACATTGGCTTTATATGACAAATTCATATAAAATTTTCTGTGATAAAAAAGTTAATAGTAGAAAAGATAATCTGAAAACGTTAAAGAAATTTTTAGATACTTTTGCAAATATTGTTGGTGTTTATGCAGCAGAATCTAGAGAGACGCCTATTTTACAATTTGCTGATTTCTTTACGGGATTAACAGCAGTTAAATTTAATAATACCGTGGTAGAAAATAGTCCCAAAAAAATTCTTATAGAATACTTAGAAGAAAAAATGGGCAGACCTATATGTGAAACTTTTAGAGATGAACCAAAATTTAATATTTTTAATATAAAACCTAATGGGGGATGGTAACATGGAACTCCCAAAATTAGTTTATTATGAAACAGAAAATCAATATTTTGAACATTATAAACGTGTTTATTGCAGGGATAAGGTGTACACATTTGATGGAATAAGAATATTTTTTGATCCGAAAAGATTTTTACATGCTTTTTATGAAGATGATAACACTAAACAATATGGTGGAAATAAATCAAAATTTTGCAAAGTGCGTGCCGAACGCATAGATTGGATAAAATATGTTTTAGCGGATAAAGATTCTGTTTTATATCAGGGGTATAATGAACGGGTTGGTATTATGCCAGAGAGGCGAGTTGCTGTTATCAGCAGAGACAAATATGTAGTTGTATTAAATATGTTTTTGAACAATAATGGAGAGTTATGTGGTAGATTTAATACTGCCTTTTACGCGAATAAATCGTACGAACGAATAATACAAAGTCCATTATGGGATAAAGAACAGTGTAAAGCTTGTTTGAAAAATAAAAAAGGGAGCTGATTCGCATACGCTGGCTCAGTCTCCCAGAAAGCCTCGGTAGATTCTCGACCGATTGGTCAAGACCCAAATTGAAGGTTTATTTCTAAACCTCATCTGAATTATAACACAAATTATTTAATTTTACAATAAAAAAATGAGAAAATACTTGACTTTAAAGAAAAAACTTCATAGATGTGTTGTTTTTAAGTGTAACTAATTGTTCTTTTCTTATAAAATATTAATAAAAACAGTTTAAATATTTTGTATGTTATTAAACTTAATATCTAACAATTAGCAAAATTTAAATCAAAACATAACATTGTGTCTATATGAACAATAAGTTGAATTTTGGCAAATATCTTGATTTTTTGGTTAAATAATTTAATATAAAAGTGTTTAAAAAATAGGTTAAAAATGAAAAGATTGTTTAGGTTGTTTTTTGTGTGTTTGTTGACCGCGTGTTCTTCTAATGAACAATATGATTGCCATATTATCATAAAATATTACGATTGGACACGAGAAAAATTATGTGATGCTCCTTGTAATAAATGGAAAATCGTAGATTCTTCTATAAAAGAAAGATTTGAAGAAAAACATGAAATTGTTTCGAGTAAAGAACTAAAGCAATTTGTACAATCTAAATACGATGATATGGACTTTGTCAATTCTGCAGATAAATATTTTACAGATAAAACAGGAAAACAACCTATGCAGATTATAAAATTGGATTGCAAAAAGTTATAATAATAAAATTAGTTGTATCTGTTTTTATATTATTTGGTTCAAAATTGAAAAAAATCGCAATTTTTCAAAACAGAACTTTCGAACTTTACGAAAGTATTAGAAAACAAATAAAACACCGCATTGTGCGGTGTTTTTTAAATCTTGGTTGCGGGGAGTGGATTTGAACCACTGACCTTCAGGTTATGAGCCTGACGAGCTACCGGGCTGCTCTACCCCGCGATAAGGCCTGTGTATTATATATGATTTATTTAAATAGTCAATAAAAAAATGTCGTTGGGTTCGTTGGTTGGTGTTTTTGCCGTCGGTCTTGAAATGTGGTTTTTTTGTTGCTATGATATTTGTCGTTATATCATAAGGGATGATTGTGTTTCAAAATAAAACGTTTAGAAAAGCGTGGAAAAAATTCTGGGAACCTGTATTGGGGTGTGGGATTTTACAATGGATTATGGCGATATTAATGGCCGTTCCGGTATGGTTTGTGTATCTGACATCGGTGAAAAAATTAACAGGGTTCGATGTGTTTCGTAAATATAGAAATAAACCGGCAATCTTTGTTGTTTGGCATGGGCGGTCTATGATGTTGGCGCCAATTGTGTGTCTTGGTGGCATGCGTGCATACATGGTGGCAAGTCGTCACAAAGACGGACGTATGATGGCAAAATTACAAATGTTGTTTGGATTGCGTGCGATTTAT
>JAEIGA010004964.1_pt1 | contig 20430 bp, 12 predicted proteins | sample 9270691 | NCBI WGS metagenome assembly JAEIGA01 (sample SAMN17057246, study PRJNA624740) | gut metagenome | biome: biome; isolation source: fecal sample | host: Bos grunniens | place: China: Xizang | collected 2019 | reverse complement strand
TGAAGCCCAATTAGACGGAGGAGAAGTTGACTTAAGTGGTTACGTAAGTAAATCTGAATTAGAAGAAAAAGGATATTTAACTGAAATACCAAGTGAATATATTACAGAGGATGAATTAGAGTCAAAAGGTTATTTAACTGAGCATCAAGATTTAAGCGATTATGCTACTAAAGAATATGTTGACGGTTTAATAAGTAATGGCGGAGGTAATGGTGGAAGCGGTGAAGGTGGTAACGTTGATTTAAGCGGGTATGTCACTAAAGCCGAATTAGAAGAAAAAGGATATTTAACTGAAATACCAAGTGAATACATTACAGAAGAGGAATTAAAAGAAGCGTTATCTAGTGCTACAGCACCTTATATATCTACTATATCTCCAGAAAATAGCATCTTAGGTCTAGGCGAAACATTCGACTTACACATAGATTTCAGTTCTTCATCTATGGGTAGAGGTACGTTAAAAGTATTCGTTAACGACCAAGAAAAGTTGAGTACTAGTATCGAACAAGGTGAAAACATTATACCTTTAGCTGACACATATTTCACAAAAGGTAACAACCGTCTTAATGTGTATGTAATAGATAGAACTGGTTCTATGTCGAATAACCTAGTACTTTATGTTAGATACGGAAGTCTAGAGATAACATCAGACTTCGACGTATATTCTAGTTATGAATACGGCGCAGTTGTAAGATATTATTTTACTCCGACTGCAGTAGATACTTCACTAGCATTAACAATGTATATGAGTATCGATGGGGAAGTTAAACCCGGCGTAGGTTGTTCAAGTGACACCAGAGGATATTTCACATTCCCAAATAATTTAAGCGTTGGTTCGCACTACTGTCAAGCTTATATTAAAGATAGTACTGGAAGTACTTCGAATATATTATCATTTAATTTAATAATATTAGACGATACATCTTTAGTAGTAGCGAGTGATACACTAGACCCTACATTAGAAGAGGGAAGCCAATTATCGCTAGATTATAAAGTTTATATGAAAAATAATACAACTTTTATAACTAAAACATATATTGATGAAACTTTTATCGGTACTGGTACTTGTGGATTAGACTTTGCTTATTATAGAACTACTACTTTAAAAGAGGGAATTCATACAATCAAAATAGAAGTATATGACGTAACTGAAACAGTTTCAGATTATATTATTTGGACTGTTACTGTAACCCCTTCAACTTATGATATGTTGGAACCAGTTAAAGCAGGTGCTTTATTCATAGCATCAGCTCAAAATATAACTAACACATCTGAAGGTAAAGAAATATGGACTGGGATAGACCAAGATAATAATGTGGTTAATGGTATTCTTAACAACTTCGCATTTAACAATGAAAATGGTTGGGTTAACGATGAATTACTAATAACTGGTGCTTCAAGTGTTGATATTCCAATAGCACCGTTGGCTAATAATGCTCGTTACGGATTTACTTTAGATATAGAATTTGCGTCTAAAGCGATAGGAATAGAAGATGCTACAGTATTAAAATTATGGGATGACGAAAAAGATTGCGGTATCAAAATAACTATCGAACAAGTTATATTACGAAGTGCAGAAGGTAATGAATGTTCTTTATACTACTCCGATAGCGAAATGACTTCTGTGATATTTGTTATAGATAGAAACGAAGCAAACGCTAAGATATATATAAATGGTGTTATGTGTAGAGCGTTCCACTTATCAGATTATGTCATAGACGGAGTACCATATTTAGAAGATTTCACTGTAAATAATAACATCGTATTAGGTGGTAGTGGTCATGCTCGAATTAAGAATTTAAGAGTTTATCAAGTAGCATTAACTACGGATGAAATATTAAACAACTTCATGGCTAATGAAACAGATAAAATGGCACAAAAAGAATTAGTTGCATTCCAAAAAGGTGACCATTTACCAACACTTACTGTATACTGCGATTTCAGTGGGCTTGGTAAAGATGATAAGAAGCCTTGTAAGATAGTATATGTCTCTACAAATGAAGAGAAATATGGTAAGTCATTTATATTAGACCATAAAGAGTCAACATTGCAATACCAAGGGACTTCATCAATGGCATACCCTATAAAGAACTACAGACTAAATTTAGCGGATGAGAATGGGGAAAAATGGAAATATGATTTTCCATATGGTAAACCGGAACGCAGATATACGCTAAAAGCCGACTTCATGTCAAGCGGTCACTGGACTAACACTGGATTAACTAAATGGATAAACAAAAATTTATATAACTATAACGAAAAAGATGAAAGTACTATGAACCCTAAAAAATGGTATGACATAAATAACGGTGGAAGTTTAGATGATACTAGGGAATGTATATACGGTTTCCCTTGCAGATTGATATTAGTTAATGACGGTGATACACCTCTTAATGAAGGTCAAAATGAACCTACACCGGGTAATACTAAAGATATGGGTATATTCAACTTTAACCATGACAAAGACGCTACTGATACTATGGGATTTGATGATGACGTATTTCCTAACTGTGCTTCTTATGAAGTTACAGCCAACTCGGATACAAGTGCTGGGGCATTTATACCATATTATATAGACGATTCTTTAACATTAGATTATTCATGTGAAGACAATGATATTAAATACGGTAATGTATATCTTTTTTATCAAACACCTCTATCTTCAATAGGCGTAATAGGTAATACAATTAATATGTCTAAAATATATTTTAATAGCGGTCAAGCTTTGTATTATGATAAAGATGGTAATATATTAAATAACCTTGAAATGTCTTACCATTTTAAAATGAACGAAGATGTTACAGTACCTGAAAATACTTATTCGCTAACTCTTACGACCTCTCCACTTGATATGACTCAATATGAGTCTTTTACAATTAATGGTACAAAATATAGAATAGGTAAAGTGGTAGAAGAAGGTACACCTCTTATACCATATAGGGATACTGAACACGAAATCACAGAATTAGAATATATCAAACAGTCATTTGAATTAAGATTTCCGGACGAGGAAGACGTACCTGAAGGTTGGGGGTTCTTAGGAATACCAGATGAGCCGGGTACTGGATTAAGCGCTCTTATAGATTGGGTTGATGGATGTACAGATGAAGAATTCGTAAGAGACTTTGACCAACATTTCCATAGGGATTATACTTTAAGATATTTCTTATTAGTTATAACGCTAGGTATGGTTGACAACTTAGGTAAAAATATGATGCTTGATACTTGGGATAATAAAATATTTATGCCACGTTTCTATGACTGTGATACCATCTGTTCATACGACAACTCAGGTCAACTTAAATTCGCTGTTGATATAGAAATGGCACAAGGATATTGGAATACTTCAAGCTCAAGATTATGGAGTAGAATAAGAGATTTAATGCATGACGAATTAGTTGAGAAGTACAACAATATGCGTCAAAATGGTTTATCGTACGAGTCACTTATGGAGTGTTTCTATGACGAACAAATAGCCATGATACCTCAGAAATACTACAATATGGACTTCGACGTTAAGTATGCACCATTTGCAGATAGTTATATAGGTATGGCTAATGGAGACGTTTATGAACATCTTAAACGTTGGTTGAAACAAAGAATAACATTCGTAGATACACTGTATGATTATGCACCAAGTTATAATAACGATATGCTTACAATTCGTGCGAATACTACTGAACCAATGACACTAATTATCGAAACTTATACACCAGTATACCAGCATTTATCTTGGTATAACGGTCAAATGGATAAGAAGAAAATAGACGGTAAAATAGCTGTGGAATTCACTGGTACAGCGATGGCGGCGACTGACCAAGAGGTATTGATATATGGCGGTACTAACATTAAATCGATACGTGGTATATCGTCAATGAACCCTAACCGTATGTTAATAGGTAGTGCTACGAGATTAATCGAGTTGGAAGCTCCGAACTGTCCTTTATTAGCTGATATTAACTCTAATAAAGCGAACCTAGCGCCTCACACGTATTTGAATAAACTTAATTTAAATAACTGTCCTTTATTAGGTGGTAACTTGATTGTAAATAACTCTCCGTTAATACGAGAAATTGATATTCAAGGTACTTCTATAACGGGATTAAACTTACCGACTAACGTTAGAAACTTAGAAGTGATGAAATTACCTAGTGCTATAACGGATATTGTTTTAAATGACGCAGGGCAATTACACACTTTAATGTTCGAACCAGGTGGGGCAGTGCAAAACGTTACGATGACAAACTGTAGTGCTTTAACTAACGTTGTCAACTTTAACTTGCAAACTGCTAATACGGTAACATTGAACAATAGTTATAACAATGTACAAGAATTATATTTTAGAAATGCTACTAATCTATCTTTAAGTAACATGCCAAATCTTGAAAGAGTTATATTTACACCTAATGATGAGTATGAAATATTTAATAAAGATTATTTAGCTACTAGACCTGATTATAAAATAAACGTATTCAATGCACCTAAGTGTACGGATTTCATTGTAACAGCACCACAAAGACTAAGTTATGGATTAGATGACACGGAAATCAAACCTAACTCTGTATTCTCAGCTAATAGTATTGATATTTCGAATACTAGATTTACAGACGTTAAACTTCTAAGTACAACTGATACTAATAAACTAACACTACCATCGACAGTTAAGAATTTCATTTGTGATAGTGCTTATGATATAGATACGAATGTTATAGAGGATGCTAGTTACGAATTAATACACGACGAATTAGTACAACAATATACTGAAGAGTGGAATGAAGATATTAAACTGATAGATGAAAACGGCGAAGAGTATACACCAAATATATTACCTTCATCAAGTGACGGCTCAATTATATATAGTATAAATTCAAGCCAAGAAGGCGTATGGAACTTAGATAAATTGGAACTTGATAACTTTTACACTTATGGTATGAATAATGATGTTAAAGAGTATATACCTGACCCAGTTCCTGGATTAGTTTTCGGAGATACTAGTCAATTAAGACTGTTTGAAAGATATACAGTAGTTGAAGGTGAAGAAATAACCTCTAGTAATGGTGTAACAATATCATGTTTTTATCCAGATAAGCATTATAAAATATCAACGAATGATGGCACACCTATTTATTGTCACAGTATCAATCTTAATTCTGATGCATCATCGACAAGGAAGGATATCACTGCTATAGAATTGAATTATTGTTATAATTTATCTGTTCTAAATACAGTCCAATATATTGACGTAGAAGACGCTGAAGTAGGCAAAGTTTATAGATACTATCTTTCAGATATACAAATAGCGAACGGATACCCCGATGAAAAGTATAAACAAGAAATTCAAGAACAAGGTGGTAAAAAAAGATTACCTATACAAATGCCTAGAAGAGATGTTAACTATAAGGTAACAATAGAAAATGTTAATATTGAACCAAAAGATTTACCAATGATGTTATATCCTAAATTCATAGACATCGAGTCACCAATTAAAGGACGTGTGGACTATAGTGAATACGAGGGTACTTCCTTAGCTTGGGCAGTGGCTTATATGAATAAAGACGAGGTTGAATTCAACATCACTGAAGAAGTTGTAGACCAAGCTACAAGTTTATATAATGTAGATAAAGATAGTGAGTATGAAGTTCATAACCCTAAAATAGTATGTGAGATAGTAGTTAATAAAAGTGGTTCGATACCAACATTCTTACCTGAAGATTTTAGTTATATTCACTCTGAGGTTGATAACGGCGATGGAACATATACTATAACTGTGTTATCAAGCGGTGCTAATGATAAACCAGAGCAATTTAAATTTAACAGTATAGGTTCCAATTTAGTAGCAATAAACTATATCGATACACGTAATATAACGTCTATGATTGAAATGTTTAAAGGCTGTACAATTATAGAAACTTTAGATGTATCCGGATGGAATATTGATAAAGTTACTAATATGAGAGGTCTATTCTACGGTTGTTCGAAGTTGTCAACTATTAACGGTATTTCAGAGTTATCAGTCGACAACATAGTAGATTTTTCAAATATGTTTTATGATTGTGTATCATTAACATCTTTAGACCTATCAAAATGGAATACTGGCGAAGTAGTTAATATGGGTTCAATGTTTAGAGGTTGTAAAACTCTAGCTTCTTTAGATGTATCTGGATGGGATACTAGAAAAGTTACAAGTATGAGTTATATGTTCTATAATTGTAACGCTTTAACTTCTCTGAACGTATCTGAATGGGATACTAGTGAGGTTGGTAGTATGTATTATATGTTCTATAACTGTACTAGTCTGTCTTCTCTAGACGTGTCTAAATGGGTTACTGACGGTGTAACAAGTATGGGATATTTATTCTATGGTTGTGAAAACCTTACTTCTCTGGATGTATCTAAGTGGGATGTCGGTAAAGCTACAGATATGTCATGTATGTTCTATAACTGTGAAAAAATAACTTCTCTAGACGTTAGTGAATGGACTACTACGAATAATAGAAATACGGAAAATATGTTTATGTTTTGCAGTGCACTATCAACATTAGATGTTAGTAAATGGGATGTTGGTAATATTAAAGATATGTCAAGTATGTTTAACGGCTGTGAAAGTTTAACATCTTTGGATGTTAGCAAATGGAATACTACGAACGTTACAGATACGTCGCATATGTTTAACGGTTGTTATCTCTTAACATTATTAGACGTTAGTGAATGGGAAACTTCGAACGTTAAGAATATGTCAAATATGTTCGGTATTTGTAGGTCATTAACGTCGTTAGACCTTGGTGACTGGGATGTATCGGCTATTCAAAGCGCATCTAGTATGTTTACGTTATGTGACGCTTTAATGTATTTGAATATAGAAAATTGGCCTTTAAATAGTTTAACTCAAACAGCAATAAACTCACTACCAGTTGGAAATGACGAGAAGAACGAAATATATTCTAAGATATATTTCACCATACCACAAGGATGGAAAATAGAAAGTCCATTAAAAATAATAGAATACACATGTAATGTATCAGGTGCAAGACCAACGTTAAATTCTGAGTTTATTGGATATTCCGTTAATGAAACAGATAATGGTGATGAAACTTATACGGTAAAAATAGCAACTGATGATATGAATAATTTACCTACTAAAGTTATATTCCAAAATATGACATCTTTATTAACAGTTGATTATATTAATACTTCGAATATTACGGATGTAATGTATATGTTTGCTGGTTGTACCAATTTAACGTCTGTAGACACTAGTAACTTAATTACTTCGAAAATTAGTTCTTTGAAATCTACATTCCAAGATTGTAAGGTTTTAACGACTATAAGTACTAATGGATGGGATACATCGAATATTGGTGACTTAAATGCTACGTTCAGCAATTGTAATGCACTTACTTCTTTAGACGTATCTGAATGGAATGTATCAAAGGTTAGTAATATGTATTCTACGTTCAGTAATTGTAATAACCTAACGGTTTTAGATGTATCTAAATGGAGCGTTAATAAAGTTATAGATATGAGTAATATGTTTAATGCTTGTCATGCGGTGACTTCTCTAGATTTATCGGAATGGAATACAGATAATCTTAATAATATGACTAGTATGTTTAATGGTTGTTCTTCTCTAACTTCATTAGACATTAGTAACTTTAATACATCCAAGGTTACAAATATGTCGTTTATGTTCCAAGACTGTGCCGTTACAACACTAAATCTTAATAGTTTTGATATTTCTAAAGCTACAAATATGTCAAATATGTTCAGTAGATGTACTTCCCTACAAGAATTAAGAATAGAAAATTGGCCTTTAAACGATGTGGTTCAAACGGCAATAAGTTCATTACCAGTTGGGGACGACGAAAAGAACGAAATATATTCTAAAGCGTATTTCACCGTACCACAAGGATGGGAAATAGAAAGTCCATTAAAGATAATAGAATACACATGTAATGCATCAGGTGCGAGACCAACATTAAATTCCGAGTTCACTGGATATTCAACTTTAGAAACAAATAACGGTGACGGAACGTATACGGTAAAAATAGCAACTGATGATATGAGTAATTTACCTACTAGTGTTAAATTCAATGGTATGACATCTTTATTAACAGTAGATTATATTAATACTTCGAATATTACGGATATGCTAGATATGTTTGCTGGATGTAGTTCTGTAACAACAATAAATACTGACGGTTGGAATACTTCTAAAGTTACTACTATGGGAGGTATGTTCAACAACTGTTCGTCTCTAACATCTTTAGATTTATCAAAATGGGATACTGGTGCTAATATTGTCACTCAATCCATGTTTAGTGGTTGTAAAGCTCTAACATCTCTAAACTTTGGTAATTTTAACACTTCAGCTGTTATTAATATGGCATCTATGTTCCAAAACTGTAGTGCTTTAACATCCTTAGACGTTAGTGGATTTGATACTGCTAAAGTTACTAATATGTCGAGTATGTTTAATGGTTGTTCTAGTGCAACATCTATAAATGTTAGTGGGTTTAATACTGCGAAAGTTACTACTATGGCTGGTATGTTTAATGCATGTCGTTCGGTGACTTCTCTAGATTTATCAAAATGGGATACTGGTACTGTTAATACTATGACAACTATGTTTAACAACTGTCAATCTCTAACATCCTTAGACGTTAGTGGATTTGATACTACAAATGTTACTAATATGTCGAGTATGTTTAATGCTTGTCAATCTTTAACATCCTTAGACGTTAGTGGATTTAATACTGCTAAAGTTACTAATATATCGAGTATGTTTAATAGTTGTAGAGGCTTAACATTATTAGATTTATCAAAATGGAACGTTGATAAAATTACAACTGCGACGAGTGTGTTCACTAATTGTAGCTCACTACAAGAATTAAGAATAGAAAATTGGCCTTTAAACGATATAACTCAAGCCATTATAAACTCATTACCAGTTGGGGACGACGAAAAGAACGAAATATATTCTAAAGCGTATTTCACCGTACCACAAGGATGGGAAATAGAAAGTCCATTAAAGATAATAGAATACACATGTAACGCATCAGGTTCGATACCGAAGTTTAACTCACAATATGTTGGATATTCTGTTAATGAAGTAAATAACGGAGATGGAACTTATACAGTTAAAATAGCAACTGATGATATGAGTAATTTACCTACTTCTGTTACATTCCAAAGTATGACATCTTTATTAACGGTAGAATATATTAATACTTCGAATATTACGGATATGATGTATATGTTTAATGGATGTACTGCATTAACATCAATAAATACTGTCGGTTGGAATACATCTAAAGTTACTGTTATGCAATCTATGTTCCACAACTGTCAATCTCTAACATCCGTAGACGTTAGTGGGTTTGATACCACAGAAGTTACAAGCATGACGAGTATGTTTTTTAACTGCATTTCGTTAACATCTATAGATGCTAGTAGATGGGATACATCTAAGCTTAAGACTATGACGAGTATGTTTAATAATTGTAAAGCTCTAACATCGTTAGACGTTAGTAATTTTAATGTTAAACAAGTTACTGGTTTAGGGACTGCATTCCTTGGTTGTCAATCTCTAACATCTTTAGATTTATCAAAATGGGATACTAGCAGTTGTACTACATTTGCGTCTATGTTTGGTGGATGTAGTAAATTAGTTTCTCTAGACGTTAGCAATTTCAACACTGAAAAAGCCACTACTTTGACGTACATGTTCCAAAACTGTAGTGCTTTAACATCTTTGGATGTTAGTGGATTTGATACTGCTAAAGTTACTAATATGCAATCTATGTTTAACGGCTGTCAATCTCTAACATCCTTAGACGTTAGTGGGTTTGATACTACACAAGTTACTAATATGTCGAGTATGTTTGATAGCTGTAAATCTCTACAAGCAATAGACGTTAGTGGATTTGATACTGCGAAGGTAGAGAACATGACGTATATGTTTAGTAATTGCCAAAAGTTTGAATCATTAGACATTAGTGAATGGGATACAAATGCACTAAAAGATATGTTAGCTATGTTTAACGGCTGTGGTAAATTAACTTCTATAGACTTATCTGGATGGAATTTAAGTAATTTAACTAATATGAGTCGTACGTTTGGGACTTGTGTAAACGTAACAAATTTAGAACCGCCTAGTAATTTAAAAATATCGCATGATTTATCACCGATGACTTTATTAACAAGGTCTGAAATCGTACAATGGTTTAATGCTCTTCCTAACGTTAACACTAACCCAACGATAACTATCGGTACTACACTTAGAAATAAATTAAATACAAGCGACATAAATATAGCCGTAAATAAAGGGTGGAACGTCGCATAATTAGGAGGTGGAATATGCATATAACTGATAATGGAAACATGTTAATAATAAAACCACAACCAGGTTACATTCTTCATAATATAAAAGAGGACACTTATTACCGTGAACTATATGCTAATAAAAAAATAGATTTATCGAATATAGAGGAAGTTGTAGATGAAAATGCTATAGCCAACCTATGTTTTGACGTTGATTTACTAAAAGAGAAAGAACAAAATCTTAATAAAATTGGTAAATTAGTAGCTAAACAAGTAACAGAAGATGTAGTTGCATTAGAATTAAGCGTTTTTTATGATGAATGGAGTCCAAATATAGTTTATTCTCAAAATGAATATCTACTATATAATGCAATCTTGTATAAATCACTTTTAATGCACACTAGTCAAGATAACTGGACACCGGATATTTCGCCTAGTCTATATGCTAAGGTATTAATAGACCCAACTGGTGAAACAATATTAGACTGGGTTCAACCAGACTCTACAAATGGGTACATGAAAGGTGATAGGGTTAAATTCGAGGGCTTAATATATGAAAGTCTTATAGATAATAATATATGGTCGCCTTCCGCATATCCTACAGCTTGGCAAGAAGTTAAATAATAAATATATATATAGAGGTACAATTGTACCTCTATATGAATTGGTGGTGATTAAGATTTTTTTAAGTGAAAATTTTACATTTAATGAAAAATACTCAAAGGATATGGGCGTTGCTATTGTAACATTTGACGATGAAATTTTTAATGAAATAGGTACGGAGTATAAAGAAGATATTTCAGTTGAACACAATTTAGTTGAATATAACCCTTATTATATTCAAAATTCAACCGAGATAAAAGAAGTAGAAATGAACCTACTTTTATATAACCCAAAAACAATGACACCCTTAAAAATAAATGAAACGGAAGATATTTACAATTGGTTAATCACAGACGACTTTGCTAGTTTTATATCTGATGATGACCCTGAAATAATTTATTATTTTAAAGTTGTAAGTATAACAAAAAACTTTACTTTTAATGGTGAAGGGTATTTGACCGTTACATTTAAGCCTTACAGCAAATATTGTTATAGAAGAAATCATTATACAAAAGTTGTTAACGGAAGCACATTTTTAGAAATACCTAACCCTTCAAGATTAGATTATTCACCTATTATAGAAATAACAAATAGGGGTGACGAGAATACTATTAATTGTATCAATGACATGGAAATAAAAGGGTTACGTAGTGGTGAAAAAGTTATAATAGACAATTTATCTAAGATTGTTCAAGGTGATGATGGAAAAAATAAATTTAATACTTGTAATAGAAAATGGATAGAGTTAAAAGCTAACTCCTCTAATACAATTATATTGAACGGAAATATGGATATTAAAATTATATGTGAGTTTCCAATTTTACTTTAACGAGGTGATTGAATGAAAGTAAATATAGGAACAATGAAAAAAAATGAGAGTTTAGTTTTATGTAAATTAAATAAAACACCTATAGGTGAAATTCCTATTTCTTTCATAACATCAGAAGAAAAATATATAGACGAAGTAGGAAAACTTAATTTAAAAATAAGTAAATATATAACTTCTCAAGATAAGAAAAAAATAATAAATCCAATGTACGAAGAAGTAACAACTAAGAGATATCTATTATTGAATGATACGGACTACTATGTGATTGAAAAAGTTTCGATTAATAAAATAACGGGCTCAAAAGAAGTAGAGGCATATAGTTCTGAACAAACTTTATCAAAATTTCCTATAGAGATAGAAGATATCGGTATACAATTGATGACTGATGACCCCAATAATGATGTATATAGTTTAAATACATTGTTAAATGAAATAGGTTGGAAGTTAGGTGAGGTTGATGATACTGTTGCCTATAATTCTGACGAAACGGAAAAAATGAGATGGCAAGAAAGTGTTAGTGGAAGTTGGTTAGACTTTTTATATAATGAAATAGCCGAGCAGTTTAGCTGTATACCATTATTTGACGTAGTGAAAAGAACGGTACACTTATATGATATAAATACACTAGGTGAGGATATACAATTATGTTTGCATAAAGATAATTATTTAAAGTCCAAAACAAAAGTAAGCGAGTCGAATGAATTAGTTACCTTATTAAAATTAAAGGGAAGCGAAGAAGTAAATATACGTGAACATATTTTAGGTGGCTACGACTTTATAACTAATTTTTCTTATTTTGAAGAGATTAATGAAATGTCCGATGAATTAATAAATGCATTAAAAAAATATAAAGAAATGGTAGAAATAAGACACCCACAATGGGTTGCTCTTATAAATGAAAAAAATGAAAAGGAAAAAGAACTTACTATAAAAAGAAACCAATGGCAAATATCTATATCCACAATTGAATGTTATAAGAAGGTTATAGATAATTATATTCTAAATGATGATAAGCTCAACGAGTCTAAAACAAAAGTAGAGTTAGCGAATGAAATTGACAACGAGTTAATTTTAAGGTTAGAAATAAATAATATAATTTCGGAAATAGAACAATTAGATAAAGAAATAAACGACTTAAATATTTTGTGTAAATATGAAAGTTGCGAAGATGAAAACGGTAATCTTGTATTTTCAAGTGCATTATTAGACGAGTTACTAGAATTCATATTTATAGACACATTTAGTGATGATTCCTTTTTAGACGCCGAGTCTTTAATAGAGAAAGGCGAAAAAATATTAGAAGAAAGAAGTAAACCTACTATCGAGATAGAAATTGATTCCATTAACTTTTTGTCAAGAATAATAGACAATGGGTTCAGACTTAAATTTAATGGCGAGTTAAATCTTTGTGATATAATTATTTTGATAGACGAAGATACACAAGAAGAGGAATATTATTACTTTGTAGGATATAGTATTGATTATTCTAATAATTCTTTAGAGCTGAAATTATCGAATAAGAAAACTAACAAAGATAACGCAAAAACAATTAATAAATGGCTTAAAGAGTCTAAAAAGACAAAAATGTTAATGGGAGGAAACAAATATCTATTTAATGATATTAAGAAAAATAGACTTAATATGAAAGAACGAAGATAAGGAGGATAAAATGTGGATTTAAAAACTATTGCGTCAATAATAACAAGCTTAACTGTTGTAATCACATGTATCTATAAGGTGTACAAATTAGCAAAAAGAGTTGAAGATAAATTAGAAGCATATGACAACAATATAAGACAATTGAATTTACACCTTAATAAAATGGCTTTGCTTGACACAAACCTACCTATTATAGACCGACTACACGCAGGTGAGTGGTATATTGCAAATGGTGGAAATGGATTAGGTAAAAAAGTTTATAATCAGTTATTAAGTGAACTTGATACAACTTCATGGGGAAATAAGACATGGGCAGAGTCACAACATTCTAAAGAAAAATAATATTTAAAGGTAACATTTAAATAATTAAAAGAGTATAATAAAATAGGGAGGTTAATTAACCTCCCCAATATAAAAGAGAGGTGAAGTGATGAAAAAGAAAAAAATAAATATGAGTAAATGGATAGTTCCATTTATAATAGTCTCGATATTTTCATTCACGGGAGTAGCTATTTATTTACAATTTGTAACTTCAATTGAATTATCATCAACGTTAATAACTTGTTTTTATGCATTTTGTACCGGTGAGTTATGGATGTTGGCAAGTATTAAGAAAGCTAAAATATACAGCGATATTGATAATGACGGAATTCCAGATGATGAAGATACATATATAGACCCAACGTGTATAAGAGAAGCGGAAGAAGCACTAGAAAAAATTAAAGAAAATATGAATAATAGGGGTGAATAATTATGATAGAAAATATAAGTGTTGTAATAGGAATAGTAGCATTAGTTTTAGTGATAGGAATAGGAGTATATCATTTCTTTAAATTAGGAAGAGATAAACAATTAAAGGTGATACAAGAATGGTTATTATTAGCAGTTGTTGAAGCAGAAAAACATTTAGGTGGAGGAACTGGTCAAATTAAATTACGTTATGTTTATGATATGTTTATAGAGAAATTTAAATTTATGACACTAGTAATTTCATTTGACCAATTTAGTGTAATGGTTGACAACGCACTAGACATAATGAGAGATATGATTAGTAATAATATTAACTTAAAAGAATATATAGAAAAATAATAGGGGATGATTAATAATGAGTAAATATTATGTATGGCTTGACGCAGGACACAGTAAAGCAACAAGTGGAAAAAGAAATGAAAAAGCTAATCCAAAATTTTATGAATATGAATTTAACAATGATGTAGCTGTTAAATTAAAAGCAAGATTAGAAGCACATGGAATAACAGTATATTTAACTAATACAACACCAAATGGTGCAGATATAGCATTAGCAACTAGGGCTAATACAGCTAATACTAAATGGTCGTCTTTAGGAAAACCTTCAAATGCAATATTTGTTTCAATACATGGAAATGCCTCAACTGGTGCATGGGCTAATGCAAGAGGCGTAGAAGTCTATCACGCTAATAATGCAAGTTCTAAATCTAAAAATTTAGCTTCATTATTAACAAAACAAATATATGAAGATATTAAAAAAGTTGATAGTGGTTTTAAACAAAGAGGCGTAAAATCAGCAAACTTTACAGTTATATATAAAGCTAGTATGCCAAGTGTATTAATAGAACATGGCTTCTATGATAACAAAGAGGACTTAGCACTAATGCAGAATAAAAGAAATGTATTCGTAGAAGCAGATTGTAAAGCTATATGTAAATATTTTGGTATAACTTATAAAGAACCAATAGTTGAAAATAAAAATGATGAAGTTAAAAACAATGAAAATTTTCAAATAAAAGTAATATATGAAGGAAAAGAAGGATTAAATATTAGAGAACAACCAAATGCAACTTCAAAAATTAAAGGTCAGATTTACTACAATGAAGTATATACAATAGTTGAAGTTCAAGGAAATTGGGGACGCTTAAAAAGTGGGATTGGATGGATATCTCTTAATAGTAAATATGTTCAAAGAAGATAATATTTGGGGGGTTAACCCCCAAATATTATTATTTTATTTACATAAACTTGAATAAAAAGGAGGTGATAAAGTGTACGAATATTCAAATGAAGAATTAATTCAAAGATTTAAAGCTTGTATAGAGAAGAAACATATGAATAAAGATACAGTTAGGAATTACACATATGATTTAAAGGCATTTAATTCCTTCTTAAATGAAATACACTTTTATGATGTAACAGAAGAAAATGTAAAAGATTATATAAGAGATAAAATAAGAAGGAAAAATAGTTATAATAGAATTAATTTTAGTATATCTGTTTTAAAATCATTTTATGATTATTTAAAGAGAAATAAATATACTAAAAATGACCCTACAAATATACCTAGACCTAAAATAAGAAAAAAAGAGGTCGAAGGCTTAAGTACCTTCCAAATATACGAAATAAGAAGAAGGTTAAAGGAAAAAGGTAATATTCAATTAGAGGTATTTTTTGGTATTATGATTGCTTCTATGCCTAAAAAGTATTGTATAAGTAATATTTTGTGGAGAAAAATAAATTGGAAAAAAGGGTATATAGAGGTTGAAACAAACGAGTCAAAAAGACACATACTCTATTTAGATGATTATACATTAGATAGATTAAAGGCATTAAGGAAAGAGAGAAAAGATAAAAATATAAAGCAAAAGTGGGTATTTATTACTAGACATAATGGACATTGGAATTCAGTCGCAGATAATACATTGACTTATTGGTTAAATAATATTAAAGACGTGCTAGAATTAGAAAAATTAGACTTTAGCATAATGAAACAATCAAGTATGAATTATTGGAAACAAGGTAGAAAATTTTCAGATGATAAAATTAATTTAATCATAGAACATAGAAAAGGCTATGATATGGAATTTAGAAGTACATTATTAGAAGAAATAGAAAAAGTTCTAGATATGAAATAAGGATGGTGAATATGGCTAATAAGAAGCATAATTGGACGTGGAAGTTCCGCTTAGCAAATGAAAGAAATTTAACCTTATTGATTAATTTAAAAAAACATTTGCAGTTTAGAGATATATCAGAACAAACGATTTTTGAATATCAGAAAGATGTATATGGTTTTATGATATGGTTACAAGAAAAGGACATAGCAATATTAGACGCTACAATAGATATGTTGATAGAATATATAGATACATTGGAAAATAGTGAAGCAAGAAAAATAAGAATTTTAAGTGCATTAAATCAATTTTATAAATTAAATAAGCGTAAACATTATTGTGAAAAAAATTTAGTAGAAGAGTATAGAAAGTGTAACAAATAAATAATTAAATTCATATTATAAGATAGAGGGATTTTCCCTCAAATAAAATAAAAGGAGAGGTATTATATGACTAAGATGGATGATAATTTTAAAAAAGCCGTAGAATATATAAATAGTGAAGGTTCATATGACGTAAACCCTAGACCTTATTGGTTAGAAGAAGATGGAAGTCATACACCTGCACACACTAAATTTGTTACAGCTTATACAAATGAATATAGATTAGATAAAGGTGAGTTCCCAATGTTAACATTAAGGCCAAGTCCTTGGAAAACAGCAATAAAAGAATTATTTTGGATATTCATTCATCCCTCAAATTCAATAGAAGAGTTAGAAGAAAAATATAATGTTAATTATTGGGGCGATTGGAACGTTGGTGACGGTACTATTGGATATAGATATGGTCACACAGTTAAAAGATTTGACTTATTTAATAAATTAATTAATGGAATAAAAAATAATCCATATGGTAGAAGACATATACTATCTTTATGGCAAGATATAGAATTCGATGAAGAGGAAAAAGGTTTACATCCATGTTGTTTCCAAACATTATGGACGGTTGACGGTGAATATTTAGATATGACGTTAATTCAAAGAAGTGGGGACTTACTAGGTGCGTCAATAGGAATTAATGAAATTCAATATGCAGGACTATTTATAATGGTAGCATGGGAGTGTGGACTTAAACCTAGAAAATTTACACACTTTATCCAAAATTTACACATATATGATAGACATATACAAATATGTGAAGAGTTATGTAAAAGAGAAACAGTAGAATGTAGCCCAATGTTAATAATTGATACAGATAAAAAATCAATATTCGACTTAGATATTAACGACTTCAAAATGATAGATTATCCAATGGATGAAATTAAGAAAAAAAATCCACAAGTTAAATTCCCATTAGCTATATAAGGAGGATATTTATGGTTAAGATGATACTTTGTGTTGACTTAAATGGTTCAATAGGAAAAGATAATGACTTATTATTTAAAATGAAGGAAGATATGGCTTTTTTTAAAGAGCAGACAAGGAATAATATTGTTGTAATGGGATATAATACTTGGTTATCATTAAATGAAAAAGAATTACCCAATAGAAAAAATATAGTTTTAACAAATGAAGATATTTTAAATGTTGAAACTTCTAATGATATATTTAAAACTATTAGTAGATATGAAAAAGAAGATAAAGATATTTATATAATAGGTGGTGCTTATGTTTACAATGAGTGCCTTAAATTAAAAATAGTAGATGAAATATTTATAACTATAGTTCCAACGGTTGTAGAAGGTGCTGATACAAAAGTAGATTTAAGTCTTATGAAGGATTTTAAAAAGAAAACTAAAATAAAGGACTTTGTCCATAAGGAAATGAGAGTATCAATATGGAATTGGAAAAGATAAAAGGAAGTGATAAACAGTGATATTACCGAATACACCTACTCTTAGTTACATTTATATCCAAGATATGTTAATAACTTATAACAATGTCGTATATCAAATTCCCAACTCATACACAAATAAGCCATACGTTTATTGGTCTGCAGATACACCTAATGAACTAATTATGTCTGATAAGATTTTAGCAGAAGAACAAGGTAGATTTTATCTAGTTTATAATGACGCTGGGATATATACAGTTGTTCCACAAACCGAAATTGAGATAAGTTTTAGTGAAGGGGTATCACGTGATTTAGTTACATCAAAATTAATTGGATTTACGGGGAATAATATAGACGATGAAAAATTCGCAACAATACAAGCGGATGTAAATGGATTAAAAACTACTGTAGGTACAATGGAAAAAGATATAAATAGTAATAGGGAACAAATTTCTACTTTAACGCAGACTGCAGAAGAAATATCTGCAGAGGTTTCTAATATAGAAAGAAATTATTCTACAAATGAAGAACTTCAGACATTAAGGAATAATGTTAATATAGCCTTATTGGAATTTCAAGGAAATTTAGGCTTATTTAATTCTGATATGAATATCTTTATGGAAGATAATGAATTGACTAACGAGGAGTCAAATAAGCTTGAGGACTATAAAACAAGTTTAATTGAAAAAAGAGATAATTTAAATACTCGAATAGATGAAGTTATAGCCTTTTTAAATTCGCAAAATAAAACAACTGAAATAAAGCAATTACAAGCTCAAAAGGAAAGTTTAAATACATCTATTAGTAACTTATTATCAAATATAGAAACTATTTGCACGGATAAGATATTCACAAATACAGAAATGACAACAGTGGTAAGTCAATTCGCAAATGTGAATACAAAGGTAAACGAGACTAATAATTTGATAGATAATTATATTTTCCTAGAAATAGGAGGAAGTTTAGTTGAGGAGATATCTAAGTTATCTATTGGTCAAAATGAGATTAAGACAACGGTTTCAAAAACTGAGTCGAATGTTGATATTATAAATGATAATATAACAAATATGAATGAGAGAATTGCTCAAGCAGAAAACAAAATAACTACTGACGCAATAATTAATACGGTTAGTAATAGTTTTTATACTAAAACTGAAACAGATGAATTAAATTCAAACTTAGAAGGGAAAGTTACTCAAGTAGAGGAGAGAATTGCTCAAGCAGAAAACAAAATAACTACTGACGCAATAATTAATACGGTTAGTAATAGTTTTTATACTAAAACTGAAATGGATAAGTTAAATTCAAATCTAGAAACTTTATTAGATGAAAATATTACCAATGTAACACAAGGGTTGGAAGGTGATATCCTTTTAAAAATAGACGGAAGATATGCGAATGAAGATGATATCGTTGAACTTAGAGAAGAGGTAACTAGTAAATTAGAACAAACATCAAATAAAATAGAGATGTCGTTTAACACGGCTTATGAATATACAGTTGAGGTAGATGATAAATTAACAGATTATAAACAAGAAATGTCTACTAATATTAGATTTAGTGACGAAGGAATTGAACTAGGAAAATCAGACTCACCTTTTAAAACTACATTAGATAATGAAAAATTGGCATTTTCACAAAATGACACAGAGATTGCATATATAAGTAATAATAAAATGTATATTACAAATACAGAAATTACATCAGAAATGCAAATTGGTAAATGGGTATGGACTATAAGCCCTAAAGGGAATTTAACATTGAATTGGAGGGAATAGTATATGGCAGAATGGGGAAGTTTTACATCTTATTATGGTACAGACAATAAATATTCTATAGTTCTTGAGTGGAGGAGGAACTCAGCAGATATATCTAGTAATAAATCAAATGTTACATTCGATGTTTATTTACAAAGTTTAGGTTCAAGTTATACGATAGTTTCTTCTGCACTAAAATATGGGACTTTAACACTAGCTGGTGTTGCTTATAACTTTACATTTTATGCTTCATTAAGCGGAAATGAGAAAAAATTAATATATTCTAAAACAATAAATATTGCCCATCTTCCTGACGGAACAAGGCCAAATTATGAAATTAGTTGTTCTGCTGGGATACAGATAACCTTTGGTTCAGGATATGTAAATAGTGCGGTAGTAAGTGGTGTTTTTACACTAGATACTGTACCTAGAACATCAGAATTTTCTTTAAGTACAACAACAGCAACGTTGGGAAGTACAGCTGTAACTGTAACAATACATCCTAACTCCTCATCTTTTAATCATAAAGTATATTTTAGCCTTGGTTCAACGTCATCTACGCTTATTCCAAGTGGGAATACCGTGACATATACACCCCCAATTGATTGGGCAAGTATACTTC
>JAEIGA010004963.1_pt1 | contig 20430 bp, 14 predicted proteins | sample 9270691 | NCBI WGS metagenome assembly JAEIGA01 (sample SAMN17057246, study PRJNA624740) | gut metagenome | biome: biome; isolation source: fecal sample | host: Bos grunniens | place: China: Xizang | collected 2019 | reverse complement strand
GTAGACAACGCTGACCTTATGAAGGAGGGACAGCACGTTGAGATGATGTTCCTTGCTGACGAGGAGCGCTGCCTCACTTGCGAGCTTCCTACTTATGTTGAGCTTGAGGTAACATACACTGAGCCTGCTGTAAAGGGTGACACAGCTTCTACTAACGCTCAGAAGGAGATCACTCTCGAGACTGGCGCTATCATCATGGCTCCTCTCTTCATCAACATCGGTGAGAAGATCCGCGTAAACACTACTGACCGTTCATACGGAGAGCGTGTTAAATAAATAGTTCTCTAAGGACTTTTAATGAATTTACTGTGAGAGTGGACTCCGAATGGTATTCGATATACCGGAGGACATTCTCACAGATTTCGTTTCGGAGAGTTCCGGACATTGGTATGAGCATCGATTCCGCAAAGGAGGTGCTCATGAATTTTTCTATAAGGGGATGATTGTCTCCCAGGAAGGGTCTGAGATCTTCGCTGCTCGGACTGAAGCCGAGCGCAATGGAGAACTCCAGGAGAAAGCGTATGTGGAAATTGCTGAAATCCGATTCTATGGCATCCAGCAGCATGATCTGCTTTTCACACCATTCATATAGGCCCTGTTCTGCTGCACCTTCCTTTACGACGCGATACAGAACCTCGCTGAGGAACATCGTCATCGTATTCTTATAAAGATTGTTTCTGATGCCCATAAGCGGGCGGCTTATCACCAGATTCCTTATCGGAAGAAGATTGGATTTTCCTGAATCCGTGACATCTGCCTCCAGTATGTTCAGAGGCAGAAGAAGCGACATTGTCTTCTTATTGACCGATCTTATCACAAAGCCTCTCCTGCCATAGTCCTTGCTCAGAGTATGGACGACTATGGAATTTTCTCCGAATTTAGTGGTATGGAGTACTATTAGAGAGGTGTTGCAGGTCATTGCTATTTACGGCTTTGAAGCCACTGTGCCATTGCTCTGAGAGCCTTTCCTCTGTGAGAAATGTCATTTTTCTGTTCTTCCGAGATGTCAGCCAGAGTCAGGCCCGGAAACTCATCCGCTATGAATATCGGATCGTAACCGAAACCTCCGTTTCCTGATTTCTCACGTGCTATCTCACCCTCGAGAGTACCCTCGAAGAAATGTTTTTCGCCGTCGATGATGAGGGTTATAACGCTCTTGAAGCGTGCTCTTCTTGAGAATGGCTTCATCTTCAGTCCCAGAGATGCTGCAATGGCCGACTCTCCTTCAAGACGGGAAAGTTCGTACAAGACCTTGTCCATATTCTTGTTGAAGTCCTTGTCATCTCCGGCATAACGGGCCGTATAGACACCCGGCGCTCCTCCAAGCGCATCGACCTCAAGTCCGGTGTCATCAGCAAAGCAGTCGCATCCGCAATGCTCAAGGACAAACTGTGCCTTCTGCAATGAATTGGCACGCAAGGTGGTGCCAGTCTCCGGAATATCATCAACAATACCTATTTCAGTGAGTGGGACGAGATGGAACCCTTCTCCAAGAATTTCCGATGCCTCACGCAGTTTGCCGCTGTTGCCTGTTGCAAATACTATTTTTCTCATAAACTGCTGTTTTTTATCCTGTAAATCTGGTGCAAAGGTATAAAATTTTCTAATTTTGTATTCTTGATTCAGTACATACATATAAGATGAAAAACTGCAGACATATAGCTATATTCTTCGTTTTAATAGCAGCTTTTACCATATCTCAGCATGCCCAGGCACAATCCAAAGGCTTCAAACTAGGACAGTGGACCGAAATCCATCACAGCATCATAAGAGAACTCAACCGTTCCTATGTGGATTCTCTGCAGGTGGACAGGATCATGAGGGCCAGCATTGATGCCATGCTTGAAGAGCTCGACCCATATACCATCTATATTCCTGAAGAGGAGAATGAGGAGCTCCAGATGCTGATGTCAAAGACCTATGGTGGAATCGGAGCCATCATCCATAAGAAGAAGGACGAGAACGTTATCATCAACGAGCCATATGCCGGATCACCAGCTCAGAAATTCGGTCTTCAATGCGGAGATGAAATCATTTCTATCGACGGAGTGCCGACCAAGGGGCTGGAAACGAAGGAAAGCAGCGACAGGATGAAAGGAAAGCCGGGCACTACAGTAGTGTTCAAGGTGAAGAAGGTGCGCAGCGGCGACACTCTTGACATTCCTGTGATCCGCGAAAGGATTCATTTCCCAGACATCGAATATGCGGGAATGCTTGACGACACGACCGGATATATCCTTCAGTCCGGATTTACCGAGAATGTTTCAGGAGAAATGAAGGAGAAGATTCTTGATCTCAAATCCAAGGGAATGAAGCGACTCGTACTGGACCTTCGCGGCAATGGCGGTGGTCTTATGGGAGAGGCCGTAAACATTGTTTCTCTGTTCGTTCCCAAGGGGTCTCTTATAGTTTCATCTAAGGGGAATGCGCCTGATTCCGTACGTGAATATCGCACCACAACAGAGCCTGTCGACACCAGACTTCCATTAATCGTTCTCATTGATTCCGGTTCTGCATCATCTTCCGAGATTGTAGCTGGTGCACTCCAGGATCTTGACAGAGCGACAATCATGGGCAAGAGAAGCTATGGAAAGGGACTTGTACAGTCAATAAGACCTCTGCCATACAACGGTCAGATGAAGATCACAACTGCGAAATACTACACTCCAAGCGGACGCTGCGTGCAGGCTATCGACTACAGTAACCGCAACGAGGATGGCAGCGTGGGACACATTCCAGATTCCTTGACAAAGGAGTTCAAGACCGTATCCGGACGAATTGTAAGAGATGGTGGCGGAATCACTCCTGACATTGAAATTGAGGTTCCGTCTTATAGCAGACTTGTTTATTCACTTGTTCTGGGAGGCGTGATTGACCAGTATGCAATCGACTTTGCCAGAAGACATGAGAGCATCCCGGCAGTTGATGAGTTCCACTTCAGCGATGAAGATTTTGAGGATTTCATTGCCTTTGCCAAGACTCAGGACTTTGACTATCGCAGCAGCGCGAAGACATATTACGATAAAATGAAGAAGGAGCTTGAAGAGGACGGTCTGGCTGACGCAATGGCAGACGAACTCAAGGCTCTTGAAAAGGCGCTCGAAATGGACAAGGAAAGATTCATCCGCCTGAAGAAGGATGAGATCATTCCGTTCATCGAGGAGGAGATCGCCACACGCTACTGGTTCCAGGAAGCCGGTGTGAAGGTCAGACTGAGATATGACGAGCAGCTTAAGACTGCACTTGAAAAGAACTTGATTAATATTAACCGATAATCCACTATTGACATGGCAAACAAGATTACCGTATCTGTAATGTGCTCCGATCTTATGAATCTTGAGCGCGACATCAAGGAGCTTGAGCGCAACGGCGTTGACTGGCTTCACATCGACATCATGGATGCTCACTTCGTTCCGAACCTCACTTTCGGACCAGACTTCCCTAATGCGATGCATCGTGTTACCAACATGCCTTTGGACATCCACCTCATGTGCGAGGATCCAGAGTTCATCTACTCGAAGATTCAGATCAATCCTGGCGACATCATCTCGACTCACGTAGAGCTCAATAAGGACTTCACAGAGTTCGCTGCTGACGTTCACGCAAAGGGAGGCATGTTCGGTGTTGTTGTAAACCCTGACACTCCTGTTGATTCAGTTGCTCCTCACATGGCATACTCGGACATGGTTACACTCATGCTCGTTCACCCAGGCTTCGCAGGCGCAAAATTGGTTGAGGGAATCCTTGACAAGGTTGCAGAAATGCGTCAGTGGCTTGATTCAAACGGCTATGAGAATGTACTTATCAGCGTTGACGGCAGTGTAAGCTGCGAGCGTGCAGAGCTTATGGCAGGAATGGGCGCAAACGTATTCGTAGGCGGCACGGCAGGCGTTTACCGCAAGGGCATGGAGCTCAGCGAGTCTATTCCACTCCTCAGAGCTGCTATCTCAAAGTAATCCCACATTCCGGGACAAACAGCGTGGAGCACAAATCACTGCTCCACAACAACATACAAAAACCACGTGCTCCCCTTTGGCGGCACGTGGTTTTTATATATGACTGAATGTCAGAGTATTACACTCCACGGAATTTCCGATTTCAGGTGATTCTCCTATACGGGATTATTCGTCGGTTTCGGGTTCCTCGTCACGCACTACTCTGATGGAGAGTTCATAGAGGGCGTAAAGAGGGAGGAAGACGATAGACAGGGTGAATGGGTCACCTGTAGGTGTGATGGCAGCAGCAAGAACAAGCAGCACTGCGACTGCAACCTTTCTGTACTTCTTGAGGAATGCCTTGTTGATGAGTCCGAGTTTGGACATAAGCCAGGCAAGAAGAGGAAGCTCGAACACCAGTCCCATGATGAAGACCATTCCCATGAACGTGCTCATATATGAATTGAGACTGATCTGATTCACAATCTCCGTACTGACCTGATATTCGGCAAGGAAGCGGAATGTGAACGGGAACACGAAACTATATCCTACAGCGCAGCCAAGGTAGAACATGACGGTTCCGAAAAGAAATGCGGTTCCGACACTGGCTTTTTCATTTTCATATAAGGCAGGAGCAATGAAGCGCCAAGCTTCGAATACAAGGTATGGGAACGCCACTATGAGCGCAAACCAGAACGATGTGCTTATATGGATCAGGAACTGGGATGCGACATTGATATTGATGATGTCAACCTTGAAAGTTCCGGCAGAGAAGTCCGGAAGAAACGGCAGAGATCCAAGAGAACTCAGCCATCTGTAAAGGAAGAATTGCGAAGTGGTTGGTCCAAGGACAAAGGTCGTGAAGATCTGAGGCATAGCGATAAAAAGCACGATCATAGCCAGCAAGACTACAATCGCGACTCTGAATATCGACCATCTCAGGACTTCAAGATGCTCCCAGAAAGTCAGGGAACCCTCCTGAGGCGTAACCTCCTCCTGCGACATTATTACTCCTCCGACTTGGTTGTATCTTCCTTCTTTGGTTCAGCTGTGATTTCCTTCTCGATGTCGTTTATACCATCCTTGAAGCTCTTCACACCCTTTCCAAGTCCCTTCATGAGTTCAGGAATCTTCTTGCCACCGAAAAGGAGAAGAATAACCAATGCCACGATAATGATTTCGCCGGCGCCTATATTGCCTAAGAATAAAAGTGTCTTCATATTTATAATTTTTACAACCTTACAAATTTGAGTATTTTTTGCCTTTATTGCAAATTAATAATCGGAACGAGCCTAGCGCCTCTTCGAAGGCTTCTTATATTTTGGTGCCTTGATTGAATTCAGCACCTCAAGCTTGCCATTATCAACAAGATGCACTATCAGTTCACCGAAGAGTGAATTCTGCCATGCAAACCACTCGCGGGTGTATTCGTCCGCATCATCCTTATGGAAAGACTCATGAATGAAACCGGTATCTGCATCAGTCTTCATCAGCATCTCCACACATTTCTTGATTTCCTTATTGTTATCTGTGGTAAAGGCTCTCATCATGATGCTCATCGGCCAGATCATATCCACTCCGATGTGAGGACTTCCTACTCCTTCACCTGCCTTTCCTTCATGGAAATATGGGTTCCACTCACTCAAGACGAACTTTCTGGTCCTCTTGTAGACAGCGTCCTTGACATCTACAGCACCAAGATACGGAAGAGAAAGAAGGCTTGGAATATTGGCATCATCCATCATAAAGGCATTTCCGAAGCCATCCACCTCGTAGGCATAGATCTTTCCAAACTTGGGATGTCTTACCACCGCATATTTCTTAAGAGCCTTTTCGACCTCGTCAGCAAGCTGTGAGCATTCTTTTGAGAGTCTTGGCTGTCTGTTCACAGTCTCAAGGATTTCAGCTGCCTGACGAAGCGATTTCACTGCAAAGAAATTGGCCGGAATAAGGAACTCGAATGTTGTCGCATCATCTGAAGGACGGAAAGACGATGCAATAAGTCCACATGGCTTGACAGGATTGCCCCTGCCGACACAGCACTTCGTATCAAGCTGACGGTCTGTCTTTCTGAGGAAGATATAATCGCCATGTTCCTTCTTTCTCTGCTGCTCCTTGAACACTTTGAGTGTGAGCTCTATTGCGTCAAGCCACTCTTCTCCGAAAACCGAAGTGTCACCGTTGGTCTTCCAATAAGCATATGCCAACCTTATAGGATAACAATGAGAGTCAATCTCCCATTTGCGCTCATAGACATTCTTGTTAGGTCTGGAGCCGGTCTTGTCATCAACGCTTCCCTCACCTGTAGGACCGTTGTTGAATGCATTTGCATACGGATCAATACAGATAAGTTTGAACTGTCTGATGATAGTACCCGCTATCATCTTGCGCAGCCCCTCATCAGCCAGAGTGTATCGGACATAAGGCCAGACCTGCGCACCGGAATCCCTCAACCACATTGCCGGAATGTCACCGGTATAGATGAAGGTGTCACCTCGACCGGAATTTCCATCCTCATCGAAATGGACTGTCGTGTCCAGAGTGTTAGGATAGCAGTTCTCGAACATCCAGGCAATCTTGGGATTTGTCAACATAGCCTTGACATCCTGAATCTTCAGATCCACAACCTCAGACCTGAACAGTCTGTTTCTTTCTGACGGCCTCTCAGAAGAATAGTTCTGAGCGGAAAGGCTTAATGCCATTGCAGCACATGCCATTATAAACAGCATCTTTTTCATAGTATATCTGTTTTATTACTGAATTCACAACCGCAATACTGCTGATTGTAGAAATCATATTCCTTAAGTATCTGAAGGCGGCGCTCCTGCAGTCCGCCTTTACGCCAGTTCCTGTCCCACCAGATTACTCCGGGCACCTGGGCACAAGCCCACTCACCTGCCTCGTTGATCTGGTCCAGAGACTTCCATCTTGAAGATGCCAAGGTCGTAGTGATGACCTTGAAGCCATTTTCAGCCGCATATCGCGCTGTTCTCAGCAATCTGAGCTTAAAGCATTTGAGACATCTGCCACATCTTTCCGGCTCATCCTCATGCCCCTTGACAGCCTCCAGCCAGACCTCATGATCGTAGTCCGCATCAATTATATCCAGGCCCAAGGCCTGAGCATATCGGGTACATTCATCCTTGCGGATGATATATTCCTCATATGGATATATATTCGGATTACAGTAATATATCGTAGGACGGACACCGTTTTTCAAAAGATATTCGATAATTGCGGAAGAGCATGGGGCACAACAAGTATGGAGCAGAACTTCCGTCTGCTCCATAGGTACGCCTGATGATTCTGCACTCTTCTTCATTAAAGGGATGCAAGGTTCATCTTATTGATGATATTCTTTCCTTCAGGGGTGTAAGCATAAGCCATATGCTCCTTGTAAGCCTCCTCGATTCTTCCACGCACGACCTTCATCGAGCTGTTAAGGAAATGGTTCTGTTCTGTCCAAGGATCAGGGAGCACGCAGATTGCGGCAGGAAGCCATCTGTCAGGGAAAGTTCCACCGAGTCTTCCACCTGTCCTATAGGCATTGACCTCTTCCTGAATCTTCTCAAGCATCTTATTCTTTGCCTCGTCAGATGCAGGATCAAGACCAAGCTCCTTTGCATATGCCTTAAGAGCCTCCTTATTCGGAGTGATCAATGCGATGGTATACGGATCCTGGCTGTTATGGAGGATTGCACCATCGATATATTTTGAATTCTCTACGAGATTCTCTTCAATGCCCTCTGGTGAGTACTTCTCTCCGTCAGCGGCAATAAGAAGAGACTTGAATCTACCGACCACATAGAGCATCTCCGCATCGCGCATATATCCCATGTCACCAGTATGAAGCCATCCGTCCACGATTGTATCTGCTGTTGACTTTGGATTCTTCCAGTATCCGGCCATCACGTTTTCTCCCTTGATGCAGATTTCGCCCTTCACACCATATGGCTGCTCGACTCCGTCAGCATCGAGAATCTTGATTTCCATTGGGGAAACCACCTTTCCTGACGACCCGAAGATGTGCTTCTGAGGTGAATTGGCTGAAATGATAGGAGTTGCCTCTGAAAGGCCATATCCCTGATACATAGGGATTCCGATTGCGTAATAATATCTCTGGAGATCGATATCAAGCAGGGCGCCGCCACCGACGAAGAATTTCATCTGACCGCCAAGGCCCTCGCGAACCTTCTTGAAGATGATCTTGTCAAAAATTGACATCAGAGGCTTGCGGAAGATGTCCACAAACTCGGTTCCCTTGTTATATCCTTCCTTGTTGTATGCAATCGCGTTCTTGAGGGCAAAGTTGTATAGCTTCTCTACCATCGGACCACTTTTGCTGATTGTGGTTTCGATGTTCTTCTTGAAACTCTTTGCAAGTGTAGGAACAGAAAGCATCACGTTCGGCTTGAGTTCCTTGATGCTTGAAGGGATGTTTCTGAGCGCTTCCTTACCGGTCCTTCCTGATGGCACCATACCAAGCGATGCACCATAAGACATCATTGTGTAGAAGCCGGCCACATGAGCGAAGCAGTGGTCAAGAGGAAGTATGATCAGCATCTTGTCATCCTCATCCACACCAATCACAGAGTGCGCCTGCTCCACATTAGCTGTATAGTTTCTGTGTGTCAGGAGAATACCCTTAGGATCCGCAGTTGTTCCTGATGTGTAGCTGATGTTTGCATAATCATCCGGTCCGATCGACTGGTATCTCTTGATGAACTGATCCTCGCTGGTCGCCAGGAACTCATCTCCCATCCTGATGATTTCACCGATATAGATTTCGTTCTCGCGCATATCAGCCACCTCATCAAACACGATGACCTTCTCTACCATAGGACATTCCGGAAGGATAGCCCTGATCTTAGGAAGCTGGAACTTTGAGGTGATCACATATTTGGAATCCGAATGCTTCACTCTGAAGACGAGATCATTCGACTCTCCGAGCTTGATGGAAAGTGGCACATTCACCGCTCCGGCATAAAGCACACCAAGCTCACCGATGACCCACATATCACGACCTTCACTGAGATAGGAAACCTTTTCGCCCTTCTGCACTCCGAGAGCCATAAGACCGGCAGCAATACGCTTTGCCTTTGCAAGCGTCTGCTCGTAAGTTGTAGGTTCCCATACATTTGTATCGAGATTCTTCTCCCAAAGAAACGGATTGGAAGCGAATTTCGCTACATATTTCTCAACGAAGTCAATTATAGTAAGTCTCTCTGCCATAATTCTTAAGTTTATTCGTTCTTAAACAATCCGAAGAGTTCTGCATCAATCTTATCAGTAACCTCCTGGAAATCCTCCGGACGGTTCTCGAACTTTATTCTATCCACATCAAGAACAAGAAGCTTGTGCGGATAGTTGTTGATCCAGTTCTCATATCTTTCGTTAAGACCTGTGATATAATCAATTCTTATGCTCTTCTCGTACTCACGACCTCTTTTCTGAATCTGACTTACAAGATTAGGAATAGAGCTTCTGAGATAGATGAGAAGATCAGGCGGATTTACGAGTGACATCATGAGGTCGAAGAGATCCGAATAGTTCTCGAAATCTCTTGTACTCATAAGACCCATTCCGTGAAGATTAGGAGCAAAGATTCTTGCATCCTCATATATTGTGCGGTCCTGGATAATCACCTCGTCAAGCTTGGAAATATCCACCACATCCTTGAATCTCTTGTTCAGGAAGTAAACCTGAAGATTGAAAGACCATCTTTCCATATCCTCATAGAAATCGGCAAGGTATGGATTATAGTCAACAGACTCGAATTTCGGAGTCCAACCATAATGAGCAGCGAGCATCTTGGTAAGAGTTGTCTTTCCGCTGCCTATATTTCCGGCAATTGCAATATGCATATTCTTCGTTTTAATTTGTATACATCAATTAGCAAATTTAATAACTCTTTTTGTATTTTTGTATGATTAATTGATTTTTTGAATGATACACATAGAATATTTTACATTCAACCTCTTTTTGGAGCGTTGCAGCGTGCTTTGGGACAACGACGGAAATTGTGCAATAGCAGATCCCGGATTCAGTTCAGCGAGAGAGCGCGACGAACTATACAGATTCATCGAAAACAAAAAACTGAACGTCAAGGCCATACTCCTGACTCACGGTCATTTTGACCACATCTACGGTGTAGCGGAGGCTGCCGGTTTCTATGGTGTTCCCGTCTATATGCATGCGGCAGATGAAGTCATCATAAAAGAAGCGAATCCCGCTCTATGCAGCACATACGGATTGAAACTTCCGGATGATTTCAGCACAACCGGAGACACTCAGCTCAGTCCGGTTCAGGAAGGAGATGTCATTGAGGTCGGAAGCCTCAGATTCGAGGTTATAGAAACGCCAGGCCACACCCCGGGAGGAGTATGTTACCTTGAGCGCACTGAAAAGGTTCTCCTCAGCGGCGACACACTCTTTGCAGGCAGCATCGGCCGAACTGACAACCAGTGGGCCGATTACGACGCACTGATGTCCGGTATCTTCAGCAAACTGATGGAACTCGAAGGCGACACGACAGTCATACCGGGCCACGGTCCGGAAACATCCATCGCCACCGAGCGCATGACCAACCCGTTCCTGATGCCATTCAACGAGCCGTTTGAAGGCTGATTTCAGACAAAACCAACACACAAAATCCAATTTACGATTCTAAATCAGCAGCCACGGGACAAACCCGTGGAGCGCAAAACATTAGATATCAACAAAATACGCAAACCACGTGCCGCCAAAGGGGAGCACGTGGTTCGAACAAGTCACTATATATCAACATATTATGCGCCACGCTCAAAGAACAGAGCGGCGAGGAATATGCATACAGCCAAAGGTCAAAGGGTCTGACCGGCGATGAATTCGCGAAGGATTGAAGTCGGCGGTATGGCAGCAATCTCCTGAGGCGAAAGCTCCACTATGTAACTGAGGAATTTCAGGATGCGGGTAGCCTCTGTATAAGCCGGGGAGTTCGGCGCTATGCGTCTGAGAAGGGGTTCTGCATAATATTTCAGAACCGGAAGTTCGAAGATGTGGGCCGAATTGAAGATTGCGTCCGAATTTTCCTGATATGGGAATATATTGCGGTTCTCTCCCCTGCGGACGCTCTGCCACCTCATTATAGTATCCTCAGGCACCACTCCTCTGGTCCTGTTGTCCCTGATCATTCTTCTCAGCATTCTGTTATCTGATGTGGAGATATTGTTATTCTCATCAATTGACAAAGATGTCAAAGCAGAAGCATATACTCGGAATACCTTCGAATTATCAACACCAGGAATCATAGCCGGATTCAAGGCATGGATTCCTTCCATGATCAGGATATCCTTTTCCTCGAGCCTCATGAAGTTGCCGTTGAAATGTCTGCGTCCCTCTTTGAAGTCAAATTTAGGGATCTCAATCTCACGGCCTTCAAGCAGATCATTCAACTGCTTGCCGAGGAAGTCCAGATCCATTGCACCAAGAGCCTCAAAGTCATATTCACCATTCTCGTCACGAGGAGTCAGTTCCCTGTCTACAAAATAGTTATCGAGCTCTATTACCTTAGGATTCAGACCAAGAATCCTGCACTGGATTGCAAGTCGTTTTGAAGTGGAAGTCTTGCCGCTTGACGAAGGACCGGCAATGAATACAATCTTAACGCTGTCTCTGCGGGCATATATCTGATCAGCAATATCCGCATATTTTCTTTCATGCAGAGCCTCCGATAGATTGATAAGATCTATGATATTGCCATCCCTTACTGCCTGATTCAGACGACCGACACCCCTCACTCCCATGATAGCACACCAATCAGAATGCTCCTTCAGAGCACCGGCAAGCTTAGACTGTCTCTTAAGCGGAACCACTTTGCCGTAGCTGCCATCCATCGGGTACTGCAGGCAGAATCCGTTATTGAATCCTATCAGATCGAAGACCTTGAGATAGCCTGTTGACGGGGCAAGAGGTCCGTAAAAAGTATCATATTGTCCATCAAGTTCATAAACGCTATAAGTATGTCTGCCTAATGAACGGGCAAGATTAACCTTCTCCTTCTGGCCATTTGCTTCATACAGACTTACAACCTCATCAAGAGTCCGCTTGGTCTTCCTGAAAGGCAGATCCGCAGCAATGATCTCCCTCATCCTGTCGGAAATCTTCTGAATCTCGTCATCTGTCGCAAAATACACATTATGACGACCGTCGTGCATCTGATCACGCTCACAGATCTCACAATAAAGACCGCTTGGAAGAGAATAATCTATCACCAGGACTTTATCGGGATACATCTCCCTTACCACATACTGAAGAACGAAGCACAACGAACGGATATAGGTTCTTCTTCCGTCCGGATGATCATAGTCGACAAAACGAATGGTATGAGGTATCATCGCCTTGAAACTCAGCTCCTTGAGCGTATTGTCTACAAGGACAGCCAAGGCATCGTCATTTGGGCAGATGTCCTGAAGCCTGGTACCTGCCGGCAGATCATAGTGTTTCCTGTCATTCTCACAATAGATTCTGATCGTATCCATATATCAACTGATTTATTTTCACAAAACTTCACGAAGGAACGGTCCTGTCACCGAATCCGGATTCATGGCCAAGTCTTCCGGCGTGCCGGATGCAACTATCATTCCGCCTGCCTTGCCACCTTCCGGACCCATATCAAAGAGATAGTCCACACTCTTGAGAATATCAAGATTGTGTTCAATGACGATAACAGTATTTCCCTGCTCCACAAGCTGCTGCATAACATCCAGCAAGACCTTTATATCATCGAAATGAAGACCTGTTGTCGGCTCGTCAAGAATATAGAGAGTGTTGCCGGTACCTTTGCGGGCAAGCTCTGCCGCCAGCTTCATTCGCTGACTCTCTCCTCCCGAAAGCGTAACAGCCGACTGTCCCAGCTGCACATATCCCAGACCGACATCAACCAGAGCCTTCAGCTTCTGCGATATGGACGGGATGGCACTGAAGAACTCATATGCCTCGCTGATAGGCATTTCCAGCACGTCATTGATGCTCTTGCCCTTATATTTCACTGCCAAGGTATCATCCTTGTATCTGCGTCCCCTGCATTCAGGACACACAACATTCACAGAAGGCAGGAAGTTCATTTCGATTACCTTGATGCCGGCACCCTTGCACTCCTCGCACCTTCCTCCCGGAACATTGAAAGAGAACCTTCCGGCCTTATATCCACGGATCTTCGCATCCGGCGTAGCCTCGAACAAGTCTCTGATATCGTTGAACACGCCTGTAAACGTAGCCGGATTGCTTCGCGGAGTGCGTCCGATCGGACTCTGATCTATCTCTATAAGCTTATCTATATTCTTGACTCCGACCACATCGTCGTATGGAAGAGGCTGAAGCTTGGCATTGTAGAACCTGTTCTTCAGGACAGGCATCAGAGTCTCATTGATGAGCGAAGACTTTCCGCTTCCGCTGACTCCGCTTATTCCGATCAGCATGCCGAGAGGGAAATCTACATCCACATTCTTGAGATTGTTGCCCCTGGCACCTCGTATTCCGAGAGTCAACCCGTTGCCCTCACGTCTTACCTGCGGAACCTCAATACTCTTGGCTCCCGTCAGATAATCCAAAGTGGTTGAAGGCCCCACTATGGCTCTTTCATCCTGAGGGGCACCCTCCTTTTTCAGAAGCATGTCAAGAGGGGCGCTCAGACAGATTTCTCCACCCTTCTTACCGGCACCCGGGCCGACATCAATCAGCCAGTCTGCAGCCATCATCGTCTCCGCATCATGCTCGACAACCATGACCGAATTACCCTCGTCACGAAGCTTCTTAAGCGAAGCTATAAGTTTTCTATTGTCTCTCTGATGAAGTCCAATGCTCGGTTCATCAAGGATATAAAGCACATTCACGAGTTTGGAACCGATCTGAGTCGCAAGCCTTATTCTCTGGCTCTCGCCTCCCGAAAGCGATGCAGTAGCCCTGTCAAGCGAAAGATAATCAAGACCCACATCCAGAAGGAAACCGACCCTGTCCTTCAGTTCCTTAAGTATATCACGAGCGATTATATTCTCGCGTTTGCCGAAGTTGCCTTCAAGAGAATGAAGCCACTCGCTCAGCTGGCTGATTTCCATTGCAGCCACCTCGGATATTGTCTTTCCGTCTATCTTGAAATAAGTTGTTTCCTTGTTAAGTCTTGTTCCGCCACACTCCGGACACACAATCTTCTCATTGATGTCACCTACAATGCCCGGAAAAGCGACCATCTCGGAAGATGTACCCTCTCCCACTCTGAAAAGTTCATCCGAGCCGAACACTATCAGAGAAATCACCTCATCCGGCAGATCCTCGATCGGATCGTACAGAGAGAATGCATATTTTCGCGCAATGGACCTGATGACATCAAATTTCTTTGTCTCCCTGATCTTGCCGAGAGGGATGATTCCACCGTCCGCAATGGATATGCTGCGATCCGGTATTATCGTATCGATATTCACATCCACAATGATTCCAAGTCCCTTGCAATGAGGGCAGTATCCCTGAGGCGAGTTGAACGAGAACGAATGAGGAGCCGGTTCGGCCAACGAAATTCCAGTATCCGGGCAGACAAGATGCTTGGAATAATGAGCAAGCTCAGATGTCTCCATGTCCATTATGGCCAACGAGCCCTTGCCCAGATTCAAAGCCGACATAACGGAATCCTTTATCCTCTTTTCATCCTTTGCTGAAGGCTTGAGACGATCGATCACCAGTTCGATGAAGTGTGCCTTATAACGGTCCAGAGATGTAATCTCATTAAGCTCCAGCAGTTCGCCGTCCACCCGGATCTGAGTATACCCACGCTTGCGCATCTGCTCGATGAGCTCCTTGTAATGACCCTTTCGTCCCCTTACGACAGGAGCAAGCAGATAACATTTGCGTCCAGAATAGTTCTCCATTATAAGGGACACGATCTGCTCGTCTGTATATTTCACCATCTCCTTGCCTGTCTGAGGCGAATATGCCGTAGAAGCTCTCGCATACAGAAGACGGAGAAAGTCATATATCTCGGTTATTGTTCCGACAGTGGAACGAGGGTTGTTGCCGGTGGTCTTCTGCTCGATTGCAATGATAGGGCTCAGACCGGTGATCGACTCGACCTCCGGCTTTTCAAGAATGCCCATGAAGTGCTTGGCGTAAGTGGACAAGGTGTCCATGTACCTCCTCTGACCTTCGGCATATATGGTATCGAATGCCAATGACGACTTTCCGCTTCCGCTCAGTCCTGTCACTACCACGAATTTATCACGCGGAATCGACAGCGATGCATCCTTCAGATTGTGCGCCTTGGCTCCTTTTATCTCTATATAATCGTTTTTCTTTTCCATTTCCACTCGTTTGAAAACAGCAGGATTACAAAAATACAAAAAAATCCATACATTTTACCCGTGGAGCGCAATGCTTTGCACATCAATAAAATACGCAAGTCACGTGCCGCCAAAGGGGAGCACGTGACTTGCGTAAGTTATTGTGATGCATAGAGTTTAACTCCACGTAAAGTCTATTTCAAGCAAAGGTCTCTGTCGCTGACAAAGAGATAGAACTTACCTTCCGCCATCTGAAAGGTGTGATTCGAGCCGTTCCACTCTGCTCCGTTATCATACTGATACCACTTGCTGACACCTTCAGGAAGCTTGACATCGATGTCCTGACTGCCTGAACCGAAGTTTCCGAAAAGCGCGAAGTGCTTGCCTTCTCCGGATCTGGCGAAAAGATAGCGTCCGGTCTGTTCACCGCCACCTACATACCAGCGGAAATTCACGTCTGAGTCGAAAAAGCGAGGATTGTCGCGGCGGAACTTAAGAAGCATAGCGTAAGTGTCATACAGAGCCTTTCTCTCAGGCACAGCCATATACTCAGCTGTCTTGCAAGGCTTCTTGCCTGTTCTGCCATTATCTCCTATCGATATGTCATATCCGATTTCTCCGAACTGCCAGATCATCTTCGGACCAGGAGACAGAAGGAAGAATGCAGCATTGATCTTAGCTCTTTCAATACGAGTCGCAAACGGAATTGCCGAGCCACTGTAATCCCACTGACCAGCATATCCGGTTCTCTCCTCATCATGACTTTCCATATATCCGACATACTGACCGAAGGTCTGCCAGCCACCCATCATGCCTGAGTTACCGTCATATGTATTGGTAGTACCGCTGAAGTCAGACACTGACATATCCCTCTTCATGGCCTTGGTATAAGAATCGTTCATATTTCTCCAGACCTTGATACCATCCTTACCGAGCTCATAGTTTTCATCTTCCACAAAGTGCTCACAGATCATCACGGCCTTCTCATCCACAGAGAGGATATGCGCATTATATTCCTTAAGGTAATCGACTCGATTCTGCTCATAAGATTCCAGATTAGTCTGAGTAAATCCCTTAGTAAGGTCGAATCTGAATCCATCGATCTTATATTCAGTCATCAGGTATGTCAGATTTCGCTTGATGTGCTCGCGGACCATCGGATTGCTATGATTCCAGTCGTGATATACACTCCATCCGTGAGGTGCATCGACATTGAACCATGGATTGTTTGAAGCAGTCTTATTCTGTCCGCCGTCCCAATACATCGCCGCATAAGGATGAGCGCCGGTCGCATGATTATACACCACATCGAGAATCACGGCCATTCCGTTCTGGTGGCACGCATCAATGAAAGCCTTGTAATCATTACGGGTTCCGTATGCCTTATCCATTGCAAAGTATGCATGATTGCCATATCCCCAGCTGTCATTTCCGTCAAACTCCTGGATTGGCATGAGTTCGATGGCATTAACGCCAAGATTCTTCAGGTACTCAATCTGACCCATGGCGGCCTTTATGCTTCCCTCACCGTACGCGTTGTCGGTAAAGTCACGCACAAGAAGCTCGTAGATAACAAGATCATTCTTGTCCTCGATATCGTAGTCGTCAACCTTCCAGTCATATATATCCCTGTTGATCTTAAAGGCAGAGATGAAGCCATTGTCCCTTCCATAGTGAGTGTTGCCATACTCTGCAGACAGCCCCGGATAATTGTTGGAAGAAATCCACTGGTCATTACTGCGGTCGTACACGATCTCAGTATAAGGATCGAATGTCGTAACAGTCACATTGCTACCGTAACCAAGCTGATATTGGAACTTATACTGTTTGTCTGGATTAAGGTCCGTAAGGGTTATCCACCAGCAGCCGGACTCATCATCATAGTTGAGCGATTTCTTTGGCTTGCTGCTGTCCCCCCACCAGTTATCATCCCACAACAGGTTGCAGAAGTCATGACTCTTTCCCTGATTGTCCCTGTCATAGAGAACAAGTGTCACAGTGCTGTTATCGATATAGTTGATACCATGCTGAAGTCCCTCAGGCATCTCCACACCATAAAGTTCATCTACCACAGAAAGGAAATTGTCCTCGGTCTTGATGGTCTTGTCAGAACTTCTTGCAATGATACCGACCTTCTGAACAGGAGTGGTTCCTACAGGCGATACTTCATTGAACCATTCACGTATGCTTGGCTCCATGGTAATCGACCAGGTATTGCCACCCTCGGACTTCATCTTATATTTTTCGGAGTTATCACCCCAGGTCGGTCCATGACTGTCTTTACCAGCGTTTCTTATCCATGTGTGGACATAGACATCACCGGCATAGCCATATAAACCCGGTTCACGTTCATCCTCCGGCTGCGGAGCGGTATAATATATCGTACAAGGCTCGTCAGCATCCGGCTGGGCAGGCACTGTGTAGAATCCCACGTCCTTGCCAGAGAATATGGTACCGAGGTCATGGATTGTATTGCGTTTGAATTCCACACGTTTTGTGGTACTCTTTACAGCATACTTATCAGAGTCTCCCACCTCACTGAACTCCATCGTGATTCCCTTCTCGAACACAACCGGAGCTACAGCCATATAATATGTCTTTCCCCTCTGGAAGTCGCCATTGAGAGAAATATACCCCTCGGAGAATCCGCTCACCTGCGGAACGCCATCGTTATATGATACTGTTCCTGTTCCAGTGATACCCAAAGGAACAAGAGCAGTCGATGAAGGAGTATAATTTGACCATGTTCCAGTAGCTTTTTTGCCATTTGCATCCGATCCCCACGGATTGGTAATCTTATAGAGATTATTCGAGCCCAACGTCAGGTCAATTGTCTGGTTCCACTTGTTAGCCCAATCCAATGCTGCACTTGCAGAACTCATTCTGACGAATATCACATTCTTATAGCCTGCGGGTTTTTCACATGAATACAGATTCGTCTGTCCAGCCACCGGATTCAGACGCTTCCATGTCTCACCATTTCCAAAGAAATATGCAGCAAATCCCGCATTGTCCGACTTCCAGGCAGCTGGAATATCCACATAAAGCACACCCTCCTGGACAGCCTCGGTTTCAACCTCGATCTGCGACATCTCACCATAGAGAGTCACATTCTTGATTCCCGAAGATCCCATTGTGAACTTGATGAGAGAAACTGCATTCTTGAAGTTCAGAGTGGTTCCAGTTGCATGAGCCACGGCTACTGCCGCCATAGGGTCATATGATCCGACCACAGCATTCTGCTTTGACGGGATGGACACATTCGACACTGTCATCTTTGTGAAATCACCGGTATAACCACCCGAAGCATACGGATAGACCGCCATCACTTCGGTTTCATCAAATGGTCCGGAGCCATCAAGATTGAAGGTTGCAAAAGTTGACTCACCATTGACAGATGCGGTGAACTTGTAGCTCCCTTTCTTGCCTATTACCTGGATGCTCTCCTCGCCCTTCCATTTTGACACATTGCCATCAAGGACGGCCTTTGAAGGCGCCGACTCTGTATAAGCTGTAAAACTTGCCGTTCCGCCAATATGTTCTCCTTCCAACTCGAGAAAATCTTGAGCACAGGACATCAGTCCAAGGCTTACAAATGCAATTGAAGCCAGTTTAAGGAAACGGTTCTTTGCTGTCTTTATCGTCTTGTTCATTATGCTTGGTTATAGTTTCGGGACTTTCACCTCATCGAAAGCCCATTGGCAACAGCCCGAAGTTTCACCTTCGGGCTGCCGAAATTATTGGAGTTGGAAATTATTATCTCTTTGACCAGGTACCTTTTGAATATGAACCGTTGTCGCTATGACCATTCCATGCTGTAACTCTAAAGCAGTTATTAGAACCTATCGTTTCATTACCAGTCCTATTCCAGCAATCCCAGCTAGTGAGAGAGGATTTTGGATCCTTTCTCAAGAATATCATATGTGTGGTTCCCTTCGGTACGACAGCTGAATATATACCAGCTTCATTTGTTGGTTCAAATGTGACCCACTTATCACTTTCACCCCAAACCCAAGCAGTAAAGTTTGCATCAGTTCCCCAGATATTGGTATCAAGATATATTACTTTACCATCAATAATAACTGGAGCAGCACCGTTCGAAGTCTGCTCTGTTGCAGAATCATAAGCAGAGCCCGAAGTCATCAGATATAGTTTCTTATTTGTCAAATCAAAGTACACATCATATTTACCTGCATTAACTACAGATATATTTGAACCTCCTGATGCTACTGAAATCCAGATATTCTTATTCAAGTAATTAACGGAAGCTGATCCATAACTTGTACTCCAACCGTTGTCAGTTCCTACAGCCTTCTTCTTAACCTTGATTTCTGCATATGCCTCAAGTGTTACATTCTTAGCGACATACAAATCCGGAACAGTTGTAGTTACCATCGCTGCATCAGCCCAACTATTGAATGTTCCTGCCAAAGCCCAATCTGAAGGCTGATCTGGCACAGACTCCACCGGAAGTTCTGCTGTCTTGACAACCTTGACCTTATTTGCAGCCTTGTTGAGATAGAGGCTATAGAATCCTCCTTCAGCTACTGCGAAGTTCTTACCAGGAGCAACAGCATTAGTTTCTACGTTTTCTACAATGACAACACCGTCGGTATCACCTTCTGCGCCTCTGCAAACATCCCATCCACCATCAGCACACATCTTGAACTGGTCGTTTGCTGCCATCTTGATATCATCGACAACATACCAATCTTCAACAAGAGTCATCACGTTCGCAGTATTGCTCCAGCCATTGAATGAACCTGCGACTGCCCAGAACTCAACAACGACTTCCGGTTCCTCAGCAGGCACATCCTCCGGCATAGCCGTACCTGCCAGCACGATAACAAACTTGCCATTGTCACCCTTAGATGGATCGAGATAAATGTCATAGGCTGTAGATGCCTCAGCACCGTCCACGCATATATTAGAACCATTGTCGCCCCAGATCCAGCTCCATGATCCAACAGTCATGACACCGCCATTCTCACCAGAACCTTTCCAAACGTTACCATTCTGAACGAACTTGAATCCGGTCGAAGATCCGGTCTCATCTCCTGTTGGTGCTGTATAGTTGAGTCCTGTAACATTTCTGGCAACATAGTAGTCACCCTCCTTGACCATCGGATTAGCAGTTGTGCTCCATCCGTTGAATGTACCAGCTACTGCCCACTCATGAACAACAGGTG
>JAEIGA010004962.1_pt1 | contig 20434 bp, 17 predicted proteins | sample 9270691 | NCBI WGS metagenome assembly JAEIGA01 (sample SAMN17057246, study PRJNA624740) | gut metagenome | biome: biome; isolation source: fecal sample | host: Bos grunniens | place: China: Xizang | collected 2019 | reverse complement strand
CTCGTGACAGGTCCAGACATTCTTTTCTTCTGGGTGGCACGTATGATTATGGCCGGAAACGAGTTTATGAACGATGTGCCGTTCCGCAATGTATATCTTACAGGTATCGTACGAGATAAACTCGGCCGCAAGATGTCCAAGACCCTCGGTAACTCGCCGGACCCTCTCGACCTTATAGCAAAATATGGTGCTGACGCCGTACGTCTCGGTATGCTTCTTTGCAGCTCTGCCGGTAACGACATTCTTTATGATGAGTCTCAGATCGAGCAGGGACGTAACTTCAATAATAAGGTATGGAATGCCTTCCGTCTCGTAACAGGATGGAATGTTGATGAGGCTGCCCGGCAGCCGGAGGCAGCAGCTGTAGCTGTCAAATGGTTTGACAATAAGCTCAGTCAGGTTATCGAGACTGTAGAGGATCATTTCAGCAAGTTCCGCATCTCTGATGCGCTTATGGCAATATATAAGCTCTTCTGGGATGATTTCTGTGCTTGGTATCTTGAGGCAGTGAAGCCGGCTTACGGAGCAGGAATCGATAAGTCGACTTATGAATCTACAATAGGATTCTTCGATGCACTCCTTAAGATGATTCATCCTATTATGCCGTTCATCACTGAGGAACTTTGGCAGAATATGGCGGAGCGCAAAGCAGGTGAGACTATTATGAATCAGCGTTATCCTCAGGCGAAGCCATATGATGCAGACTTTATAGCTGCATTCGAGATGGCCTGCGAGGCTGTTGCCGGTGTACGTAACATCCGCCAGAGCAAGAATCTCTCTCCTAGAGAGGCCCTTGACCTGAAGATCAAAGGCGCATTCCCTGCAGAAGTACTTCCTGTGGTGATGAAGCTTGCAAATGTTACAATTGCGGAGGCTGAAGGGGATATGTCGGCTGCACAGAGATTTATGGTAAGGACTGTGGAAATGTTCATTCCTTTGACAGGTCTTATCAATGTAGAGGAAGAGGTCGCTAAGCTTGAGGCGGAGCTTGCATACCAGCAGAAATTCCTTGACAGCGTTCGCAAAAAGCTTTCTAACGAGCGTTTCGTAGCTAATGCTCCGGAAGCTGTGGTGGCTGTGGAGCGTAAAAAGGAAGCAGATTCCCTCTCTAAGATAGAAAGTATCACTGCTTCGCTGAACGCATTGAAGAATAACTGATAAAACAAAATTGTTTATACTGTTAACATTTTTGTTATGCTAAGATTTGAGCATTTTCTGGATGTCAGATACTATGAAACTGACCAGATGGGCATCGTCCATCACTCGAATTATATCAGATATTTCGAGTGTGGACGAGTTGCGATGCTCAAGGACCTTGGACTCCCGATAGAGAATATAGAAGAGGCTGGAGTTATGCTTCCTGTTGTCTCTGTCGAGTGTCGGTATAAGGTGCCGGCAAGACTCGGGGAGACATTGAAGATTATCTCGATGATAGATGAAGTGCCAAGAGCCAAACTTGTCATCAGAACTGAGATATTCAATCCGTCCGGACAGCTGGTCTGTGAAGGACAGGTTGTGCTTGGATTCATAAATTCCTTGACCAGACGACCTGTCAGATGTCCCGATTCTTTAGTGAAAGTTTTTGAAGAACATTTTAATTAGAACTGATATGATTATTCCACTTGTATTTAATCTTGGTTTCTGGGAGATTGTAATCATCGCCCTTGTTGTATTGCTTCTCTTTGGTGGAAAGAAGATTCCGGAACTGATGCGTGGCCTGGGTAAAGGTGTGAAGAACTTCAAGGACGGAATGAAGGAAGTCGAGAACGAGGTCGAGGAGATAAAGAAGGATATTGATTCTGAAAAATAATGGCTCAGACCGGTGAGATGTCCTTTTGGGATCACTTGGAGGATCTGCGCAGGTGCATTTTCAGGATTCTGGGAGTGTTTGGCGTTGCGGTTGTCGTGCTGTTCTTTTTCAAGAACTTTCTGTTCGACTCTCTGATTCTGGCTCCTTCCAAGTCTGATTTCTTTCTGTATCAGCTTCTTGGCGCTGATTTCTCGATGACTTTGGTGAACATCGAGGTGGCAGCGCAGTTCCTGATACATATTAGGATTACGCTCATATGTGCACTGATCGTTACTTTTCCTATAATAGTATATGAACTGTGGCGTTTTGTGGCACCTGCATTATACGAGAATGAAAAAAAGGCAGTGCGCGGTGCTTTTGCTTTTGCATCCGTGCTTTTCTATGTAGGGGTAACAGTAGGCTATGCGCTGGTCTTCCCATTGATGCTGAACTTTTTCTCCGGATATCAGGTAAGTCCTGATATCCCAAATACGTTTTCATTGACTTCGTATATCTCCCTCTTTACATCTCTGGTTCTGACTTTCGGAATTGTATTTGAGTTTCCGACTGTCGTGGCGGTGTTGTCGTCAATGGGGATCGTTACCAGAGAAGGACTCTCATCATACAGAAAGCACGCATTATGCGTTGTATTGATTCTTGCAGCTGTAATCACTCCTTCCGGAGATCCGTTCTCATTGATGGTGGTTTCAGTTCCGCTTTACTTCCTTTACGAGTTCAGTATCCTGATATGTCGCAGGAGAGTACAAACTGTTGAAGAAGAATAAATTATGATATCTATTAACAGCCTTACGGTAGCATACGGAGGGTTTGTCCTGCTGAATGATATCAATTTTCATATCAGCGAGAGTGATAAAATAGGCCTTGTGGGAAAGAATGGTGCGGGAAAATCCACTATTCTGAAACTTATATGTGGCATACAGAATCCGACCAGCGGAAAAGTGGCTGTTCCGAATGATATGAAGATAGGTTATCTTCCTCAGATTATGGAGCATCACCGTGGCCGTACGGTCATAGATGAGGCGATGACTGCTTTTGCAGATATGTTTGCTCTGGAGGATGAACTGGAGAAGATTTCTTTGGAACTTGCTGAAAGACAGGATTATGAGTCTAAGGAATACCAAGATCTTATAGTAAGGATGAATGAGGTGAATGACCGTCTGGCATATACCCGTTCTGACAATCCTCGTGTCCAGGCTGAGCGGACTCTGATGGGACTTGGATTCAAATATGAAGAACTCAGCCGCAATACGGAGACCTTCAGCCAAGGATGGAATATGCGTATCGAGCTTGCGAAGATTCTTCTTTCCAAGCCTGACGTTCTTCTGCTTGACGAGCCTACCAATCATCTTGATATAGAGTCTATTGAATGGCTTGAAGGCTATCTGAAGGATTATCGCGGTTCTCTTGTACTTATTTCCCACGATAGAAAGTTTCTGGACAATGTGACCAACAGGACTGTGGAGATTATGCTTGGCAGGATTCACGATTATAAGGTTCCGTACAGCAAGTACCTGGAACTCAGAAAGGAACGTCTTGAGCAACAGCGTGCAGCATTCGAGAACCAACAGAGGATGATCGAGAAGACAGAGGAGTTTATAGAGCGCTTCAGGTATAAGCCTACAAAGTCCAATCAGGTTCAGTCCCGCGTAAAACAGCTTGAGAAACTGGAAAGGATAGAGGTCGATCTGGAAGATAAATCTGCACTTGCTGTCAAGTTCCCTCCGGCTCCACGTTCTGGAGATATTGCATACAAGGCGGTTGATATGAAGGTCGGATATGGTACCAAGATCGTGTTTGATGATGCACAGATCGAGGTAAGAAGGGGAGAGAAAGTCGCTCTTGTCGGAAGGAATGGTGAAGGAAAGACTACCTTGATGCGAGTGATAATGAACGAGCTGGATCCAATGGCAGGTGAGTCACGGGTAGGATACAATGTCAGCATTGGATATTATGCTCAGAATCAGGAAGATATACTCGATAAAGAAGATACCGTGTTTGGTACTTTGGACAGAATTGCAGTCGGGGACATTCGTCTGAAGCTCCGTGATATTCTTGGAGCCTTCCTGTTCAAGGGAGAGGATATAGACAAGAAGGTAGCAGTGCTTAGTGGTGGAGAGAGGGCACGCCTGGCAATGGCGAAGCTGATTCTCAAGCCGTATAATCTTCTGGCGCTCGACGAGCCAACGAACCATATGGATATCCGTTCAAAGGATATATTGAAACAGGCGTTGAAAGCTTATGACGGAACTCTGATCATAGTATCTCACGACCGAGATTTTCTGGATGGACTTGTAGATAAATTATATGAGTTCAGAGATGGAAAGGTTAAAGAACATCTTGGAGGGGTTCAGGAGTTCCTTGAAAGAAGAAAACTTGAGAACCTGAGTGAACTGGAAAGACATAATAAACCAGTGGCAGAGGAGAAGCCTGCTGAGGTAGTACAGAAGAAAGAAGAGGCAAAGCAGGAGTATCAAGCTAAGAAGTTTGTATCTAAAGAAGAACGTAAGATAAGGAATCGTATATCATTCTTGGAGAAGGGGATAGAGTCGATAGAAGCGAAAATGGCGGAGATTGAGGCAGTGCTGACGAATCCTGGAGAAGGAGATGATATAATGGAATTGACCAGGTCATATCTTGAAAATAAGAGAGAGCTTGATTTCAAGATGGAAGAATGGGAAAAACTTAATGAACAACTAGAGCAATAGATATGGAAGAAAAGAAAATGCAGTATCTGTTCGGAATGCATCCGGTTCTGGAGGCAGTGAAGGCAGGAAAGAAATTTGATAAGGTTCTTTTAAAGCAGGGACTGGAGGGAGCGCAGTTCAGGGAACTGCTGGAACTCTTGAAAGAGAATGAGATTCCTTTCCAGTTTGTTCCTGGCGAAAAGCTCAACAGAGCAGTACGTGGATCGCATCAGGGAGTTCTGGCTTATATTTCACAGATCGATTATGTCGATATCGAGGATCTTGTCAATACAGCTCTCGCTCGTAGCGAGAATCCTCTTCTCGTTATTCTTGATGGTGTAAGCGATGTGAGAAATCTTGGTGCTATCGCCAGAAGCCTCGAGTGCGCAGGTGGGCAGGGTATCATAGTGCCGGCCAAGGGTGGTGCTGCAATGAATGCCGATGCTGTAAAGGCATCAGCTGGTGCACTTATGAGAATAGATACCTGCAAGGTTTCTAACCTTCGTGTAGCTGCATATTATCTTAAGCAGAGCGGCTTCAGACTTGTAGCTGCTACAGAAAAGACAGACAGACTCATATATGACGTGGATATGACCGGCCCTGTAGCAATTATTATGGGCTCTGAGGGTAAAGGAATTTCACAGGCTATGCTCGACCTCGCAGATGATAAGGCTGCAATTCCAATGTCAGGTGAAATTACCTCACTTAATGTATCCGTTGCTTCAGCTGTCCTTATGTACGAGGCTGTAAGACAGAGAATTGCAAAATAGACTTTTCTGATGTTTGTCCTGGATTCACACTGCGATACTCCGTTACAGATCTTGCGACTGAGGGATATTTCCATTGATAATGACTATGCTCAAGTGGATATTCCGAAGCTGAAAAGAGGAGGAGTGGATGGAGTTTTCTTTGCTCTATACATACCATCTTCGATGGATACTGATCCGGATGCGGCAAGAGCTTATGCTTACAGGATGCTGGATGGAGTCAGAAATTCTCTTGACAATAATCCTGACGCCGTAATCACGACTTCTGTGCAACAAGCTTTGGAAAATCAATCAAAAGGATTGCTTTCCATATTCATAGGACTGGAAAACGGGGCGGCAATAGGGGATTCTCTCGATGAGTTACGGAGATTCTATGCTGCAGGAGTAAGATATGTCACCCTATGTCATTCTGGCAACAATCAGATTTGCGATTCCTGTGCACAGAAGTCCGGAAGATGGAATGGCTTGAGCACTTTCGGGAAGGAAGTGATTGCAGAAATGAACCGTCTGGGAATGCTGATCGATGTTTCCCATATTTCCGATGCATCCTTTTATGATGTGATAAACCTTTCCACCAAGCCTGTGGTGGCCACACATTCCTGCTGCAGAGCTCTGGCTGATCATCCTCGTAATCTTACTGATGATATGATCAGAAAGATCGCTGCCGGTGGTGGCGTTGTTCAGGTCAATTTCTATCCTGTATTTATTGATGACCGATTCCGACATATCTTGAATGATTCAGGAATTATGGAAAGGGGGGAAATGATTGAAAGTGAATTTATAGCTGACCCTGCGAATCCTCTGAAGAGATCTGCCTGGAATGCTGTTCAGGATGAATTGAATGCTCTTGAGCGTCCTTCATACAAAAGAATCGTAGATCATATCGACCATATAGTCAGATTGGTCGGTATTGATTATGTAGGTCTTGGATCTGATTTCGATGGTATTGAGGTGACTCCTGATGGAATGGAGGATATTTCAAGGTTTTCCCGTGTTTTAGACGAGATGCGTGCAAGAGGCTATTCTGAATCTGATATAGAAAAGGTGGCATCCGGAAATTTTTTCCGTGTGATGCTGGCTTGTCAATGATGCTTGCGGGTCTGCTGGTGAGCTACAATGAATGTCACGGTCACCATAATTATGCTAATTCCTGCAATTGTCCTCATTCCGAGATGTTCATTCAGGAACAAAACTCCTAATATGACAGCAGTAAGAGGCTGAAGAGCTCCAAGGATCGATGTCATTGTCGGTCCTATTCTTCTTACAGCTTTTACTCCGGTGAAGTTTGATACCATAGTAGACCATAATCCTAGTCCCGCGATAAGTCCCCATAGTCTGATATCTGATATAAGGGTTATCCTGCCGTCAAAAATAAATCCGCATATGATGAAATAGACTGCGCTCAGCAGCATTATCCAGGTAGTGAACTTCACAACTTCTATCTTGTCAGCCTTTACCTGTTTCATCAATATGTAATAGGCAGCGAATGAGAATGCAGATATTATCGAGCAGGTCAGACCTAGAGCAGTGTTACCTCCTGCTACTTTCAGCCCGTCTCCTGACGCAAGAAGATAGACTCCGAATATTGAAATCAATATGGAGACAATATTTACAAAGGATTTCTTCTCTCCGAAGAAAAGCATCATACATAAGGCAACGACCACCGGGTACATAAAGTTGATGGTGGAAGCGATTCCGCTTGCAATATTGGCATATCCCAGCAGGAGAGTGATGGATGTGATCGAACGAAGGAGACTCAGAACCACTACTTTCCATACTTCATCGAACGATGCCAGTTTAAGAGTCTTTCCCTTGGATGCTGCATAGATCATAAGTACTATTGCAGCTACAGTCCAACGATAGGACAGAACGTCAAAATTACTCAGACCTGCTGCTAGAAGACCTAGACTGAAGAGAGGGGAGAAACCGAAAGAGCAAGATGAAATAATGGCATAGAACACGCCATTCAAGGTAATCCTTTTCTTCTTTTTAATATATCTTGAGTGTGCTATCTCCATTTACCTCTATTTTATATCTAATGTCTTGTCTGATAATTAGTTATAGCTTTATATAAGCTAGTCTTATTGTTTACAATGTTTATGAAACAAAAATGTTATTAACCTAAACAAAAATGTTTTATTGACTGGTATTTAGCTATTTAAGTTCGTTTACAATTTTTACTCTCAAATAGTTGAGTGCAGTCGATGCAAAGCGTTCGATATTACGTTTTCTATTGCTTTTGAAGACTGCACTGAAGGTCTCAGTACCCTTTTCGGAACTGACTCCTATCCATACAAGGCCGACTGGTTTTTCCGCGCTTCCACCACCTGGGCCTGCAATGCCTGAGGTAGCTACGGAGTAGTCACTGCCGGTCAGTTTTCTTACTCCCTCTGCCATCGCGGCTACGCATTCGCTGCTTACAGCGCCGTAACGGGAAATGATTTCCTCCGGTACTCCTAAAACTCCGGTCTTTACACTGTTGGCATATGATGTGACAGATCCGAGAAAATATGCTGATGATCCGGCAATGGACGTAATAAGTGCGGAAATTGTTCCTCCTGTGCAGGATTCGGCAGTGGCAAGGGTTTTTCCATTTTCGGCCAATATGCGTCCTATGCAGCTTTCAAGGGTATCATCCATCTCGGAGTAGATAATGTCTCCTAAAATATCTTTTAATGATGCAATTTCAGTATCAATTCTTTTTACTGCATCCTCTTTTCTACCACCGTATATGGAAAGTCTGAGTCTGACTCCGGTAAGAGGGTTCGGGAGGTAGGCCAGATGCATATCCTCAGGGAGACTGTCCTCCCATTTTTCAATCATCTTTGCCAATGCAGATTCAGCTACTCCGTATGTCATTAAAGTACGGTGGTAAATGTCTGATAATGAATTATGTGACTTGATATCTTCTACAATGTCCGGAAGTGCCCCAATGGCTTCAAACGGTACTCCAGGAAGTGAATAAAGCGTTGCCTTATGTCCGAACCTTGCTTCATCAAATCTGAATACCATTATAGGAGCGGTACCCAGGTGGTTAGGTATCACCTCGCAAGTATCCGGTACTGATGCTTGGGCGATATTGATATCCAATATATCCAATCCTCTGGCACTTAGCAGATTATGAATAATCTCCAACTGTCTTTCATCTGTTTTGAAGGCAGTGGATCCGGATAGTTCTGCCAGTGCATTCTTTGTTATATCATCCTTTGTCGGCCCCAGGCCTCCGGTAACGATCACAATATCGTTGTCTCTCAGTTCTTCAGAAAGAGTTCCAATAATGTCTCCACGGTCATCACCGATGGATGTCATTCTGGCTACTTTTACTCCTATCTCGTTGAGAACCAATGAAATATTCGATGAGTTGGTGTCAACGACCTGCCCTATAAGGATTTCGTCGCCGATTGTGCAGATGGATGCCTGGATCATTTAGCGTCGTTTTCGAGATATTTGATGATATTCTTGATCAATGCAGGGCCTTCGAAGATAAAGCCTGAATAGATTTCCACCAATGATGCACCTGCATCAAGCATAGCCTTAGCTTGCTCCGGTGACATAATTCCTCCGACTCCGATGATCGGAAGCTTTCCTTCCGATCTGCTGTGAACATATTTCACCAGTTCCAGATTCTTTTTATGAACGGGAGCTCCTGACATTCCGCCATTGCCTATCGCTTCGATCTTCTCCTTGCTTATGCTGGTGATGCCTTCACGGCTTCTTGTAGTGTTTCCAGCTACAATTCCGTCAATTCCGGAACGGAGACAGTAATCTACGATTTCATCAAGCTGCTGATGGGCCAGATCAGGGGATACCTTAAGCAGGATAGGCTTGTAAGTGTCATAGTACATACGGAGTTCAAGCAGCTTGTCCACGATTTCCCCGAGGAAGGAAATATCCTGTAATGCTGTGAGGCCCACTACATTAGGACAGGATACGTTAACGACAAACATATCGACGAAGTCGTAAAGAAGTCCGAAAGACTTTTCGTAGTCCTTTGCGGCGTCCTCATTTATGCTGGCGGTATTCTTGGAGATGTTTGCAGCTACAATCACTTCAGGACGAACCTTCTTCAGATGCTCTACAGCATTCTTTACACCTTTATTATTGATGCCGAATCTGTTGATTATAGCTTTATCTGCTGGAATTCTGAAACATCTCGGCTTGGGATTGCCATCTTGGGGAAGAGGGGTCAGCGAGCCGATTTCAACGAAACCGAAGCCGAAATTAGCCATATCATTGTAGAATTCTCCGTTTTTATCAAGACCACCCGCCAATCCTACCGGATTCGGGAATCTGATGCCGAAGACTTCTTTTTCCAAACTTGGAGAGTCTTTCTTATATATGGCTCTTATAATTGAATGGGCAAATGGGATATGCCTTAAAACGGCGAGAAATTTAAAAAGGATATTATGAGCAGTTTCAGGATTGAATCTGAACAAAATGGGCTTGATAAAGTGCTTGTACATATGCTTTGATCTTTAAAAGACAAATATACTAAAAAAGCAGCACTTATGCAGTACTTTTCTACATTTCCTGAAAAGTTCCATCGTCAAAAAGTACGATAATTTTAGATACTTTCCTTTGTTTACCAATTGTTTGTGTGATATTATCTAAATTATCGATTTCAGTCGTGGCTGGCTCAGAATACGGAATTATGTCCTTATCTACAATTTCATCGATTCTCGGCATAGGTTCAAAGGTAGGGAAGAGCAGGCTTTCATCCTTAGGTTCTTCCTTAGGTATCTCGGTATCCTTATACATCTTGCCTTTGCCGAAGATCAGCCACTCTATATTCAGGCGAGGGTATTTGGCCATTATTGCCTTGATGAAGTCAAAGCCAGGATTGTTTCTTCCTGACAGTACGTGTGAAACGCTGGCGCGAACAACATTGAGTGTATCCGCAAATTGTGCCTGAGTGATGTTCTCGGCAGCGAGAAACTGTTTTAACCTATTGTTCATCATTGTTTACATTGATGTTACAAATGTAATAAGAATAAATGTAAAATCAAATTTAATTTATTGATTAGAGTTGTAAACAATGATGTAGTAATGTATACAATGTGATTATCAATTACTTTAGATTATATTATATAAATATCTGATATTAAATGGTATAAATTATAAAATATTAGGCATTTTCTCACAATGGATGGAAATATAAGCAAATATATAGTCAGGTACAAAATCAATCTATAGTCAAAGTTTATTTAAAAGTACATAAATTACTGATAATCAATACTATAATATAGGTTAAAAAGAGACTATAAGAAAAAATCATATCACATATGTGTAATTTACAAACGTTAAAGCACAATCAATCAAAGCGAGTGAAATAATTTACATATGTTACAAATGTTAATGGAAATGTAATCGAATGTCTTGGTTACAAATGTTACAAAGATGGAATTTCGTTTTTCTTCAGGAATTGACTAAATTTGCATTAGTAAAATAATGTTGATTATTATGATTCCTGAAATAAGAATAGAAGAATTTAATTATATACTTCCTGATGAGAAGATTGCTAAGTATCCTCTTCCTAAGAGAGATTCTTCAAAGCTTCTGATATATCGTGACGAAAAAGTCTCAGAATCTTCTTTCTCTTTACTCCCTGGTGAACTTCCTGAAGATTCCCTGATGATATTCAATGATACCAAGGTCGTTCCCGCACGACTTCATTTTCAGCGTGCATCCGGGGCCCATATTGAGATATTCTGTCTTGAACCGGTTCTACCAGAGGAATATGTCAGTATTTTTGCGACCACAGACAGATGCAGATGGAAATGCATCGTCGGAAATGTAAAAAGATGGAAGAATGATACATTATCGTTATATAATCCTCTGAATGACTGGGAAATTTCTGAAATGGGTCTTAAGGCGGACCTTGTGGAAAGAGTCGGCGAGACCTCAATAGTAGAGTTCTCGTGGGACAATGGAGCGTCATTTTCAAGTGTACTTGAGGTTTGTGGTGCAGTGCCTATCCCTCCATATCTGAACCGTGAAACAGAAGAAGTAGATCAGGAGCGATATCAGACTCTTTATGCACGTTTCAGAGGATCTGTCGCAGCACCGACAGCCGGATTGCATTTCACTGATAATGTGCTGGAGGCCATAAAAGCACGAAATATCTCCACTGAAACAGTATGCCTGCACGTTGGAGCAGGTACTTTCCTTCCTGTCAAGAGTTCTCTTGTTTCAGAGCACACTATGCATAGGGAACCTTTTGTCGTCACTCTTTCATTGCTCGAAAAGCTACTTGAAAGCAAGGGTAAAGTCATTGCTGTAGGAACAACATCTGTCCGTACTCTCGAGTCCTTATATTATATAGGTGTGAGTTGCATTGAGAAAGGTATTCCTTCTGATGTGAATCAATGGGATCCTTACTCCAGAGATTATTCATACTCTATGGAAGAGTCTCTTTCTGCGGTCATCAAGTATCTTAAGGATAATAATAAAGAGGAATTGAGTCTCGGAACTAGGATAATAATTGTCCCGGAATTCCGTTTCCGCGTCGTAGATGTGCTGGTAACGAATTTCCATCAGCCTCAGAGTACTCTTCTGCTTCTGATATCGGCATTTGTCGGGGGAGATTGGAAAAAGATTTACGATTATGCACTGGGGCACGATTTCCGCTTTCTAAGCTATGGTGACAGCTCGGTTCTGTTCCGTAAATAGAATTACGATTATTTGGAGTTTGCATTTTTGTAAAAAGATTTTATATTTGCAAAATGTACTAATACTTACACTATTGAACGATGATTGACCTATCTGAATTTGAGAGCATTAGTCCGTATACGGATGCAGAAGCAGCAGAGGCACTCAGCAAATTGGCAGAGTTCCCCTTGCTTTCGCGTGTATCTCAGCAGTTTTTCCCGGAGGAATCTCCGGAGTTTTTGAAGAATCTCCTTAAAAGCATAAAGACAATTGATGAGTTCCAGGTACTTGTGATGAGTAAGTTTGTCCGTTGGGTACTTGATCATACTGCCAAGAACTTCTCTTATGACGGTATTTCCAATATAGATCCGTCAAAGAAGTTTCTTGCATTGTCTAATCACAGGGATATCATTCTTGATCCTGCCATCTTCCAGCTTGTGCTGTTCAACAATGGCATCCCAATGACAGAAATCGCTGTCGGAGATAATCTTATCACTAATAAGACCATCGAATATCTGATCCGCTCTAACCGTATGATCAAAGTTGTGCGTGGCATCACAGCCCGTGAACTTTATCTTTCTTCACAGCTTCTCTCCAGATATATCCGTCTTAATATAACGGAACAACGTAGCTCGATCTGGCTTGCACAGAGGCGGGACGTACCAAGAACGGCTATGATGTGACAGAACAGGGACTCCTCAAAATGCTTGATATGAGTGGGGGCGATGATTTCCAGCAGAATTATCAAGAGCTCAATATCATTCCGATGAGCATTTCCTACGAGTACGAGCCTTGTGACATTCTTAAGGCCCGTGAACTGGTTATATCCCGTAAGCATAAATATGTCAAGGCTGAAGGTGAAGACTTTAACAGCATTATGGTCGGCATAATGAGCCCTAAGGGCAATATTCATCTGAATATCGGCAAGCCTCTTACTTCAGAGGAAATTGCAGAAGCCGCAAAGTGCGATAAGAATGACCGTTATCAGAAGATCAGGCACGCTGTGGATCTGAGAGTAATCGATGGTTATAAGCTTTGGAAGAACAATTATATAGCTTACGATATTGCAAATCATTCATACAGGTATTCAGATATGTATGATCGTGCTGATATGGAGCAGTTCGTATCTTATATGGAGGCCCAGCTTGATACGGTAGAACCGGAAATCAATCGCGAGGATCTAAGGCGAATTTTCCTGGATATATATGCTAATCCAGTGGTTACCAAAGAATTGCTTGCAAAGGAAAAAGCGACGGGAAGTATATTGCTATAATAATGAATCAGCCGGACTATTACAAAGTCCGGCTGATTTTCTTTCAGTTCTGATGAACGTGGATGTCCATCTGTGGGAACGGGAATCTGATACCATTCTTAGGCAGCTCCTCGTAGATTCTTTCGTTGATTGCAAATTTAACATTCCAGTAGTCTGATGATGCAACCCATCCTCGCATTACAAACTTCACGCTGCTGTCACTGAGTTCTGACAATGCGACAAACGGATCAGCTGGTGCTCCTTTGACTGTATTGAGAATCCTTATATCGCTTTTCAATAATGACATAAGGACTTCTTTGGTTTCCTGTACTTCTGCACCGTACTCTACAGCCACTGTCCAGTCAAGTCTTCTGATATCCTTGTCAGAAAAATTATTGATAGTGCCGTTGAACAGGGCACCGTTGGGAATTATCACGGATTTGTTGTCTACTGTATTGAGCTTTGTATTGACGATATTCACTTCTGCTACTGTTCCTTCGTAACCCTGTGCTTCGATATAGTCTCCAGATTTGAAAGGCTTGAAAGCTATTATCATTATTCCTCCTGCAAAGTTCTGAACTGTTCCGTTCAGAGCCAGACCTATTGCCATACCGCCGCCCGCGAGTAATGCGGCAATTGATGTGGTGTCGATTCCTACAGCTCCGATTGTTATTATGATCAGCAGCACAGTCAGGGATATGCTTAATATACTTTGCACAAATGACGAGATGGCTGCATCTGTTTTCTTTCTCTCAAAGATTCTTCCGACCATATTCTTTATCTTTCTGATCAACCAGGCTCCGATCATATATATGATCAAGGCAGCGAGAACCTTCATACCGAAACTTATGGCCTTGTCAATGAGTTCTTCGAGCAGAATGGTCACAGGCGTAGTCGATAATTTCTCTGTCAGTGCTTCCAGATGCTGCTGCACATCAATCGTATCAATAGGAGCAGTCTGTAATATGCTTAAATTCATAAGTTGTTTATTTTTAGTCTATGAAACAAATATGTTTGTGGTGATAACAAAAATGTTAACCCCGCTATGGGATTAATTTCACCACAAATCAGATATTTGCGATCAGATACCACATATATCCGATCTCGGCTGAAAGCAGGATTATACCTTCAAATCTGTCCAGCTGCTTTTTCTTGAAGCAATATGCACTGGCAAGAATGAATAATGCGGAAGCCAGCAATGCGCCGAGATCGACGTATGTCATTCCGCTGAAAGAAAGAGGAGTGATCAAAGCTGAACCGCCAAGGATAAGAAGGATATTTGATATGTTCGAGCCAAGTACATTTCCAAGTGCAAGCTGGCCTCGTCCTTTAAGGGCTGCAACTACGCAAGTCGCAAGTTCCGGCATAGAAGTTCCGGCTGCCATCACTGTGATTGCTATGAATTTGTCTGAGACTCCGAATGCCTTTGCAAGTTCAGTCGCTGCATTCACAAATAGCTTTCCTCCTATGATAAGTCCGGCAAGACCTGCTATTATAAGCATTATCGAAATACCTGTTTTATATTCCTTGATACCTTCGCCATCTTCATCTCCGCTGTCAGAACGGAAGGAACTCCACAGATACCAGATAAAAATAAGTAGAAGTATTGCTCCGTCAATACGGCTGAGAAGATCTGAACCGGTACCGAAAATTGTGAAATTCATTCCAAGAAGAATGAGAAGAACGGTGACAATTATATTTAAAGGAATATCTTTCTTCAAATTGCTCTTAGTAATGGCCAGAGGTGCAATCAGAGCAGTTACTCCCAGGATCATCATCGTATTGAAGATATTGGAACCGACTATATTGCCGATTGCCATATCTGCCTTTCCTTGGAATGCGGAAAGAAAACTTACCACCATTTCAGGGGCTGATGTGCCGATACCCACGATGGTAAGACCGATCACGAATTCGCTGATACCAAATCTCTTAGCTATACTTGAAGAACCATCTACCAGCCAGTTTGCTCCAAGTAGGATGAGCAAAAGTCCGCCTATAAGAATAACTATCTGCAGTAACATAATTTTATAGTGTTTTATCAATGAAAAATCTCACAAATTTATGAAATAATATCTTAAAAACCTTATATTTGTTACCCTCACAGTAAATGATATTCAAATGAAGCGTCTGATAAGTACTCTGGTTATTTTTCTATTCACTCTTTCTGCCTTTGGCAGCGATTCTCTGACTGTCTTTTATCGCATCAGGCTTGATCAGGATATCGATCCGTCGTCCCAGCGTCTTGTCACATTGGGACTTGAAAAGGCTCGCGAAGCTCAGGCTGATTATATACTTCTGGATCTGGATACATATGGTGGTGCAGTGAATGCAGCAGACAGTATAAGGTCAGCCATTCTCAGATATGAGAAACCTGTAGTGGCTTTTGTCAATATGCAGGCTGCATCTGCAGGTGCCTTGATCAGCATTGCCTGTGATTCGATTTATATGAAGACCGGCAGTTCCATCGGAGCTGCAACTGTCGTAAGTCAGACCGGTGAGGTGATGCCGGACAAATATCAGTCATTTATGCGAGGAATGATGCGTGCTACGGCAGAAGCCAATGGCAGGGATCCTCATATAGCAGAATCGATGACTGATACGGCCAATGTGCTCAGTCTGACTCCTACAGAGGCTATTGCGGTGGGATTCTGTGAAGGAATATGTGAAAATGAATATGAAGTGGCAGAGAAGGTAAGCGGGGGTAATGCGTTTGTAATCAAGAGTATGGAGGATGATATGACTTGGCTGGACCGCTTGATTCAGCTCCTTCTTAATCCTCTTCTGCAGTCGATATTTATGATGATGATCATCGGAGGAATATTTGTAGAAATCAGGACTCCAGGTATCGGGCTTCCTCTGGTTACTGCTATTGTAGGTGCTCTTCTGTATTTTGCCCCGGCTTATATCGGACACCTGGCTCAGTCTTGGGAAATCCTGCTTTTTGTTGTAGGTCTTATTCTTATAGCGGTGGAGATTTTTGTTCTTCCCGGATTCGGCGTGTGCGGAATTTTGGGTATCATTGCGGTGATTGCAGCACTTGCATTCTCGATGGTGGACAACTTAGAGTTTTTCCATTGGGATGGATCGATTAATCTCAGACCGATCATACAGCCGCTTGGAATAGTGGTTCTATCAGCCGCGGCTGCAGTATTCGGTTCTGTATGGATAGTGCGTAAGCTCTATGAAACCCGTTCATTTGACCATATAGCCCTCAGACAGGAAATGAAGGCGGATGAAGGTTTCACAGGAGTGGTTTCTGATCTGGAAATCTATGTCGGTCAAGGAGTTACAGTATTCACTGATATGCGTCCCGGAGGTAAGGTGATGACATCTGACTCACGCATACTTGAGGCGACACTGAGATTTGGAGGCTATGCTTCCAAGGGTGAGATTCTAAAGGTAGTCTCTGCGGAGCAAGGAAGACTTTACTGCGAGAAATAGCAAAATAAAAACCGACCGGACGGTCGGTTTTTATTTTGACTCTATTTTCTTTTCAATGCGACTACATTCTCCACGTGATGCGTGTGAGGGAACATATCCACCGGACGGACAGCTGTTATGATATAATCCTTGCAAAGGATTTCAAGGTCACGTGCCTGTGATGCCGGATTGCAGCTGACATAGACCATACGGTCTGGAGCTGCATTCAATATCACCTGTGCCACATCCGGGTGAATACCGGCTCTTGGCGGGTCGAGAATGATGACATCAGGATGGCCGTGTTCTGCAACAAAGGCATCGGTAAGAATATCCTTCATATCACCTGCATAGAAGTCGCAGTTTGTGATTCCGTTGTTCTGAGCATTGATTCCCGCATCTTCTATTGCTTCCGGAACATATTCAATACCAATGACTTTAGAAGCCTGACGTGATACGAACTGGGCAATTGTTCCTGTACCTGTATAAAGGTCATAAACTACTTCCGAGCCTGTAAGCTGAGCATATTCGCGTGCTACACTGTAGAGTTTGTAGGCCTGCTTCGTATTGGTCTGATAAAAAGACTTCGGGCCGATCTTGAACTTAAGTCCTTCCATATACTCATAGATAGCATCTTCACCTTTATAAAGATGGCAGTCCTGATCGGCAATGGAGTCATTGGCTTTGCCGTTGATTACATAATAGAGGGACGTGATCTGAGGGAACCTTTCAGCAACAGCATCCAAAAGGGCAGTGCGGGCCTCGGCATCTTCATAATAGAAGCAAAGAATCAGCATTACGTTTCCTGCTTCTGTAGTACGGATGAACATATTTCTGAGGAAGCCTTCGTGCTCACGGATATTAAAGAATGTAAGTCCGTGAGTAAGAGCATATTCCTTAACGAACAGACGGATTTCATTAGATGGCTCAGGCTGAAGATAGCAGTGCTCTATGTCAAGAACCTTGTCAAAGAAGCGTCCTACGTGGAAGCCAAGACCATATTTTTCCTGTGGACTGAGTGCCTCGGCATCCTCATTATCGAAGATCCAGCGGCGCTGTGAGAATGTGAACTCCAGCTTGTTGCGGTAGTAAGTCGTCTCGTCCGAAGGCACGATAGGGCTGATTTCAGGAACGTCGAGATGGCCTATACGCACCAGCTGGTCATAAACCTGCTGCTGCTTGGCCTGAAGCTGCATATGATAAGGGAGTGGCTGCCATTTGCATCCTCCGCATACACCGAAATGCTTGCAGAAAGGTTCAAGACGATGTTCTGAAGGTCTTACCATACGGAGAATGAATCCCTCCATATAGTTTTTCTTTTTCTTAGTAACCTTCACGTCTACTATATCTCCCGGAACTGCGAACTGCACGAAAAGTACAGTGCCGTCAATTCTTGCCAGGGCTTTGCCTTCTGCTGCAACTGCCTCGATAACAACATTTTCTAAAATAATATCCTGCTTCTTTCTTGCCATAATGAGTCCTTTATAAATAAACAGCCTCGCATCTTATCTGTACGAGGCTGCAAAAATATCAAATAATCGTGATATTAGGAAATCCTTGTATTGGTTTTATATAGAGTCTGGGAGATGTTGATCAAAAAGTCACCCATTGTTTCCAGCTGAGAAACGATATCCATATAATATACACTGGTCTGGTAGTTCTTGCGGTCACTCTCTATACTTTCGATTTCCTCGTCTCTGAGGTTGTTTCTCAGATTGTTGATCCTGTCCTCGGCAGCATAGGCATTGGATATTTCTTCCAGCTTGCCGTCGAAGGCGAGAGTGAGATTAGCGATCATCACACGGTAGGCATTATCCACAAGATCTATCATTGCATTGAGCTTTTTGATGGTTTCACCGTCGAAGGTCTTGTTATGGACATTCCTGCGGGAAAGAATACGGCTTATGCTTTCACCTGAGTCACCAAGAGATTCGAGCTCACCGATGATCTTGTACATTGACTTGATCTTCATTGAAGTCCTGGCGCTGATTTCTTCTGCTGAGACGGCATTGAGGAATGTCGCGATCTCATACTCGATTCTGTCAGATATTTCCTCGTATTTTACGAGTTTTCCGCGGAGTTCCTCGAATTTTTCAGGATTGCTCTCATTGATTGCTGCTCTGGCATATCCCAGACCGTTCCTTGATATATGAGCAAAGTGTATGATCTCTTTGAAAGCCTGCTCGGTAGATAGTTCCGGCGTAGCCAGACGTCCTGCCTCTATGTATTTGAGCCTGAACGGTTTATCCTTCTTGTTCTCCTTTTCTCTGACGAGTTTGGTCACAATCTTGGCTATCAGTCCGGTGAACCATATGAGAATCAATGTATTGAAGGTGTTGAACAATGTATGCAGCATTGAAAGACCGTAAAGTGCTGACGTGCTGGCTGCACCTTCTGCTGAAGTTACTATGAATCCGGGTGCTGCAGGGTCAGGTAACCCCATAATTTCTATGATTTTACCTACAAGCGCCAGGAATGGTTTGAAGAATATCAATGCCCATATCACGCCGAATACATTGAATATCGTATGTGACAATGCAGCTCTTTTAGCTGAGGCATTTCCGACCGAAGCTGCAATATTGGCTGTGATGGTTGTTCCGATGTTTTCTCCAAGAACCATTGCACAGCCCATAGGGAAGGGGATCCATCCCATACTGAGCATAATAAGTGTAATGGCCATTGTGGCGGAAGAAGACTGCAGGATCAGTGTCAGGACAGTACCCACACCAAGGAATATCAGTACTGACCAGAATCCGTATCCCGACCATTGTCTGACGAATTCCAATACCTGAGGGGTCTGTTTCAGATCCGGAACAGATTCCTTCATAAATGAAAGTCCGAGGAAAAGAAGTGAGAATCCAACGATAAGTTCACCGATATTCTTGTTCTGATTCTTCTTTGAATTGGAAAACAGGAATCCCAGCAGCATCAATGGTACAGCTATTATGGAGATATCGGCCTTGAATCCCAGAAGCGAGACCATCCAGGCTGTTATAGTGGTACCGATATTGGCTCCCATAATCACACCGATGGCCTGAACAAGAGTTAGAAGACCGGCATTGACGAAGCTTACTACCATTACGGTCGTAGCGGAAGATGACTGGATCAATGCTGTGATGCCGACTCCGGTAGCTACACGCTTGAACGGATTGGAAGTCATCGCAGAAAGAAATCCACGAAGTCTTTCACCGGCAGCTTTCTGAAGCCCGGAACTCATAAGGTTCATTCCGTAAAGAAACATACCCAGTGCACCAAGCAGGCTGAAAATGTCCAAAATATTCATTGTTTAAGTTTAAAAGTAATTTATTTGTTTTTACTTGGCAAAATTACCTCCTAGGCAATCCATTTACAATATATTACGATTAAATATTTGTTAAAAGGGGATGAGCGATATTCTATAACTTAACCTAATCAAAACAAGAAGGTTCCATACCATCACGATGTAAAAAGTTCTCATTTCTTTTTAAATATTTAGTTAACAGTTATCCTTTTTTCTCTTTTTTCGGTGTCTCCCCTTCTTAAAAAATCGGTTATACAATTTATATTATGTTAACTATGCAGTATTGAAATGTTAACTTGCGTTGGTTCAAGTCGCTGATAATGCGTTATTTAATCAAATCTACTAGTGAGGCCGTTTTTTTCCATTTTGCTGAGATATGATGCAATGATGACGATTCGATTTGTGCTATTACAAACTAAGCTTGCGAAACTTATTACCTTTACCTAATACATTTATAGATGGTATTGGTTCGTTTAGAAATAAATCTGAGATCTTCAAGGATAAGATTTCGGATATTCTAGTCGCTGTTTGATATAACAATGTAAGCATTGTAGAATATTTCAGGCCACAATCCTT
>JAEIGA010004961.1_pt1 | contig 20436 bp, 13 predicted proteins | sample 9270691 | NCBI WGS metagenome assembly JAEIGA01 (sample SAMN17057246, study PRJNA624740) | gut metagenome | biome: biome; isolation source: fecal sample | host: Bos grunniens | place: China: Xizang | collected 2019 | reverse complement strand
GCACACGAGGCACGTATGTATATCCTCGACAAGATCGTTGAGACCATGCCAGAGGCTCGTCCTGACCTCAAACCTCATGCTCCACGCATCGTAAGCTTCATCATTCCTAAAGATATGATTGGTGCAGTGATCGGTCCTGGTGGTAAGATTATCCAAGGTATCCAAGCCGAGACTGGCGCTGTCGTTTCTATCGATGAGGTAGAAGAGGGTGGTAAAGTAGAGGTGGCTTCTAACAACCAAGAGTCTATGGATGCTGCTATTGCTAAGATCAAAGCTATTGTGGCTATCCCAGAGGTTGGCGAGGTATATCAATCTACGGTTAAGTCTATTATGCCTTATGGCTGCTTCGTAGAGTTTATGCCTGGCAAGGAGGGCTTGCTCCACATCTCTGAGATCGATTGGAAGCGCTATGAGACGATGGAAGAGACAGGCATCCAAGAGGGTGACAAGATCACTATTAAACTCATGGAGGTTGACCAAAAGACAGGTAAATTCAAACTTAGTGCGAAGGCTTTGAAGGAGAAACCAGAGGGTTATGTAGAGCCAGAGCGTCCAGCTCGTGCTGATCGTGGTCCTCGTCCAGAGCGTCGTGGTCCACGCCCAGAGCGCCGCAACCCAGAGGCAGACGGCGCACGCTTGAACCGCCATTAATTCAAAAGCAGAATTCTAATATTCAATAATAAAGAAGACTAGGCAAATGCCTAGTCTTTTTTATATTTTGAAGTGTATCTAATATCCGCTTATTATGGCAACTTGATTTGTTGTCCAATTCTAAGTATAGATGTTTCTGATATACCATTAAGTTGGCAGAGTTTGCTAACTGTAGTCTTGTATCGCAATGCCAAAGCAAATAGAGTATCTCCCTCCTTAATAATATGTACTTGAGTGCCCGTACTAGTTGTGGTGGCAGTAGGGTAAGATACTTTGTTTATCGTTTTGATTTTACGTTTTTTGCCATGTAGGTGCTTGTATGCAACTCCCAATTTTGGTATGGTAATCTCATAGTCTCGATTAACCACTCGTGCACTATCATTCAATCTGTGTGAAAATAACCAGTCGTATGCTTCGTACATATAGAATACACGAGCAAGAATAGAGTGGTTTTGATCTTCTAAACGATCGTATCTTAATCGCGTTGTATCGCCGCATTCGGTCATTGCAGTAACTACTCTATCGGAACATCTAATCGGAACTTGGTTGTCAGCAGTACCATGGATAATCCATAATGGTAACTTGTTAAGTCCACATAAATCTTTGGCAGTAGCTCCTCCGCATAATGCAATAGCAGCTGCTATTTTGTCAGGGTAGGCAGCTGCTAGGTTGAGCGTGCCGTATCCACCCATAGACATACCTAAAACATATATTCGATTCGTGTCAATGGGGTATTTATTGATAGTCCATTCTACCATTTTCCATACCTTTTTGGAGCTCCATCCGTTGGATGTTTGAGGGGCAATTACATATGCATCCAGTCTTAGTCCCATTTCTAACGCAGGGATTGTGCCATATCGACGAACTTGTTGTAGGTCATTTCCACTCAAACTTTTACCATGCAGGAAAACAATAAGAGGTTTGCCATGAGATTGCTGTGCTAGTGTATCTACAGAAGTTTCTGATAGAGAGTCATTAGATGTGGTGGCAACTGGTGTGTTGGATGGTTCATACAACCAGAAATTATAACTACCAGGTACAGAATCGCGCATTGCGGTTAGTACTTCCGCATTAACGGTTAGGCTGATGCCTAACAAAATAATCATTAATCGAAAAGTTTTCATTCTATATGAAATTTATAAATATGTGTGCCTCTAGATCCTAGTACGAAGCTATTTCCTCGTACAGCAGGAGATGATTCAAAGTTTAATGCTACTTTGTTTTTGTAAATAATTTCGCCTGTTTTGCCATTGATTAGGTATAGTTTTCCTTGTGTATCGCCAGCTACTACGAATTCTTCGTTATTTTCGTTGATAAAACTAATAGGTGACATCCACGGATGCCAATCTAGATGTGTTTTATAGATGATTTCGCCTGTTTTTTTATCAATTGCCATCAAATCACCATGGTGTGCTGGTGTGTTAGTTATGCAACATAGATACAGTCTGTCGCTGCAATTTCCTTTGCCAGGAAGAGGCGTGGCAAATATTCCTCCTTCTGTGAATTTTTCTCCACGAGGTATTTTTTTGCAAGGAATTTTTCGTTCCCACACAATGCTTCCATCTATGGCATTTAATTTTATTAGATAGCTAAATCCGTTATAACCCTGTTTGTCAACTTCACAACCGCTATAGAGATAAGGGGTGGAATTGTTGTCTTTGTCAAGTTCGATTACTAGTGAAGCATCTGTATCGTCATGATTGTAGTAATGCCACACAGGTTGCAATGTGTTGAGATTGATACATAGTATATGTCCGTGATTATCTGCGGTATATCCGTAATTTTTATACACGGCCATGGATGCTTCTATTCCAGGAGCTCTACCTTTGCATGAATATTTCAAGGTAGAGTGTAATAGAATAGTGTCATTTTGTATATACCACTTATATAATGTGCCATTCTCGCCAGGGCGAAACACATACTTGTCAACTCTCAAAGGTGACGAGTCGTATGCTCCCCATCTGCGCCATGCTTGGCTATCTTCCTTGAAGAATTGTATTCGCTTGGCTGTTTTGATGTCAAATGTCATACATCCCCAAGGTCTTTCTGCTGCTACACCATGACCTATATAAAGTAGATGTGGGTACTGAGGATCTAGCATGGCTGTTCCTTTAATTGGATTGCGAACATCAATTGGATTGCTGACCATTTTACCTGTTTCCCAATCTAGGAAATATGCTTTACTGCATAGCGATGTGCAGATCACGATACTATCGTATAGAAGTGGTTGACCAGTCCAGCCCGTTCCGCCACCCCATTGTCCGGCGTTACTTTGCCTAGTATCATATGCCGTTTTAAAGACCCAATCTTGTACTATAGTACTAGGTGAACCTTCTATTTTCCCTCCAAAATCACCATTGCGAAATCTATTTCCTCTAAAGGTGAGTACGTTTTTGGTATCTTTTAGGTATGGGTCTTCAAAATTTGAGATAAGAGGATCAATAGTTGAGTCGAATAATGTGATGCTATATTTGATCTCATTGATTGACGAGTAGATAGTATCTGGCAGTGGCTTTTGATTGAGTAACGAGATTTGATTTGCTCGATAATAGACAAGCAACGAGTCTGGTGGATAATAATCTGTAGTATTCTTATCCTGAATAAATCCACTACCCATAAATAATAGTGTGACTAGTGTTATTAGTGTAATGTTTCGCATGTATATACTGATATACTATAGCCAATCTTCGCGATCTAAACTTCTATATCCAATAGCTTCGGAGATATGTTGCATTTGGATGGTTGCAGAGTTGTCGAGGTCAGCAATGGTACGTGCTACCTTCAATATACGGTCATACGCGCGTGCAGAGAGTCCCATCTTATCCATGGCATAGGACAACATCTTATCGCCCTGTGCATCCAATTGGCAGAAGTCTCGAACCAGTTTAGGTGTCATTTGGGCATTGCAATGGATAGGTTTTTGCGCAGTAGCATTATATTCTGCAAAGCGATTTTGCTGTACTTCTCTTGCCTTAATCACTCGTGTACGCATTGCTTCGCTGCTCTCTCCGGGTTGCGTTTCTTTGAGTATGGAATATGGAACTGCTTGTATATCGCATTGAATATCAATTCGATCCAGAAGAGGCCCTGATATGCGGCTCATGTAGCGATGAATCTGCGCAGGCGTACAAGTGCAAGGGTGGGCAGGATTGTTCTCGCCATAATGTCCACAAGGACATGGGTTCATGGCTGCTACCAACATGAATGAAGCAGGATATTCCACTGTCATTTTGGTTCGTGTGATACAAATCTTTCTATCCTCCAATGGCTGCCGCATTACCTCCAAAGCAGTTCGTTTGTATTCTGGTAACTCATCAAGAAAGAGTACCCCATTGTGTGCGAGTGAAATCTCTCCTGGGTGTGGATTAGTGCCGCCACCTACCAGTGCGACATCTGTAACTGTGTGATGTGGACTGCGGAACGGGCGTTGGACAATTAGGGCAGAAGACATGCCATCGCTTTCTTTGCGGCGTGCCATCATGCCTGAAACGGAATATATTTTGGTAGTTTCTAAAGCTTCTTCTAGGTTGAGTGGGGGAAGGATGGAGCTTAGACGCTTTGCCATCATACTTTTGCCTGCTCCAGGAGGCCCAACCATGAGCATGTTGTGTCCGCCAGCAGCTGCCACTTCCATGGCGCGGCGCACATTCTCTTGCCCGCGAACATCCGAAAAATCCAAATCCGACGTAAAGGCATGAGTGGCAAACTCCGCTGCGGTGTCTACATGAGTGGGAGTGAACTCCTGTGTTTGATTCAAGAAACGGACTACTTCCAATAGATTATTCAGTCCATAGACTTCTAAGCCCTTTACTACAGCAGCTTCGCGGGCATTTTGTTCAGGCAAAATCATACCTTTGAATCCTGCTTTCCGTGCCGCCAAAGCCATAGGTAATACACCTTGGATAGGTTGTAGTGTGCCGTCCAATGACAACTCGCCCATAATGAGATATTGTCCCAGGAGGGCGGTCTTTACTTCTTCTTCAGCGGTCAGCATGCCAATTGCAAGGGGAAGGTCATATGCTGCCCCTTCTTTTTTGATGTCCGCAGGAGCCATGTTGATCGTCAAAGTGTGGCGAGGTTTGTTGTAGCCATTTACAGTCAAGGCGGCCACAATGCGTTCGTGACTCTCTTTTACTGCATTGTCGGGTAATCCAACAAGGGTAAACTCAAACCCAGGTACTGCGTGAACTTCTATCGTAACAATCACGGCATCAATACCTTGCGGCGCAGCTCCATAGCATTTTATTAGCATGAGATAGGTTGATTTTATTGTTTTTGAGATGTAGGTTGAACACGTTCTGACCTGTCATCTGTTTGTTTTCTTCCCTTAGCGCGTTTCTGCTTCTTTGATTTGGAATCTTTTTGAATATTCTTTCTGATAGATAGACTATCATCTTTGTCTCCCCAGTTAAAATCATGTTTAAATACGAAACCGACTCCTTGTACTGTATTGGCTTGGCGAAGTGAATATTTATCCACAGTATGTGTATATGCTTTAGCTCGAAATTTGCCGTTCTCTGTGAGGAGGTATTCTATATCTAGGTCACCAAAGAAAGGACGGTTGCTCAAATCATTGTATCTATAACCAAAATTACCGTTGATAATCAGTTGATTGATAGGATGTATTTGGAAATTCGCTTCATATTCTTGGCTTGCAGTTGCGCCTTCGCCATCCGTGCGGAAATTAAAGCCCATGGTAAAGATATCTGTCAATTTACTTAGCCATGAGTTGATTTGTCCTGTGATGGTGGATGATAACAATGAATAGGTTTCATTGAGTCCCACATTTTGTGCATTCTGCAGATAATCAGGTGTGTAGAATCGATTAAATACCAATAAATAGATTACTTGGCGCATAAGCATCTCATCGGTATTGATAAATGATTGAACTTGACTTTGTACCGATTCGTCCGATTGAGGTAGTTCGATGGCGAAACTTAAATGAGGATTGAATAATTGATCTGTCATGTGCAGCATACAGTTGACAGGAACAGAGGTTCGGTTGGTAGCAATTTGGCTACTTTCACTTCCAAATAAATCTCTCAATGAAGCAGTGGTGTGGTAGTAGCCGGTTATATCCAAAACGGGAGCCATAGGATCGCTGTCCCAGGTTATCTTGCTGCCTTCTTGAATAGTGAAGTTGCGTCTGACGATATTGCCCAACGAGTATGAGAATTGCCCAGATCGCAATGTGTATGTACCTTGCATTTGCACATTTTCAGATGGAGATTCGTATACGAGTTTTAGGTTGCCTTCGCCGTTTCCTTTGATACCATCTTCTCCACCTAGCTTGATATGTATATTGGCGTCAGGAGTTACCTCTCCTTGTAAGGATAGTCGTAATCTACTTTCTGGTTTGGTGGCTTGTGTGGATGTCTGTTGAGGCTGGTTTAATAGGCTCAATAAATAATGCGAACTAGTATCGGGTTGAACAAACTTGATGAAACTAGAGTTTGTAGCTTGACTAGCACTATTGATATTGAGGTAAAATTTAGTATTTGCTTCAGTTTTAGCATTTACGTCAATTTGGCAATCTCTATCATTTCCATATATATGTACATCTCCTGTTCCGAATACCTTTCCGTAGAAGAACGATTGTTGATCTTCCGGAAGATCCATTACTAGCATTTTTTTTGCTTTAGCGCGCAGGTCAAAACGAATATTTTGGAAGTTGTTATGATAAACAGCGCCGTCAAATACACCTGGATTTCCGTATTGATCATACACATCGACATTCGGGAACTGGATAGCAGTAGAATCCAAGAATATTGAATCGGTAAGGTAGAATGTAGTACCTATTTGTGGAACTGTAACTTGCGCATTTTTTGCCAATGCCCGTCCCGTAACGCATACATCTTGTTTTTTACCTTCCACCTTCACGCGCCCATAAGCTCGTCCCTGTGGGTTATCAATGATTCCATTCGTCCAAAAATGGATAAAATGTATATCTACGCTATCGCACTTTATATCCAGCATCCAATGTTTGTCCGCAGGAACTACGGTTCCATCCACTTCAGCAACTACATGTTTTGTAGAATCTATTATCACTCCATCAATCAAGATACTTTTGCTTTCTCTATCTAGATACGCTTCCGCAGTCACATCTCCTAAATATACGCCATTCAAGCCGCCATTACGAATGAAGGCTTGTGCCTCCAACATGGGTTTAGAAAATACACTATATACTTGTGCTTTACCCGTTACAGGCCCCATGATTGAAATGGCTTTATTTGCATTTGTATAACTAAGCAAGTAATCCAAATTAATATTTTGTAGGGTTATTCCAATGGAGTCTGCAGATGATTTTGAAGCCCTTCCATTCGCCGTAATCTTTTGGTAATTTGTCTGTAAGGAGAAGTTTTGAATATCCATGACTTGTTCCGCAATAGAGTAGGAGAGTGATGCATTGCCAATGTGCCATGCGGAATCATTTAGTATAAAGTTTGTAGGCAGTATTTGTATGTCAAATTTGGGTTTATCGAGGTATTTCGACAATTTTGTATGAGCAATAATTTTGCCTTCATTACGGACGCTATCTGTATTTCCTAATTGCAGTTGAAAGTCTAGTTCATCATTTTTGGCTGTCACGTATATATTCGCTTTGATGTCACCAAGCTTCGCAGCTGTTGGATTTTTCTTAGGTAGTTGATTGAAAACAAAAACGGATAGATCTAACTGATTGTCATTGTTGTGTAATGCGACAGTAAGGTCTTGCATTTTTGCACCACTTGTATGGATGTATGGTATCAATGCCTGTACGGAGAATTGTCCTTTTGATTCATTGATAGAACCTTTTATAGTAGGGATAGATGGCAACTCTACGCCAATGTTTAGTACCTTTGATAAACGTTCTAAATTGCGTAAGTATGCAGAAAATTCCAATGTATTTTTACTGTCAATGTTCTTGGTTACTGCAGGAATAAGCGTTGGTATGCATTTGTGGAGCATCTTTTGGATTGTGGCAGGAAGTGTTTGGTAACGAAATTCTCCACTTATACTTGCAGTCATGAAATCAGACTGTAGATATAATTTGTGAAATGGAGTTTTTCCGTGTGGTTCACTATCGGCTACTAATTTGAGTTGCTCCATGGTGGTGCTATGTTCACCATTGTGTATGGTCAGTGTGTCTATTATCACGTGCCCAATCAAGTTATCCAACATTTCGCTTCGTTTACCAGAAGTGTACAAACCTACGTATGCGGTAGCTCCCAACTCTAAATCGGGATATTGCTTAGTTAGGTTAAGGGTTGCTGGTCTAAATTGATCCAATTGTATGGTTAAATCCAAATGCGTATCTTGTTCCGACCAATCGGCTAAACCATTGATATTTAATTGGATATTTTCGTCATTGATGTGTAAGCTACCATTTACTTCTTCGGTACGCATTTCACCGTCTATACTGATGTTTTTGTAGGTGTATCCTTTATATTCCAATTTCTTAATATTGGCATTTGCGTAACAATATATCAGTTGTGTTGCGTCTAATGTGCCATCTACCTGAGCTTGAAATGATATTTTTCCCAAATCGGATCGATTAAACATCCTACCTAATTGAAATGTCTCGGTGGCTACTTTGCCATAGAAACGAAAATGGCTGAATGTAGTATCTCCCTTCAGATTGCCATTCACGTTGATTGCACCCAATGCAGTTGTGAAGATACCATGTACATCCAAATGCTTGATGCGACCTTGCAAGTCTCCATAATAATGTATGCGACCTAGATTATCAAGAAATTTAGGGATTTTGATAGGTTTTATTGGCAGTTGTGAAAGTAAATCTTGCAGAATTTCTTTGCTACAGAATAAATCCTTGCAATTCGCTTGTATCTGCATTTGTTCCAAATCAATAGGTTTGTGTAATGCAATATCTCCCGCGAATATTTGTTGATCACGGAAAATAATCTGCATATCTTTTGCGAAAATAGAATCTAAATTCCCCTGTAAGTTAGCTTCAAAACTGGCGTCTAATCGATCTAATTGGGCGCGCAAATGGAGCGAATGGAGTTGTACATCCAACGAGTCTTTACTAAATACGGGTAGGGCTAGGTCTAGATTCAACTGGTCAACAAAGAGGTCGTTGTAGCGTACGCGGGTTTGTGATAACTGTAATTGGTCTATGTTTACGCGGAACGGAAAATTGACCGTATCTCGTTTGAATAAATCTAGTAGAAATTGAATGTTCAGTGTAGAATCGGTTTTGGATTGTATGTTGACATAAGGATTTGAAAGACGCAACTGTTGTATATTGATTTTGTTCTCCAACAACTCTAATGGTTGAAATTTCAATTCTAGTTGCTCGATATACGCCAAAGTATCGTATTGCTGATCGCTAAGGTACACACTATCAATGGTTAAATGAGATAGAGGACGATAATGGAATTGGGCTATTTTAACTTCGGCGTTGAATAGTAACTCCAGTTGGTTAGTAACTTTGCCAATGATGTATGTTTGCACTTGTTTCAAATGCAAAGCTCCGATGATGGTGCCAAAGAATAGAAAGAATATCCCTAAAACAACACAGATAGACACAAAAGTTTTTCTTACTTTTGTTTTTTGTTTAGGTGCCGAGATAGGCTCGTTAGAGCCACTTATTTCTGCAATATGTTGGTTTACTTCCTTGTTCACGATAATACTCCAAGGTAAAATCGTGCAAAGATAGTAAATTTCTTGCATTTATGCAAGAGTATATTATTTTTTTTGAGAAAAATACCTGCAAATTGTATTCAGACCACATTTTTTGCATTGTGGGGTGCGTGCTTGGCAGGTGTATCTGCCATGTAGCAGAAGCCAATGATGGGCTTTGGGAATAATGGTGTCAGGAATATATTTAATGAGTTGTTGCTCGCTATCTAGTGGATTTTTGGCTTTGGTAGTCAATCCGATGCGTTCAGCTACGCGAAAGATATGGGTGTCAACTGCCATGGTAGGTTGATCCCACCATACAGCCAACACTACGTTGGCAGTTTTACGTCCTACTCCAGCCAGTGTTTGCAAATCTTCTCGGTTATTGGGAATCTCGCCTCCATACACTTCTACCACGCGCTTAGCCATCTGCACTAAATGCTCTGCTTTGCTATTTGGATAACTTACCGAGCGGATGTATTTAAGCACATTTTCCACGGTGGAATCGGCTAAATCTTGAATAGTAGGGTAAGCTTCAAATAGCGCTGGAGTGACTATGTTCACTCTCTTGTCCGTGCATTGAGCGGATAGCATTACTGCCACGAGCAGCTGATATTCATTCTTGAAATTCAATTCGCTCTCAGCAATCGGCATGTTAGCTTCAAACCATGCTAATGCGCTCTCATAACGTTCTTTGATCTTCATGGGGCTAAATTCTGGCGACCTGTTTATTGCTCTTTGTATGTTTTGCTCAGGTATTGCATGACTTTAGTTACTTGCTTTTGTACCTGCTCTGTTTCCGATGAAATCGTACGTTTTTGCAATTTCAAGAGCATAATTTGGTACAGCAAAATAAGGCATGCTTCTATATCGCTCATGGTTGGACGATCAGTTTTCGCTTTCAAAAGATTGAGCGATGGGGTCAGCTGAAGCATTGCTGCACGATAGGTGGCTTCTTGGTCGAGCAGGTCATTATGTAGATCTTCCAATTCGCTTAAAGCATTTTGAGCCAATTGTAAATGCCCCTTTTCCAGGATGTTCTCTTGGTGCATCATCTCACTTAGGTCGTGCAGCTCTTGATTAGCATCTGCTTGTTGTGGGAAAGCACGTAAGTAATCTTCTAGTTGCCAGAGATATAGAATGTACTCGGCAATATTATTCTTCTTCAAAATCATAGTCGTCTAATAAATAATTATAGTCATCCGAAAAGAATTGTTCTATTTCTCGTCTATCTTTTTTAGTAGGACGTCCAGTGCCTCTATCACGTCCACTTTGTGCTGCGTAGCGAGCCAATTCAAGAATTTCTAATTGCTCTTTTGGAGTGATATCTTCTATATAGTTTGGTACCAATTTTGCGCCTACACGATTTTCTGTGAGTTGAATAATACGATAAGTGTATGTGATAGGACCTTTACGCACTGTAAATATATCTCCAATATGAAAGACTCTACTTGGCTTAAGCTCGATGCCATTCATTTTGATGCGTCCACATTTACAAGCGTCGGTTGCAATGGAGCGTGTCTTGTATATACGCATTGCAAATAGGTATTTATCTACTCGTACTTCCATTTTCCTGGATGGTTAATTGATTCGTTGTTATGCGATGAATATATTGCTGGATATATGCACGCAAATAATTGCTAATGCTATCAGTCTCTGTTTGGGATGCGATATTGTATTGCAACATTGGGTCGTTTTGAAAATTATATACATTGGTTACTTTGTTGCCATCAAATTGCAGTATCAAACTATCGGTCATCAACTGATATATGGGGTGATAGTAGCAGATGGCATAAGGATGTTGTTTCTCTTTTGTTAGTGCATCTTCTCCAAATGCAAAAAATGGTTTGCTATATCCTAGATAAGCCAACGTGGATGGCATAATGTCGGTTTGGCTAATAGCACCTGTTTTGCGCAATTCTCCCTGATTCCATCGTGGCGAATAAAATGCGATAGGTACTTCAAATAGTCCTTTGGCATTGGTATATTCTGGAAGAAATGTTTCATTGGTGTGATCTGCTGTTAGCACAAATAGAGTGTTGTTAAACCAATCTTGTTGCTGTGCGTAACTAAAGAATCTTCGTAAAGCGTGGTCGGTATAGGCTATACATTGATGTATGGGGAGCTCCCCCTTTGGAAATTTACCCTTGTATTGTTCGGGGATGCGGAATGGGTGGTGGCTAGAGGCGGTAAATATGGCTGTCATGAATGGTTGCTGTATACTATTCATGCTGCGTGCATAGAACTGCAGAAATTCCTCATCCCATATTGCCCATGTTCCATCAAAAGCGTCGATTCCATCGTATTCGTTCATGCCAATATAGTGCTCAAACCCTGCAGAGCGAGCGTACGCTTGAAACCCCATACTGCCATTGGGAGCTCCATGAAAAAATGCGGTAGCATATCCTTCGTTGTGCAAACAGGCCGCCAACGATGACACCGAGTTGGTCGAGTAGGGTGTTACTATATATGGCTCAATCAACATCGGAATAGACGATAATACCGATGGCATAGCGTCTATGGATTTGCGCCCTGAAGCAAAAGAATGAGCATAAGTAATGCTATGAGCAAGCAACGAATCTAAAAATGGAGTGTATCCTGTATAGTCAGGAATGTGTTGGTTGTAGAATCCAATATATTCTTTCGAGAATGATTCCAAGATCAGGATAACCACGTTGGTCTTTCCTAATCGACCATTATCTTCGATTTCATCGATATGGATGGGAGAAAATAATTGCTCTGCCTCCTCTTCGCTAAAATAATGTGGATGAATATATGGAGTGTTTTCCAATGATTTCATCAGCGAAAAAGGGGTGTTGAGTATAATGGCAGTTTCTTGTGGTTGATTGGTGTATTGTAGCGCATTTGAAATGGTGATTGGACGTGTATATTTACCGAATCCACCGCGTATTCCAATAACAATGAAATAGGTTGTAATTACCAAAATAGCACATTCACGGAGATAGTATATCCACTTTCTTTTAGGACTTTGAATATGCCATGTCTTGCTGGAGAAAATCACGATAATCGCCACGATCACTAACCCAAATAATGTGACGTGCCAATATTGTACAATAGATTGTAGTATAATATTGCCCAAATTACTATCGTTTTGAAACTCTGTGAAGAACGTGCATGTGGTACGCCTATCTGTGAAGCGGATATAGACCATATCCATACAATTCACGATGAAACCTATAATATTTGGCAACCAGAAAGTCCATCTTGCAGCAGCAATATAGATCTTATGATTGCGTACAGTAGGATGTAGAGGAAGTAGAGTTAAAAATAAATACAATGAGTTGAGATACAGTACGGCTGTCATATCAAAACGCATACCGCCTAGAAGCATTTCGTATAAATGCGAGGAGGTAACATGGGGATATAAGTCCGCATTAATCCAATAAAAAAACAAACGAGAGATGGTGTACAACACCATCACGAGTAGCAAATTACATGCTGCCACTATCCACGGATGTTTTCTAATACTCATACCTCTACACTATAGCTATGCGTCCACTAAACCTTATTTACCATTATACTGATTCATGGTGCGATCTATACCTTGTAAGCAAAAGGATGGTATGATTTCGCCTACAAGTTCCATACGTTTAGGTAAATTTTGCGTCTCCTCATCGCTCCATTCACCGAGTACAAAGTTGCACTGAGCACCTTTGCTAAAATCATTGCCAATTCCAAATCTTAGACGAGCATAGTTTTGTGTACCAAGCACTTGCTGAATATGCCCAAGCCCGTTGTGCCCTCCGTTGCTACCTTGTTTACGGATGCGTATGCTGCCAAAAGGCAAATTGAGGTCATCTACTAATACGAGTATGTTCTCTACTGGAATTTTCTCTTGTTGCATCCAGTACCTAACAGCATTTCCGCTCAAGTTCATATAGGTAGAGGGCTTGAGTAGGATAATCTCGGCACTCTTCACTCGGCAACGCGCTACGAAACCATAACGCTTGTCCTCCCATGTGGCACTTTTGCTTTCTGCGAACGCATCCACCATCATAAATCCTATGTTATGTCGGGTGTTGGCGTACTGATCGCCGATATTTCCTAACCCTACGATTAAGTATTTCATATCATATACCGGTTTTTTACAAGTTGGAGTGGAAAAGTAATTCTTTCCCACTCCAAACTGTATGCTATACTACTCTTTTGAGTAGCGCTAAATTACTTCTTACCTTGAGCTGCTTGTTGGCTAGCACGAGTTGCTTTCACGCGAGCAACGCAAGCATCTGCTGGGTTCATCAACTTCAATCCCTCTGGCATTGAGATTGCTTCTACATACAATTTCTTGCCCAAACCGAGGTTGGTAACGTCGATTTCAACGCGGTTAGGAATTTGTGTGTAGATACCGTTAACTTTCAATTTCTTCATCTCAAGTTGCAACTTACCACCGGCTTTTACACCTTCTGCGTGACCTTGCAATTGTACTGGAATAGCTACGGTTACTGGCTTATCCTCAGTTACCTCAAGGAAATCGATGTGGAACAACTCCTCTGTTACTGGGTGGAATTGCAACTCTTTTACAACTGCCATTTTCTTGGCCTCGCCAATAGTCAAAGCTACTGCCATGGTGTCTGGAGTGTAGATGAGTTTGCGTACGTCGTCAACTGTTACGGTGAATGTTACATTCTCGCCATTGCCATAGATGTTGCAAGGAACGAGGTTCTCTTTGCGGAAAGCTTTTGCAGCTTTTTTTCCGTACTCGCTACGTGGAGTACCTACCAATTCAAATGTTTTCATTTTTATAAAGTGTTACTCAATAATAGGGCAGAATAGTTCTATGGTGTGGCTGCCCGTATCCCATCACACGATAAGGTCTTTGCCTTAAAAAAAAGCCCGTCTAGCGGGCTTCTTGAGTTGACCAACCTGGAATCGAACCAAGATTTTCAGAACCAAAATCTGACGTAATAGCCTTTATACCATTGGTCACCGTGATACTCTCTTTTCGAAAGCGGGTGCAAAGGTACTACAAAAAATGCACATATGCAAATATTTTGTGAAAAAAATGCATTTTTGTACTAAAAAAGTGCAAATTTGACGCATTTAGTGTAATCAAATCCTCCAATTACAAGGAGGTGGCCCCTTTCTTGCGAGATTATTTGTCGTAAACTAATCCTACATTATCTACCCAAAATACATTGCCTTCTTTACCTACAAAGGCCTCGTATTTGCCGGAAGTAATCATCACTACTAGGTGGGTAGGTTCTTTGGTAGCATCCCATCCTTCTTCTAGGATTGGAGTGATCTTACCTTTCGAGTTTCTTGCGCGTTGCATGCCTTTAAAACCCATATAATCCTTGTACCAAGGCTTACCGGTGATATCTCCGTAATGGATTGGCAAACGATGTTTGTTCACCCATGTGAGTTGGTCTTTAGAGAAACGCTCATAGCCCGTTCCTACACGGATAGAGTGAATCTTGCCATTCTCATCCTCCCAGCGATGTTGCAGATATACATATACTTCTGCTTCGTCATGTCCGTTGATTTTCTTTGGGTTAGGTGTTCCTTTGGCGTGCCATATCCATTGCTCTGGAGAAATCTTACATTTGTAATCAAATTGTAGAGCAATCGGACGTTTGGTAAATGGTATTCCAAAGTCGATGTTTTTGTATGGATCGCTGGCTGAAGTAATTGGTTCGATAGTACGACCAGTAAATAGCGTGCCGGCAACCAACACTTTGATATCAATCACCTTAAATACTGTTACCTCCAATAAATCCACATCCAATCTACAGCATGTGCCACCTCCTTCACGTTTCTCTGGAGTCATAGTGCCGGCTGCTTTCTCTATGCCAGCCACTTTGGCATAAGCGTTACTAGTGGACCATGGGTTACCATTTCTACCATATATAAATGGTGCGTTCTTTCGAATAGTGTCTTTTGGGGCAAGACAGTAGAGGGTTTTCGTGTTACCACCGAGCAATTTGGATTCTTCGATGTAACGAACAGCCCAACTTTCCATATTGCCGAAGCGTAATAGCTCAAAACGCTCTGCACGAACGCCAACGGCGATACATAGAATAAATAATAGTACAAGTTTTTTCATAAACTAATAATATGAGATTAATATTTTTTTAGACAATGCATAATTTCTTGCAAAAGTACTATTTTTTATGCATATCCACAATTTTTGACTATGTTTTCATAATAAATGATATCTTTTTATTACGAAATACCCTCCTAAACGAAAATCAGCGAAGCTTATGCCCCGCTGATTTCTAGCCTTTTGCCTAATCGTTTTACTTCACCTCTACGATATAGTAGTTCTTCTTGCCTTTTTGGCAGAGTAGGTACTTGCCATTGAGTAGCATGTCGGCAGTAATCGCTTTTTGTGGGTCGGTAAATTTCTCCTTGTTGATGGAGAAACCGTTTGCAATAATCATCTTGCGTGCCTCGCCCTTAGATGGGAAGATATTGGTCTTTTCTGCCAATAAATCGAGTGGTGGAATACCTGCTTCGATATCTTCGCGGCTTACTGCATGTTTCTCCACGCCGTCAAACACTTGCAAAAACATCTCTTCGTCCAATTTGCTCAACGCTTCATGGGTGGCATTACCGAACAAGATGTTGCTGGCCTCTACTGCGGCGTCATAATCTTCGCGACTATGAACCATCACAGTCACCTCTTCTGCCAATCGCTTTTGCAAACCACGCATGTGAGGAGCTTCGTCGTGAGCTGCAATCAACGCGTCAATGGTTTCTTTGTCCAAACAGGTGAAGATACGAATGTATCGCTTTGCGTCATCATCGCTCACGTTCAACCAGAATTGGTAGAAGCGATAAGGACTAGTGTATTTCTTATCGAGCCATACATTGCCGCTTTCGGTCTTGCCGAATTTTCCGCCATCGGCTTTCGTAATCAACGGACATGTCAAGGCATATGCCTCGCCGCCACCCATCTTTTTGATGAGTTCTGTACCGGTTGTGATATTGCCCCATTGATCGCTACCGCCCATCTGAAGTTTACAGTTTTTGTGCTTGTTCAGATATACGTAGTCGTAACCTTGCAATAATTGATAAGTAAACTCTGTGAACGACATACCTTGACTGCACTCGCCGTTGAAACGCTTCTTTACGGAGTCTTTGGCCATCATATAGTTTACTGTGATGAGTTTACCCACTTCACGAGCGAAGTCCAAGAAGGTGTAATCCTTCATCCAGTCATAGTTGTTCACTAGTTCGGCTGCGTTCTCGCCTTCACCAAAATTCAAAAAACGCTCTAATTGCTTCTTGATGCATTCTTGATTATGGCGCAAAGTCTTTTCATCTAGCAGGTTACGCTCTGCGGACTTACCACTTGGGTCTCCAATCATACCTGTCGCTCCACCAATCAATGCGATGGGCTTGTGACCTGCGTTTTGCAGGTGCTTGAGCATCATAATGCCACACAAGTGACCAATATGCAGACTGTCGGCGGTAGGGTCAATGCCCAAGTAAGCAGCAGTTGGTTCTTTCATCAATTGTTCCTCGGTGCCGGGCATCATATCTTGCAACATGCCGCGCCAACGCAATTCTTCTACAAAATTCTTCATTGCTCTATAATTATATAAGGTGTATATTCGCTACTTTTTTTGCTGTATCACAAAATTCCTACAAAATTACTGCTTTTTTGGGACATATACAAGTAAAAAGAACTAAAATCGATATAATTACTCTCTGTGCTTGAAAAGATGTTAGTTGTTAATTAGTGATAAGTTAGTGATAAGTTAGAGATAAATTAGTGATATAGAGCACTTCGGTAATAGAGATGTGTTGATGCCAAGAGAATATACTGCGCAATCTTCTGTCCAATGATACATTCCATCCCTCTCGAAAATACAAAAAAAAGAGGTGCGCCCTTTTTGGGACACACCTCCTTGTTGTGGTTATTGGTATTAGATTATTTCACTACGCTACCAAGTACGTTGTACTTAACGCCATCTTTCATGATGAAGAGTTGGTTATCTTCGATCACTTTGTTGGTGCCGTTCTCAACGCCTACGTTCTCAACGCCGGTATCTACTGCATCTGTACCGTCATATACAATGTGTACAGGTACATCGTATGAGTTAACAGCGTCGACAGTCATCTTCAACTTTCCATTGATTTTCTCTACTACTACTTGACCAGAAACCAAGAAGTAGAGTTTGTCGAGATAGAGCTCACCCTCTTGCTCAACCAATGTGCTATAGAAACTTGGAGCTACGCTACCTGATTCGCTTACACCTTGACCTGCCAAAACGGTGTTCATCTTATTGTCGCTGGTGATTGGGTAGGTACCTACAGGAATACCAATCTCAGCGTCTTCTTCTGATACGAAGAATTGCAAGCTCAATTGATCGCTGTAGTCTTCAGCTACGATATCTACGAACAAGTTAGAAAGCATTACCCATTCCGTATCAACCTTAATGTAATCTTTGCTTGTGTAAGTGCGATCTACGCTACCTGTTTGCTCGTCGTATTTCAAACCTTGTTTGGTGTCAAGATCATAAGTCATTACGATATGTACTGGCACGTCGTATGAGTTCACCGCGTTTACTTCGATGGTGAGTACACCGTCAGCTGCGCTAACCTCTACAGTACCACCTACCAAGAAGTAGCATGGAACTATGATTTGATTTTGAGCGTTGGTCTTGCCGTAGAATGACAATGTCACGCTGTTACCATTCACACCTGTACTTGCCAATACGGTACCTGCTTTTTGTGTACCATTGATCTCGTAGGTGCCTACTGGGATGATGGTCTCCTCATCCTTGCTGCCAAATAGAACCATAGCCAATCTGTCGCTAGCGGTTGTTGAATTAGCTACGATTTGGAAGTAACCATTACCCTCATTGAAGGTGATCTCTTCGTTGGCATAAGTGCGCTCTACTGCACCAGATGGAGCATCGTATTGCAAACCTTGCTTGGTGTTGAGGTCATACTCGATCACAGCGTGTACTGGTACATCGTATGAGTTTACTGCGTTTACTTCGATGGTGAGTACACCGTCAGCTGCACTTACCTCTACTGTACCATCTACTAGGAAGTAACATGGTACCATGATATTACCTGCTGCATTGGTCTTGCCGTAGAATGACAATGTCACGCTGTTACCATTCACACCTTTACTTGCCAATGCAGTACCAGCTGCTTCTGTGCCATTGATCTCGTATGTACCTACAGGGATGATCGTCTCGTCATCTTCCAAACCGAAGAGAACCAACGCCAACTTGTCGCTCTTGTCGGCTGCAGTTGCTTGTATTTGGAAGAGACCTGTGCCCTTGTTGATAATCACTTCTTTAGCTGAATAAGTGCGATCTACTGCACCTGATGGAGCATCGTATTGCAATGGAGTCTTCTCAGGATCTTCACCTGCTGTTGGGTCATAAGTGATTTTTACTGGTACGCCATTTGAGTTTACTGCGTCCACAGTCACCTTCTGTCCTCCGTCCACATCTTCTACTACTACAGTTCCGCTTACGAGGAAGTAGAATGGTGCTACCAAGTTGCCTTCCTCATCACCTCCTGCAAAGTATGACTCTGTAATGTGTTCATCTACGAAACCTTGACTTGCTGCTACAGTACCTACCTCGCCAGAATTGTTGATCTCGTAAGTACCTGCTGGAATGGTTTCGCCTTCAAACTGCTCAAATACAAATCCGAGGCCCAACCACTCGCTCTCGTCTGCTGGAGCGACATCTACATATACCATTCCCAAATCTTTGGAGAAGTCTGTGACCCAAATTTTGTCGTTTTTACCATAATTGCGCTCTACCTCACCTTCGGTAGCGTCGTTTGGAAGACCTTTCTCCTCATCTTCGCCGCCGCCAGTTGTGCCAGCTGCCTCATATACGATATTAATAGGTACATCGTATGAGTTAACCGCTGCTACGGTTACTTTGACATGACCATCCACGTTCTCTACAACTACATTACCACCTTCCAAGAAATAGAGTGGAGTAGTGATACCACCACTTGCAGCCAATTTGCCGTAGAATGATGGATATACGCTACCGTTTTGTACGCCAGGACTTGCATATACTGTACCTGCCTCGCCTGTTTTTGCTACAGGATAGGTACCTGCAGGAACTGTAGTTACATCGTCAACTCCATCTACAAAGAATGCCAAAGATACCATGTCGCTGCCATCAGCTGCGGTAACCTTGAGATATACTTCTCCTTCCGCTGCATATTGCGTATTCCATACTACTTGATCCTCGTCGCTATAAGTGCGATCTACGCTGCCTGATGTAGCGTCATATGGCAAACCTTGCTTGGTGTTGAGGTCATATTCGCAAACAATGTTTACTGGCACATTGTTAGAGTTAACTGCGTTAATTGCGATGGTAAGCTTGCCATCTGCTGCACTTACCTCTACAGTACCGCCTACAAGCCAGTAGAGAGGTGGAACAAACTGGCCATTTGCGTTGAGCTTGCCGTAGAATGAATAGGTTAGATAGCCATCGCTATCCAAACCTGTACTAGCCAAAGCAGTACCTGATGCTTGGGTGGTCGCAAAGGTGTATGTACCTGCTGGGATAAGGGTGTTGGCGTCCTTGTTAGCGAAAAGAACCACATCCACCTCATCGCTGCCATCAGCTGCTGCACCAGTTACGATAAAATGACCATTTCCTGTTTCGATGCTCACTTCTTTGGTGGAATAAGTGCGATTCACATCACCAGAGGTGGCATCGTATTGCAAACCTGTAGTAGCTGCAGCTGCTTTAGCTGCGGTCTTAGAGGTTGCATCAATTTTTACTTGAGCAGTCTTGAAAGACTCTTTTACCGGCATAGTGGTAACGGACTTCTTCAAACTCTCTACATTAACTTTTTTCGCTACTCGAGTAGCAGCAATCTTATTGGATTGTTCCAACTTGACTGGCATCTCAAAAACGTTTGCGGTGGCACTAAATACCATACAAAGTGCCATCAGTAAAGAATAAATCTTTTTCATAAAAAATAAAATTAAATAATTTGTACCTATATTTTCGAATGCGACTTATAGTGTTTTTTTTCTAAGAGGATGCGAAAATTTTTGCAAAGGTACAATAAAAAAAGAATATATGCAAATTTTTGTCGACTTTTTATCGTGTTATCGTGCATTTTTCTAGATTTACACTCAAAATGATGCCATTTTGCTATGTTTTTGGCGGTTTTTTCTATTTTTGTAGAAGGATTAAATCT